>ERZ772953.229-NODE-229-length-17176-cov-3.962093_pt1 | contig 17176 bp, 17 predicted proteins | sample MGYA00580685_ERZ772953 | MGnify/ENA primary metagenome ERZ772953 (study PRJEB29015, sample SAMEA2738080) | human oral metagenome | biome: human oral; feature: human-associated habitat; material: saliva | place: China | collected 2209 ...
AAACAAAAAATCAATATCGAGCAGGCGGTGGCGGTGAACTACATCGTTGCCGTCACTTTGACCATGCTGGTGTTAAAGCCTGATTTGAGCAATCCTCAGGTATTTTTACCGACTTGGTGGATTTTTGCGGCCTTGGGCATATTACTGCCAACCGTGTTTGTTATTATGGGCAAATCCGTAGATGCGGCAGGTATCGTCAAGTCGGATGCAGCGCAACGCTTATCGCTGTTTCTGCCGATTGTCGCTTCATTCACGCTTTTCCATGAGCAGTTGACCGAAGGCCGTCTGATCGGTTTGGTATTGGCATTTACGGCACTGTTTTTCTTGCTTTGGAAAAGCGATGGCGGTAAGAAATCCGGCGGCTTCAGCACGCAAGTGATGCTGCTTTTGGGCGTTTGGTGCGGCTATGGTGTCATTGATATTTTGTTCAAACAAGTGGCCCAAAGCGGTACCGCATTTGCCGGTAATTTGCTGGTGGCGTTTTGTTTGGCAGGTATCTTGATGTTTGGCTACCTGTTTGCTAAAGGGAGCCAATGGACCAAAGAGGGCATAGTGGGCGGAATGATTTTAGGCTGCCTGAACTTTTTAAATATTGTTACCTACATTTCGGCACACCAAATCATGAAGGATAATCCGACCTTGGTATTTGCTGGTATGAATATTGGCGTGATTGTTTTGGGTACGCTGATTGGTGCGGCAATATTTAAAGAAAAAATCAGCAGCATTAACGCAGCCGGTATCAGCATTGCTATTTGCTCGATAGCCTGCCTGTTTTACTGGCCGCAGATCCGCAGCTTGGTAGGCTAAAAATACTTATGCCGTCTGAAAATTTTCAGACGGCCTTATTTTTATTATAAAATAGCCATTCATACACCGATTTGGCCGTATGGAAATTATTTTGCGCTTACGGGCGTTTCTATGTTAAACAAAGAAGTTGAACTCACACAATAATATCGATAGTTACATCATGAAACATATTCAAAAACACATTCAATGCGCCGTTCTCGGCATGCTGGTATTGTCCGGCTGTCAATCTTATCAGGAAGATCAAAGCCGCCGCAGCAAAATGGCTCAATTCGCGCTGAACCATCCCGTAGCCGCCCAAGTTATCGGCATGGAAGACGAAGGTTTAATCAATATGACCAGCAATGCGGCACGTTTTGCCGAGCGTTCAGGTCTGGACGATAAAGCAAACGGCGACAGCAGGGGGACGCAAGTCAATGCTGTACGTCAAGCATTGTGGCAGGCGGCGATTGCTTCCAAATTCGACAGCATTATTGCAGAAAAAGCAGGTAATGCGCGTCTGACGGATATGGAGTTGCGTGAAGGTAAAGACGACTACTTCAGCCGCTACCTTGCCGACCAAGCGGTCGATCAACGCAACAACCGTATCGGCCGCAGTATCGGCAGTGCCAAGCCCGACCGCGATATGAAAACGCTGGCGGCAAGCATTTTGTTCTACTACAACAAAGTAGGCTTGTGGACGGCTTCTGAAGTGAAAAACCGTTGGCACATCAAACAGGAAAAACTTTCAGACGGCCAGTATGCCGAGGCATTGAAAAATATCGCCAAATTGGATCAAAACGGCATGACCGAACAGGAACGTAGCGGTTATAAAACCGATACACTCAACGAAATCAAGCGTTCGGTTAAGGCCATGCGTCAAGTCGAAGACTGATTTTAAGACTTCATCATTTAAAGGCAATTATTATGAATTTCCCTCCGCGTTATGTCTCAAACACCCGTATGCGCCGTATGCGTAAAGACGATTTTTCACGTCGCTTGATGCGCGAGCATACTTTGACGGTAGATGATTTGATCTATCCGGTTTTTGTATTGGAAGGTCAGAATCAGGAAGAGGCAGTACCATCCATGCCTGGCGTCAAACGCCAAAGTTTGGACAAATTGTTGTTTACCGCTGAAGAAGCACTGAAGCTCGGCATTCCTATGCTGGCTTTGTTTCCCGTGGTAACGCAAAACAAAACTGAGTTTGCGGAGGAAGCTTATAACCCTGAAGGCTTGGTGCCGACAGTAGTACGAACCCTGCGCGAGAAATTCCCAGAGCTGGGTATCATGACTGACGTTGCCTTGGACCCTTATACCATTCACGGCCAAGACGGTTTAACCGATGAAAATGGTTATGTCCTCAACGATGAAACCATTGAAGTTTTGATAAAACAGGCTTTGTGTCATGCCGATGCGGGCGCACAAGTCATTGCCCCATCAGATATGATGGACGGACGTATTCTTGTCATTCGCGAAGCTTTGGAAGATGCTGGACACATCCATACGCGCATCATGGCGTATTCGGCAAAATATGCTTCAGCATTCTACGGTCCGTTCCGCGATGCTGTCGGCAGCTCCGACAATTTGGGTAAGGCAGACAAGAAAACCTACCAAATGGATCCTGCAAACACTAACGAAGCCTTGCACGAAGTAGCATTGGACATTCAAGAGGGCGCAGATATGGTAATGGTAAAACCGGGTCTACCGTATCTGGATGTCGTCCGCCGAGTTAAAGACGAGTTCGGCGTACCGACTTATGCTTATCAAGTTTCCGGCGAATATGCCATGCTTCAGGCTGCCATTCAAAACGGTTGGTTGGATGGCGAAAAAACCATTTTGGAAAGCCTGTTGGCATTCAAACGCGCCGGCGCCGATGGCATTTTGACTTATTATGCGATTGAAGCGGCAAAATTGTTGAAGAAGTAAAATAAAGAAATAAATTAAAAAGCGGCAAACAGTGTTTATTCTGTTTTACCGCTTTTTTGTATTACTTAAGATTGGCTCTATAGGAACCGACTAAGATTAATTTTTTAAAATCTAAAAAATCTTGTATAGTCATTTTGACCAAATAAAGGCCGTCTGAAAAATCAGGGAACTGTTTTTTCAGACGGCCTTATATGATTAAACCTTAGTGGTGGCTACACCCGCCGTGGGTTTCACGCAAAGCTTCGGCTGCTTGTTCGTCTGCGTGGTAGCTTGAGCGAACCATTGCGCCGATGGCGGCATTGGTAAAGCCCAATTCGTATGCTTCTTTTTCAAAAACTTTGAATTGGTCGGGCGTTACATAGCGCAAGACGGGCAAGTGGCCGTCTGAAGGTTGCAGATATTGGCCGATGGTAATCATCTCGATATTGTTGGCACGCATATCGCGCATGATTTCGCGCACGTCCTCGTCTGTTTCGCCCAAGCCGACCATGATGCCGGATTTGGTCGGAATATGGGGCATCATTTCTTTGTAGCGGCGCAGAAGCTCGAGGGAATGTTGGTAGTTGGCACCTGGACGGGCTTTTTTATACAGGCTTGGATGGGTTTCCAAGTTATGGTTCATCACGTCGGGCGGTGTTTCTGCCAAGATTTCCAGTGCGATGTCCAGACGTCCGCGGAAATCGGGAACAAGAATTTCGATTTTGGTATTTGGGCTGGTTTCGCGGATGGCTTTGATGCAGTCGGCGAAATGTTGGGCGCCGCCATCACGCAGGTCGTCACGGTCGACGGAAGTGATCACGACATAGCGCAGGTTCATGGATTTGACGGATTCGGCCAAGTGTTTAGGCTCGTCAGGATCCAACATGTTGGGGCGGCCATGGCCGACGTCGCAGAACGGGCAGCGGCGGGTACAAATATCGCCCATGATCATGAATGTGGCCGTACCCTTGGTAAAGCATTCGCTGATGTTTGGACAAGATGCTTCTTCGCACACGGTATGCATTTTTTGTTCGCGAAGAATGTTTTTGATTTCAAAGAATTTCTTGCCCGGTAATTTGGCGCGGATCCATTCGGGCTTTTTCAATTTTTGTTCCAATGGAACAACTTTAATCGGAATACGTGCAGTTTTGTCTGCGCCTTTTAGTTTGATGCCGCGTTTTGGGTCGTTTTTTACTTCTTCACTCATGGTGATGTGTTCTTTCTGTCGTTATGAAGGCCGTCTGAAAAGCTGATTGCGGCCTTTATGGCCTAAGGGCTTGTGGGTTCAGAGGGGCTGTTAAAGGATGGCGTTGGGGCTGAATATTTTCAGACGGCCTTATGCCAGCTCTTTTTGTAAATGCTTGGTCAGTTTGTCTGCAACTTCTGCCAAGCTGGGTGCCGGAGAGACATAGTCGGCAATTTGGGTCATCTCCATACCGGCATAACCGCAGGGATTGATATGGGTAAACGGACTTAAATCCATGTTTACGTTGAGAGCCAAGCCGTGGTAAACGGAGCCGTCTTTGATACGCAGGCCCAGGGAAGCGATTTTACGCTCGCCGACATAAACGCCAGGGCGTTTGGGGTCGGCGGCTGCTTCGATACCGTATTCTGCCAAGGTGGCGATGATGCTGTTTTCAAGTGCGGAAACGATATGGCGGACGCTGGTTTTACGGCGTTTGAAATTGATCATCGTATAGACGACTAATTGACCGGGGCCATGATAGGTAATTTGACCGCCTCTGTCGATTTGGACAACGGGAATATCGTCGCGGATGAGGAGGTGTTCGGGCTTGCCGGCCAAGCCTTGGGTAAATACGGGCGGATGTTCGACCACCCATAATTCGTCTTCGGTATTTTCGTCACGCGAGGCATTAAATGCCTTCATGGCTTCAAAAGTCGGCAGGTAATCGACCAAGCCTTTGTGCACGATTTTCATTACAGCACCACTTTTACCAATTCGTGTGCAGTCAGGTCGCGGTAGATATTGTCGAGCTGCTCTTGGTTGTCGACATTTACTTTGACGGTTGCGCCAGTGTAGTTGCCTTTGCTGCTTGGACGCGTAGTGATGTGGTGCGGCTCGGTATCGGGAGCGTGTTTGCGCACGGTTTCCAAGATGGCGGATTCAAATTCGGGATGAACTACGCCCATAACTTTTAAGGGGAAAGTGCAGGGGAATTCAATCAGTGATTTTTTTTCAGTTGAGTCTGTCATGGTTTACTGCCTTATTTGGTTTGCTTGGGCCGTCTGAAAAGTTTTCAGACGGCCCGAAATCCGATATATTTTATCGTAAACGTCCATATCGGGCTATTAAAAATGATGTTTTCGAAAATAGGTGCGGATAAGCTGTTTTCAAGTCTTGAAATGCAGCGCTTCAGCCCAATTTTGAGCTACATTCTGATTTAACAATGATTGAGATTTCTAACTATGCCGACAAAAGACAAATATTTCGAGGAATACAGTGCGCTGGCTACCTTGCCTTTACGCGATGTCGTGGTGTATCCGCATATGGTATTGCCGCTGTTCGTCGGTCGTCCTAAATCGATTGCGGCCCTTGAGGCGGCAATGGCCAATGATGATCCGGTTTTCCTGTTGGCCCAGCTTGACCCTAATACAGAAGACCCTAAAGCTGAAGATTTGCACCAAACCGGTACGGTTGCCCAAGTTTTGCAGGTTTTGAAGCTGCCTGACGGCACCGTTAAAGTATTGGTAGAAGGTATCCGTCGTGCGCGTGCATTGACGGTTGATGAAACAGGCGGATTGTTTTTGTCCCATGTTGAGGCGATTGATGAGAATAGCGACAAGGACAATCCTGAAATTGAGGCCTTGCGCCGTACTCTGCTGACTCAATTTGAGCAATATGCGAAGTTGAACAAAAAAATCCCTGCTGAAGTCATCAGCACCATCAGCAGTATTGATGACAACAGCCGCCTTGCAGATACCATTGCCGCGCATTTGCAGCTGAAATTGGAGCAGCGTCAATATGTATTGGAGACTGCCGGCATTGTTGACCGTTTGGAATTTCTGCTGGCGCAGTTGGAAGCCGAACTCGACATCATGCAGGTCGAGAAACGTATCCGTGGCCGTGTGAAACGTCAAATGGAAAAATCCCAACGCGAGTATTACTTGAATGAGCAAGTGAAAGCGATTCAGAAAGAGTTGGGCGAAGAAGACGAGCGCGGCGAGCTAGATGCGCTGGAAAACAAAATCAAAGAAGCCGACATGAGCAAAGAGGCTGAAGACAAATGTCTGTCTGAATTGAAAAAACTGAAAATGATGCCGCCGATGTCTGCGGAATCTACCGTCGTGCGCAACTATATCGATACTTTGCTTGAGTTGCCGTGGAAGAAAAAATCCCGTGTCAGCAAAGATATTGCCAAGGCTGATTTGGTTTTGAATGCCGACCATTATGGTTTGGAAAAAGTCAAAGAGCGCATTTTGGAATATTTGGCCGTTCAAAAACGTATGGACAAGCTCAAAGGCCCGATTTTGTGTTTGGTTGGCCCTCCAGGGGTGGGTAAAACTTCCTTGGGTGAGTCGATTGCTAAAGCGACAGGCCGTCAATATGTGCGTATGGCGTTGGGCGGCGTGCGCGATGAAAGCGAAATCCGTGGCCACCGCCGTACCTATATCGGCTCTATGCCGGGCAAAATCCTGCAAAACATGGCGAAAGTGGGTGTGAAAAACCCATTGTTCCTGCTTGATGAAATCGACAAGATGGGCAGCGATTTCCGCGGCGATCCGGCCAGTGCATTGCTTGAGGTGCTGGATCCTGAGCAAAACAACAAGTTTGCAGACCACTATGCCGAAGTCGATTATGATTTGAGCGATGTGATGTTTATTGCCACTTCAAACAGCTTGAATATCCCGACTCCGCTGCTTGACCGTATGGAAATTATCCGTCTGTCCGGTTATACGGAAGACGAAAAAATCAATATCGCCATGCAATACCTTGTGCCGAAACAAATGAAGCGCAATGGTGTAAAAGAGGGCGAGTTGGTGGTTGATGAAAGTGCAGTGCGCGATATTATCCGTTACTACACCCGCGAGGCCGGTGTCCGCTCGTTGGATCGAGAAATTGCCAAAATCTGCCGCAAAGTGGTCATGCAGGTTACCTTGAATGAGGACAAGAAAAAAGCGTCCAAATCCAAAACAGTAAGCAAGGCCAAGCCTAAAGCGATTAAAGTTACTGAGAAAAATCTGCATGACTATCTGGGCGTGCGCCGTTTCGACTATGGTGTGGCCGAAAGCGAAAACCGCATCGGTCAGGTAACCGGTCTGGCTTGGACTGAAGTTGGTGGTGAGTTGTTGACTGTTGAGGCGGTTGCATTGCCGGGCAAAGGTACGATTCAATGTACCGGCCAACTGGGCGATGTCATGAAAGAATCGGTATCTGCCGCATGGTCGGTTGTCCGTTCCCGTGCTGAGTCAGTGGGTTTGGCTCCTGATTTTTACGAGAAAAAAGACATTCACGTCCATGTGCCTGAAGGTGCGACACCAAAAGATGGTCCGAGCGCAGGTATCGCCATGACTTTGGCGATGGTTTCTGCCTTCACCAAAATTCCGGTGCGTGCAGACGTGGCTATGACCGGCGAAATCACTTTGCGTGGCGAAGTTTTGCCTATCGGCGGTTTGAAAGAAAAACTGCTGGCTGCTTTGCGCGGCGGAATCAAGCATGTATTGATTCCAAAAGACAACGTCAAAGATTTGGAAGAAATCCCTGAAAATGTCAAAACCGGTCTGACCATTCATCCGGTCAAATGGATTGATGAAGTGTTGGCTTTGGGCTTGGAAACTCAGCCTGAGCAATGGGCGGCTGAATTGGCGGTTGCCGAGACCCCGCAAACTTCTAAGACGAAGTCAAGAACAAAAGCAACCAAGCATTAAGTTGGCCGTCTGATGTTGCAAAAAATGTGGTTTTGCCCTGAATGCCACAAAAATAGGGCAATTCCACATCTTTTACTTGACATGATAATTTCAGAATTGCTATAAAGTGCGTATGTGCTTTAAAAGTGCTTAAGCCCCGAGTATTCGGGCATTTCATCATTTTTTACGATAGGAAGGGACTAATTGTGAACAAGTCTGAATTGATCGAAGCAATTGCTCAAGAAGCCGGCATTTCCAAATCTGCTGCGCAAAAAGCTTTGGATGCTACTACTAATGCCGTAACCAACGCGTTGAAAAACGGCGACACTGTTACTCTGGTCGGTTTCGGTACTTTCTACGTCGGCGAACGCGCCGAACGTCAAGGCCGCAACCCTAAAACTGGCGAGCCTTTGACTATTGCTGCCGCTAAAACTCCTAAATTCCGTGCCGGTAAAGCATTGAAAGACGCTCTGTAATTTAGAGTCTTTCCCTGAATGGGAATAAAAAACCGATTTGATTCGGTTTTTTATTTTGAAGGCCGTCTGAAAGTTTTCAGACGGCCTTTAGTTTATTGAGTGTATAAAAAGGCTGAAATCCTAATGATAAAAGGATTTCAGCCTTTTTAGTTTATCTTGTTACATTTGATTTTTACATTAATAAGATTTATCATTAGCAAAGAAAATAACAATACTTAAAACAAACCGCACTTATCGAAAGAAGGGACAAATAGCCATTCATAACCAATCTTTCAAATGTGCCACGCACTCGTCATACTTCTCACATTTTTTCAATAATCTGATTTTAAAACAAATGAAAAGAGAGGCTTATGTCTACCATTCCTTTGTCGCGCCTGAAAAAAGGCGCAGTCGTACATATTGATTCCATTGCTCCCAACCCTGTTTTTGGTGATTTGGATACCTTGGTAACCCGTCGCCTTGCAGATTTGGGTTTTTCCAGCGGAATGCCGTTGCAAGTGATTGCAGTGGGTGGTTTTGGGAGAGGCCCGTTTGCGGTACGTTTGGGTAACCAATCTCAATTTTCCCTGCGTTTGGAAGAGGCCGGGAAGATTATGTGTCGTATCGTTGAGGCCGTTTAAGGCTGTCTGAAAGAATAAGGAAAAATGATGGAACTAAGCTATTTTGCCTTGATTGGCGCGCCAAACTGCGGCAAAACCGTTTTGTTCAACGGTTTGACCGGCTCACATGCCAAGGTTGCCAATTATCCGGGCGTAACTGTCGATAAGCGCGAGGGCGCCTTCCTCGACGACGAGGCCGTCCGCATTATCGACCTGCCGGGCACATACAGCCTACGCACGACCAGCCCCGACGAAGCGGTGGCGAAAGATGTAATGGTAGGCAAGATGGGCATTCCGCCCGATGCCATTATTGCCGTTGCCGACGCGACCAACCTGCGTATGACCCTGCGCATGATTTTGGAACTGAAAACGCTGGGACTGCCTATGGTGGTGTCGCTGAATTTGAGCGACGTGGCCCGCAAAAGGGGCTTGAATATCGACGCGGCCAAACTGAGCGAGTTGTTGGATGCACCTGTTTTGGAAACAGTTGCAGTGAGCGCGTCGGGCGTACAGGCTGTACGCGAAGCCGTGGCGAAGCTGCCGCGCAAACGCTCTTTCCCCGCAAACCCCGCCTCTGCCGAACGCACGCTCGATGCGCTGGATAGCGACAAACTTTATCAAGAAGTCGAATCGATTTTGGCACAAGTGGTACGCACCCAGATGACGCTGCCCGCATGGCACAAAAAACTCGACGACATCGTGCTGCACCCCGTCTGGGGCATGATTATGCTGCTGGTGATCCTGTTTATGGTGTTCCAAGCGGTTTACACTTGGGCGGCGCCGATTATGGATGCCATCGAAGGCGGCTTTGCCGCGCTGGGCGAATGGATAGGCGCCAACATGGAGCCGGGCATCCTCAGCGACTTGCTCGTCAACGGCGTCATTGCCGGTTTGGGCAGCGTGTTGGTGTTCCTGCCGCAGATTACGATTTTGTTTGCCTTTATCCTGCTTTTGGAAGACTCGGGCTATCTGCCGCGTGCAGCCTTCCTGTTGGATAACATCATGGCAAAAAGCGGTTTGTCCGGCCGTTCGTTTATTCCCCTTTTGTCCAGCTTTGCCTGTGCCGTTCCTGCCGTGATGTCGGCGCGAACCATTAACGACCCGCGCGAACGCCTTGTTACCATCGCGGTTGCGCCGTTGCTGACCTGTTCCGCACGTTTGCCGGTGTATGCGCTGATTATCGCCGCCGTCATTCCTGACCGTACAGTGGGTGGGATTTTCAACCTGCAAGGCCTGACATTGTTTATTCTTTATATCGCAGGCATCCTGTCGGCTGCATTAGCGGCATATATCATGAAACGCTTGGCGCGAATGAAAGGCAACGTGCAACAATTCCCACTCTTGATGGAATTGCCGACTTTCCGTACGCCTAACTTCAAACACATCATGACCAGCTTGTGGGATAGGGTAAAAGCCTTCCTGAAACGCGCGGGTACCATCATTTTTGCGTTGGCCGTGGTTCTGTGGGGCTTGGTAAGCTGGCCGCAACCGCCTGAAGGCGCAACCGGTGCCGCCATCGATTACAGCTTGGCAGGTACGCTTGGTCATGCTATTCAGCCGTTGTTTGCACCTTTGGGCTTTACTTGGGAAATGTGTATCGCCATGATTCCGGGTATTGCCGCGCGCGAAGTGGTCGTTGCCGCATTAGGTACTGTTTACGCCGTCAGCGCATCGTCTGAAGATGCAGTACAAAACGCACTGATTCCTATCATACACAACAACTGGGGCCTGCCGACCGCCTTTGCCTTCTTGGCTTGGTATGTGTATGCTCCGATGTGTGCCGCGACTTTGACCGTGATTAGACGCGAAACCAAATCCACGAAAAATATGCTTATGATTACAGGCTATTTGTTCCTGATGGCTTATTTTGCCGCATTCGTGGTTTACCAAATTTCTTCAAGGATACTATCGTCATGACTCAATATATTATCGTCGGCTTGATTATGCTCGCCTGCGTATTCTTCCTCTTGCGAAAATTCGTATTCAAACCGAAAAAACGCGATTGCAGCAGCGGCTGCGGCAAATGCGGCGGTTGCGGTTAAATAAAGAGGGTTAGGTAAAAGTAAAAGGCCGTCTGAAATGGTTTCAGACGGCCTTTTTTATTACTCTATGGCTTTTCAGATTCAAAACTAGGTATCTAGGACTTAGCACTAAGATTTAGTGAACGGGAAGCCTGAAATGTCCGGTAATGGTGTAGCGGTAGAGGATATCGTCTTCACGGGTTCCTGAACCGATATTATGGATAATCAGTGGTCTGTCGCCGATTTTTCGATCGGAGACAATGCCGATATGGGGACGGTTGCCTTTTAGTTCCCAAGTTACAATATCGCCAGCTTGATAGTTTGTATCTTGAACGGCCCAGCCTTGACGCGTGAAATAAGTCATTAGGTTAGGGACGCGGCGGTGGTCGATATTGGTATCGGGTTGTTTCAAACCCCAGCGTTTCGGATAAACGGAAAAATTCCGACTCATATCTTGATGAACAAGCTCTTGCAAATCTATATTTTGGTCACGTAAGGCTCGGATAATGACGTCTGTGCAAACGCTTTTTTCCATCGGTACATCGCCCATCGGATAAGTGAGCTTCGTGTAAGCCGGATCGTAACGAAGGGTTTTGCCAATTTGGTTGCGCGCAGATTGTACGATTTGCGGTGATGGTCCTTCGGGTTCGGTAATCTCTTGTTGAAAGAAATCGGTAGTAATACTTGAGATAGAGTTGTGATGACGGGCAAAAAATACAGCTGTTGTAATCAGAAGGATGGAAAGCGCAATACTGAGAACTATGGGTTTAAAGGCAGTTTTGTGTTTCATGATATATGCACGGCTTAGATGTTGTCTGCATTATTATCAGATTTTTGGGTGGATTGGCAATGCATAATGGAAAAATGGTCTTGAGCAAGTATGTACAGGCAAATAGTAAATGAGTGTTATTTGGGTATTACTAAAACATTTTTCTTAAATATAGATTTTAAATTGGCACATGATAAAAGGCCGTCTGAAAACTTTTCAGACGGCCTTAGTTATTGGAAAAGGCTTATTTCAACGCTTCCAACAGTTTTCCGTGTATTCCGCCGAAACCGCCGTTGCTCATGACCAAAATATGGTCGCCTGCTTCGGCATTTTTCACGATTTCGGCAACAAAGGCATCGAAGTCTTTGCCGACATGCAGCTTGCCGCCTAAAGGCGCGAGGGCTTCGGCGACGTCCCAGTCCACGCCGCCGGCGTAGCAGAACACTTGGTCGGCATCTTTGAGGCTTTCGGGCAGGGCGGCTTTCATGGTGCCGAGTTTCATGGTGTTGGAACGCGGCTCGAGGACGACGAGGATGCGTGCGTTACCGACGCGCTGGCGCAGACCTTCGATGGTGGTTTCGATGGCGGTCGGGTGGTGGGCGAAGTCGTCGTAAACAGTGATGCCGTTCACCGTGCCTTTGATTTCCATACGGCGTTTGACGTTTTTAAATGCACTCAAAGCTTCGCAGGCCGTCTGAATATTGACTCCGGCATGACGTGCAGCGGAGATAACGGCAAGGGCGTTCATGCGGTTGTGTTCACCCATCAGTTCCCAAGCGACGTGTCCGACTGTTTCGCCGTGATGGCGTACGTCAAACGAGCCGTCGGCATGGACGGTCCCAACTTGCCAGCCTTGTTCGGTACCGAATTTTTCTACGGGCGTCCAGCAGCCTTTGTCCAAAGTATCTTGCAGGCTTTGTTGTTGGCCGTTGCAGACGATGAGGCCTTCAGACGGCACGGTGCGTACCAAATGATGGAATTGGGTTTGAATGGCAGCCAAATCGGCAAAAATGTCGGCGTGGTCGAATTCCAGATTGTTCAAAATGGCGGTACGCGGACGGTAATGTACGAATTTGGAGCGTTTGTCAAAAAAGGCGGTGTCGTATTCGTCGGCTTCGATAACGAAGAATGGCGATTTTGAGTTAGAGTCTTGACGCGGCGTTTGCGGCAGGCGGGCGGAAACGCTGAAGTTTTCCGGTACGCCGCCAATCAGGAAGCCCGGTGCGAGTCCGGCATATTCTAAGACCCAGGCGAGCATGGAGGCGGTAGTCGTTTTGCCGTGTGTGCCGGCTACGCCGAGTACCCAGTGCTGGTGTAATACGTTTTCAGCAAGCCATTGCGGGCCGGAAATATAAGGCAGGCCTTTGTTCAAAATGGCTTCAATCACATCCATGCCGCGTTTGGCAACGTTACCGATAACGTAAATATCGGCTTTAAATTCGTCTAATTGAGCGGCATCAAAACCTTCGTGTACGTCTATGCCCAAGGCTTCGAGCTGGGTGCTCATCGGCGGATACATCTTTGCGTCGCAACCGCTGACTTTAAAACCTGCTTCTTTGGCAATAGCCGCTACGCCGCCCATAAATGTGCCGCCGATACCGATAATGTGGATGTGTTTCATGATAAGACCGTCTTAGGAATGAATTAAATTTAAAGCTGTCATTATAACGGAGTTTGGATAAAGGGGTTGTCTGAAAAGTAATGCGGCAATAAGAATAGGGGATGATACATACGAAACCGTGGATGTCAGCCACTTTAAAAACGGCCGTACTGAATGCGTCCGTCCTGTTTCTGAAGAATCACTGGCATTTGTTGGTACTTTGTTGCAGTAAAAACCGGCTCGTGAAGCACTGGATGCCGCATTGGCCGAGCACAAAGCACGCATTAAAGCTTGTAAACTCGGTCAAGGTCCAAACCGTCACTTGCTGGGTCTTAAATTGATGGCAGCTAGAGCAGGCGGCAAGCTTCCTGAATTCTATAAAGATGAAGGCTATCAAACCTTTACTACCGATTTTCTTTCTACTTCAACCGTAGGCGACAACAGTACGGTAGTAAACTTTGCTTTTGCACCGACTTCAGTGGGCGGCTTGGGCATCAACTATACAATCACGCCGGAAGGCTGGCTGTATATGGTAAGCCATACTCAAGAGCAACAAGAGAAAGTCAACACATTCGTCGATGCTCTGAAAGGAGGCGGAAAAGATCTGCTCGAATTTCTTAATGCTTGATAGCGTGAGATTTTTGGTAGATTGAACCTAAGTCAATCATAGAAAACTGATACATAAAATGCCGCTTGAGTGATAAGCGGCATTTTTATTATCTATGGTTTCTATGTTTATTCAGGCAGATAGTGATGGTTTGAGGTTTCAGAAAATGAAGCCGCGCGCGAAAAATCGGCGCGTTTTTTGAGATAAATCGGATTTAAATTTGTTTCACTGTGTGAAATACTTTTGCAAATTATACCGAACTCGGGAAAGCAGAATGACAAAAGCGACTACATCGTCGCTTTTGTTTTTTCTACCAGTTGCAGATGACCAGCTCGCCGCTGGTCTTTTGCGTTTTATCGCGACCGACCGAATAGGCCAACTCTAAACGATCAATGCGGAAGTCTTTAAACAGCTCGAGAATATCCGGGTGGTCGTTGATGGACAGCATGACCTTGCCTTTACACTCACCCATCATCTTGGCCAGTAGTTCGTACTGTGCCCAATCAAAGGCGCGGTCGTAGCCGGCAAGCTGCCAATAAGGCGGGTCGGCGTAGAAGAAGGTGTGTTCGCGGTCATAACGTTTGAAGCACTTTTCCCACGGCTCGTTCTCAATGTACACGCCGTTGAGCCGCTGCTGCGCTGCTTTCAGACGGCCTGCTATATCGGCTGCTTTAAAGCCCGCACCCGTGGTGGCGGTGCCGAAATGTTGGTCGATGGTTTTGCCGCCGAAGGCAGTGTGTTGAAGATAGAAGAATCGGGCAGCGCGTTGGATGTCGGTCATGCTCTCGGGCGGTGTTGACTGTAGGCGGGCAAATACTTCGCGGCTGGTCAATGTCCATTCGAACTGACGCACGAACTCGTCGAAGTGGTGCTGTACGACTCTATATAAGTTGATGAGTTGGCCGTTGAGGTCGTTAAGCACTTCGCACTTGGCGCGTTTCGGCCGAAGAAAAAACAGGGCTGCTCCGCCTGCGAACAACTCCACGTAGCATTGGTGCTCAGGAAACATAGGGAGCAGGTGTTTGGCCAAGCGGCGTTTGCCGCCCATCCACGGAACTAACGGCGCGGGTTTGTTGGTGGGCATATACTTTCCTTTCGGATTGGATGCTCACCGGCATTCTGAGTTGTTAAAGAACTTATGTTGTTGAGCGTATGGCATCGCGGACACTTGATTTCAAAGCGGCCGATGCCGATTGCCAACAGCTTGTTACAATTTTTGCAACGATGTTTCATTTTTTGCATTCATCCTATGCGTTAGTGATAAAATGCCGCTGCCTCGCGAGGTGGCGGCTTCGAAGCTAACGCAGGATATGTCCCTGCTTGGCCGGCGTGTCGGTGTTCCCGCACCGGCACGTCGCCGTCTTTCAATATTTCTTCATATTTGGGCCGTCTGAAATTTCAGACGGCTTCTTTTATTTGCGTATCAAAAACAACGCGGCCAACATATTGGGGCTGATGCGCCAAGCCTCGCTGACACCCAAAGAGGCGGCAACGGCCTCGCTGCAAAACCAACGATTTTGACGTTGGCGGAACGGGCGGCACACCACACCCAAACTGCCCGGCAAGTCGTAGCGGCTGCCTTTGCGTTGCTCGAACCAATCTTTGACCAGTGTTTCAGGCGGCCACTGGGAGCCGATGGCGATAAAATCCCAATGATCAGGGTTGAAGTTGATTTTTTTGAAGCGAACGCCACCGTCAAGCCAGCTGGCCGAGGCACACATGCCGTCTGAAAACACCACTTCGCAGTGGCTGTACGGCCCTCGGTCAGCAAAACGCACCAAGCGGCTAATCCAGCCGCGCCATCCGGACAAAGTACCTTTATATAACGCTATTTTCATAAAAAAATCCCCACATAAAGATGCAGGGATATTAAGGCGGGAGTCTACTGCGGGCTATTAAACGGGTTTAAAGATTATCTACATCAGATGATACCTGTACGGGATGGGTGGGCAAATGATAAACAGGGCTGATGGCCTCAACCTTGTCGACATCTTGAGCCTGCTCCAGCCGGTCTACATAGGCTTGACGCTGACCTGCGACCGATGCGGACAAGGCGGCAAACTGCTTGGCTTTTTGCAGTGCCTTTGCACGGAGGCCGTCTAAATCACACCCGCGGTCGGCGGCAATTTGTGCCAATAGCGGTGTAGGGGCAGACGGGTTTTGCTCCCATGCTAATGCCTCGGCCGCTTGCTTTGACCATGTTTGGCGTTCAAATTCCGGTACTTCGTAAGCTTTAGATACTTGCCAAACAAACTCTTGGGCGGCACGATTAATCTTATCCAATTTGACAGCTTTTGCATCAGCAAACTGTTGTTCGGCGGCTGTGGGAGTTAACGCCCACTCCCCATCTTGCAAAACGTGGTAACGACTGGGTGCAGGCGGGATAACTGCAACAGCATCATCTTTGACGATTAATGTGCCTCGCCCGTTATGTTGGTAGTAGTAGGCGGTTTCGCCACGGTCGGCCAAATCCTCGTGATTCGGCTCGTGGTCGCAGGTGCCGATGTGATGGCCGTCTGAATTAAAAATATGCCAAGTCATTTTTACTCCTGTTTATTTAACGCCAATGCAAATGTAATTAACTTTGCCCGGCAACCATCCTTGGCGATTGCTATTGGGATTTTGATCGCTACTGCCATGATAGACTTGGGCGGTCACGGTGCGGCCGCTTGTGTAGCATCGGTAGTAGTAGTGTTTTGATAAGCCGCCCTCGCTTATATCCCAACTGGTATGGTTGGGGTCGTCCTCGGCCATTGACACTAACCACTTACATTGATCCTCGCGGTATCCGGGCGGCAGCGGTATTGTGCCGCCGTGATTAAGCTGCCCTGTCAAAACGGCAACCTCCGAAGCGTCGGTAATGCCGTAACCCGCCCGCGTACTTGACTTATTAGCTTTGCCCGCAATTTGCTCCGTTGCCCAGCTTTGGTAGACAACGCTTTGTTCGGCTAATTTTTTACCCATTGCCGCCGACAACGCACTATTGGCATCGTCCGTAGTTAAGTTATTAATCAACTTAGCCACACCCGCCACGGTCGGCGATGCGTCGGCAAGCTGATGGGTATGGGTGTCGCTACCTGCCCAGTTTGTCGTACTGCCCGAGCAAGTGCCGGGCGTACCGAGCGCAAGCGTCATGTTGTCACGAAATACGCCGCCGCCTGTTAAGCCTGCGCCTGCAGTAAGGGATGTGGTCTTGAGTGCATATAATTGAGCGGCCTCATTTTTGTTTTGGCCGATGGACTGTACGGCTTTGGCTATTTCGTTTTTTAACCATAAGGTGCGGTTGGCCAACTGACGGGTAGGCTTATTGTCGATGCCGTTAGGGCCACCCTGAACAGGGTCTGAGGTTTCCCATTGGTAGATGCCCGTTTCCCAAGTAGCGGTTTCGTTTAGGTTTGCCATTATGCGGTTCCTCGATTAAATCTGCCGTCGCGTAAAGCACGGCCGTTGTGTCTCAATGCGCTGGCTTGGTAATCCAACGCAGCCAATATGTAGCGGGCGGGCGCAAATGCTCTTAAGGTGCGCCGCAGCAATGCTGCTTGGTCAT
>ERZ772953.230-NODE-230-length-17136-cov-5.496107_pt1 | contig 17136 bp, 14 predicted proteins | sample MGYA00580685_ERZ772953 | MGnify/ENA primary metagenome ERZ772953 (study PRJEB29015, sample SAMEA2738080) | human oral metagenome | biome: human oral; feature: human-associated habitat; material: saliva | place: China | collected 2209 ...
TGAGGGCCTGGCCCCGGTGCTCGGCGGCCGCGGCCACGACCATCGCGACGTCGCCGACGACGAGACCGCCGGTGCGGTGCCAGGCGCCGACGGCGTGGACGCCCTCGCGGGCGGCGATGCGCCGGCAGATGCCGTCGAGGACCCGCCCGGCGGCCGGGTGCGCCGAGTAGTCGATGGCGGTCACCGGCATGCCGGCGTCGTGGTCGCGCACGACGCCGACGAAGCAGGCCACCGCGCCGGCGCGGTCGTCGCCGATCCGCGCGCACAGCGCCGCCGGGTCGAGCGCCTCGGCGGTGATGCCGGAGAGAACAGCGTTCATGTCATGCCTTCGGGCGCCCGGGCGTCAGGACCCGGACGGTGGAGCGGATGGTGGACGGTGCGGTCGGGCCCGGGCTCAGCCGCCGGCGAAGGGCGGCAGGACGTCGACGAGCGCGTCATCGCCCAGGGGCGTGTCGGCTGCGGCCGAGGCCTCGTCGACGAGGAAGCTGCACACGGGCAGGACGCGTTCGAGGTCGGGGTGGGCGTCGGCCAGCGCCGCGGTCAGCTCGTCGAGGCGCCCCGCCGGGGCGCACTGCTCCGACTCGACGCCCGCGGCCTCCGCCGCGCCGCCGAAGTACCGTACGGTGATCATGGATCCCCCTTGTCGTGCCCCGGTCGGGCGGGACCTTCAGGATGCCGCGGCGCGCACCGGCGCCTCGGCGTCGCCGCCGGAGGCCGGCCCCCCGTCGGCGAGCCGGTCCTTCGGGGTGAGGATGATCTCGCAGCGCAGCGGGTGGTTGACGTCGACCATGACCTGGGCGTCGGCCATGCTGCCCGCGGTGCGCTCGATGACCCGCTCGAGCAGGCCGTCGCGCATCTCGAGGGCCAGCGAGTCCGGGCACGACTCGTCGGTGCAGCCGAACGGGCAGCCGTGCAGCACCAGTCCGGTGTCGATGCGCGGATGCGGCTGCGCCGCGAAGCCGAGCGAGGTGAGGAACAGGCGCATCTTGTTGAGGTGCCCCGCCATCGTGAAGCCCCCGGTCGGTTTGAGCCGCGTGTGGTCGGGCACGTGCATCATGGCCAGCGCGTCGTCGGCCCAGTAGCGGCCCATCTCGTGGGCCGCCTGGCGCGGGTCGGCCACGTGGGCGGTGAGCCAGGCGAACATCGCATGGCTCACCTGGGCGAGCGTGCACGCCGGGAACGCCGGGTCGGTCGGCGTCCAGCTCTGGTAGCCCAGGGCGGGGCGGCCGCGGCCCCTGATCGGCATCTGCTCGCAGGTGACCAGGCCGAGGTTGACGAGCGCGTCGAGGGTCTCGCGCACCGAGTTCGGGTGCAGGCCCGACTCGGCGGCCAGCTCGGCGACGGTGACGGACCCGGCGTGCGCGGAGATGCGGCGCAGCAGGGCCTGCTGCGCGGAGGTGAGCCGGGCCATCCTCCTGAGCGTCTCGCTCAGATCGGGCGTGCTCGCGTCGTACTGGTGGTCCCGGTGGCTGCAGGCGCAGTCGAGGGGAGCCCGGTGGTCGGTAGGCATGGATGAGGCCCTTCGTTCGCTGTCCACTGCTCCGATTCTAGGGCGCGGCGTCCGGGGAGGGTCGCGGTCGGGATCCGTCACGCGAGCGCCGTCCGGTCGCTCGCGGTGCGGGCGGCGGACCGGCGGCCCCGCCGGCCGGGGCTCTCGAAGGGGCGGTCCCAGCCGCGGGCCGCGGGCGCCGAGGCGACGGGGCCCTCCCGCCTGGAGCGGTAGACGACGTTCGGGCGCGTCACGTAGCCGACCGGCGCCGAGACGACGTGGACGAGCCTGGTGAACGGCCAGATGCACAGCAGGAGCATGCCGGCGAGGATGTGCAGCTTGAAGACCATCGGGACGTCGGCCATGAGCTCCGGCCGCGGGTGCAGCATCGGGATGGAGCGGAACCAGACCGAGATCGTCTCGCGGTAGTTGTAGCCGCCGGCGGGGCCGACGAGCTGGGTGCTGACGGTGGCCGCCGCGCCGAGCGCGATGGGGATCGTCAGCAGCGCGTAGGTGAGGATGTCGCCCCTCGAGGTGTTCAGACGCACCGACCTGACGACGATGCGGCGGTACAGCAGGCCGACCAGGCCCACGACGGCGGCTGCGCCTGCGATCGAGCCGGGGATCGTCGCGACGAGATGGTAGACGTGGTGCGGGATCCCCATCGCGTCGGTGGCGCTCTGCGGGACCACGAGGCCCAGGACGTGCCCGAGGGCGACGAGGAGGATGCCCAGGTGGAACAGCGGGGAGCTCCAGCGCAGGATCGCGCTCTCGCGCCACTGGCTCGACCTGCTCGTCCACCCGAACTGGTCGGTGCGGAAGCGCCAGACGAGCCCCCCGATGAGCAGGACGATCGACAGGTACGGCAGGACGACCCAGGCCAGGACCGTGGCGGCGGACATGATGGTCACCCCTCCTTCGGGGAGTTCGGTTCGGTTGGGGGCCCGTCGACGGCCGACGCGCGGCCGCCGACCGGGGCGCCCGGGCGCCCCGCGCCCAGACCCACCAGCTCGGTCGGCGGGCCCTGGCTGATGAGTTTCTGGTAAGCGGCGATGGTTCGCTCGTCGGGCTCCGGCAGGGTCGCCACGAGCGCCTCGACGAGCTCGGCGTAGGGCGAGCCGGCGTCCACGAGGGCGGCCCGGATGACCTCCAGCCCCTCGCGGTGGGTCTCGAGCAGCTCCTCGCCCATGCCCTGCTCGTCGTCGAGGGCGGCGAACTCGAGGACGACCGGCAGGTAGTCGGCCAGCTCCTCGCGGGCCTGCTCGAAGCCGGCGGCCCGCATGATCTCGCGGAAGGCCACGATGGCCTGCCCGCGGCCGCGGGTGTCGCCCTGCTCGTAGTAGCTCAGGTACAGCGCGCAGCGGCGCCGCTGGTCGAAGGTCTCGACGTAGTGCTCGCGCAGTCCGCGCAGTCCGAGGGCCTCGGCACGGGCGCAGAAGGCCTCCAGGTGCTCGGCGACCGGTGCGGGCAGGGTCGCCAGCTCGGCCCGCACGGCCGTGCACTGCTCGGCCAGCTCGTCGGCCGGGTAGTCCAGCAGCAGCGAGCAGGCCATCTCGACGGTCCGCCGCTGGGCGCGGTCGGTGGGCACGTGCCGCCTGACGGGCAGGCGAGGTGCGCCCATGAAGACATCGGTCACCGGATGGCCCTCCTCGTGCCGCAGCAGGCCCGTCCGCTGCGGCCGGTCCGGCCGGGCGGCGTCCGGCGCCCGGAGCGCCCGCTGGTTCCGGGCCGTGCCCGAAGACATTGCGCCGAGGGCGTTCATCGCAGCACCTGCAGCGGAATCGACGGGTGACGGCCCTTGCCGCGGGCCGTCGGGAAGAAGGCGTCGTCGTCGAGACCGCGGATGGGGCAGCCCTCGAGCCGGGCGAGGCCTCGCGGCAGCTCCGAGTGCGTCGTGGGGACGACGAAGCGGTCGTCGTACTTGGCGATCGACAGCAGTCGGTACATGTCCTCCATGTCCTGGCCCGTCATGCCGACGGCGGCGGGGATCTCCTCGTCGCCCGGGGCGTCCATGAAGACGTCGCGCAGGTACGAGCGCATCGCGGCGAGGCGGCGCAGCGAGCGCTCCACCGGGGCCGTGTCGCCGGCGGTGAACAGGCCGGCGAGGTACTCCAGCGGGATGCGCATCTGCGACAGGGCGCTCAGCAGCACCCGGTGGTTCTCGCCGTCGCCGCCCGAGGCGGTCACCGCGTCGACCACCGGCGACAGGGGCGGGATGTACCAGACCATCGGCAGGGTGCGGTACTCCGGGTGCAGCGGCAGCGCCAGCTCGTAGTCGTGGATGAGCCTGTGGACCGGCGACTCCTGGGCGGCGACGAGCCACGAGTGCGGGACGCCGTTGGCCGCGGCCCGGCCGATCACCTCGGGGTCGTGGGGGTCGAGCAGGATCTCGCGCTGGGCGGCGTACAGCGCGGTCTCGTCGGGGCGCGAGACCGCCCAGTCGACGCGGTCGGCGTCGTAGAGCACGACGCCGAGATAGCGCAGCCGCCCGACGCAGGTCTCGGAGCAGACGGTGGGCTGGCCCACCTCCAGGCGCGGGTAGCACAGCGTGCACTTCTCGGCCTTGTGGGTCTCATGGTTGAAGTAGACCTTCTTGTACGGGCAGCCTGACACGCACATGCGCCAGCCGCGGCACCTGTCCTGGTCGACGAGGACGATGCCGTCCTCGGCGCGCTTGTACATGGCGCCCGAGGGGCACACGGAGACGCACGTCGGGTTGAGGCAGTGCTCGCAGATGCGCGGCAGGTGGAACATGAACGAGTCCTCGATGGTCTTCGAGACCCGCAGGCTCATCTGGTGCAGCACCGGGTCGGTGTCGAGCGTCTCCATGGAGCCGCCCAGATCGTCGTCCCAGTTCGGGCCCCACTCGATGGTGTCCATGGTGCGGCCGGTGATCTGTGAGCGGGCGCGGGCCGTGGGGACGGCCCGCTGCCCGGCCGGGGCGCTGAGCAGCTTGTCGTAGTCGTAGGTCCACGGCTCGTAGTAGTCGTCCATGCCGGGCAGGCAGGGGTTGGCGAAGATCTTCGCCAACGTCGACAGGCGCCCGCCCAGGCGGGGGACGACCCGGCCGCTCGCGGTGCGCCGCCAGCCGCCGTGCCAGTCGTCCTGGTCCTCCCAGCGGCGCGGGTAGCCGACGCCGGGGCGGGTCTCGACGTTGTTGAACCACATGTACTCGGCGCCCTCGCGGTTCGTCCACGCCTGCTTGCAGGTGACCGAGCAGGTGTGGCAGCCGATGCACTTGTCCAGGTTCATCACCATGGCGATCTGTGCCATGACCTTCATCAGAACTGCACCTCCTGGCTGCGGCGGCGGATCAGCGTGACCTCGTCGCGCTGGTTCCCGGTGGGCCCGTAGTAGTTGAACGCGTACGAGAACTGGGCGTAGCCGCCGATGAGGTGGCTCGGCTTGATGAGGATGCGGGTCAACGAGTTGTGGATGCCGCCGCGTCGTCCGCTGCGCTCGGTGAGCGGAGTGTTCGCCACGCGCTCCTGGGCGTGGTGCATGAACACGGTGCCCTCGGGCACGCGATGACTGACGACCGCGCGCGCCGAGACGATGCCGTTGCGGTTGTAGGCCTCGACCCACTCATTGTCGTGCACGCCGATCTTGTCGGCGTCGGCCGGGCTCATCCAGATCGTCTGGCCGCCGCGGCCCAGCGTGAGCATGTGCGGGTTGTCGTAGTACTGCGAGTGGATGGCCCACTTGTTGTGGATCGTCAGATAGCGCACGGCCACCTCGGCGGTGCCCTCGGGCGAGACGCCCTCGTAGCCGACGGGGCGTTCGCCGTACAGCTGCTGGAGGTTCACCGGGGGTCGGAACATCGGCAGGGACTCGCCCATGTCGCGCATCCAGTCGTGGTCGACGTAGAACTGCGGGCGGCCCGTCAGCGTGTGCCAGGGCTTGTGGCGCTCCATGTTCTGCACGAATGCCGAGTAGCGCCGTCCGCCGTGCTCCGAGCCGGACCACTCCGGCGAGGTGATCACCGAGCGCGGCTGGATGACGACGTCCCGGAAGGTGATGCGCTTCTCCTCGTCGCCGGCGGACAGGTCGGCCATCCGCGTGCCGGTGCGCTGCTCGAGGGTGCGGAAGCCCTGCGTGGCCAGGCGCCCGTTCGTCGTGCCCGACAGGGCGAGGATCGCGTTGATGGCCTTCACGTCGGTGTCGAGGAGCGGACGGCCCGTCCCCGCCCCGTCGAGCGCCCGACCGTTGAGTTCGCCGAGCTCGCCCACCTCGCGGTCGGGGTGGTAGACGACGCCCTTCGTGGCCATGCCGGGCGCCTCGGTGAGGGGGCCGAGGGTGTCGAACCTCTCGCCGATCAGCGTGTAGTCGCGCTCCACGCCGACGATCTTCGGCATCGTCACGCCGGGCACCCAGCCCTGCCGGTCGGTCACGACCCCGCCCGGGCTGGTCATCTCGTCGGGGCTGTCGTGGCCGAGAGGCGCGGCGACCGCGTCGACGTGCGAGCCGAGGTGCTCGGCGGCCATCCGCGAGACGAGATGGGCCAGCGTCCGGTAGGTCTCGAAGTCGGTGCGGGCCTCCCACGGCGGGTCGACCGCCGGGGTGAAGGGGTGGACGAAGGGGTGCATGTCGGTGCTCGACAGGTCGTTCTTCTCGTACCAGGTGGCCGCGGGAAGGACGACGTCCGAGTGCAGCGTCGTGCTCGTGTTGCGGAAGTCGGCGGTCCACATGAGATCGAGCTTGCCGGCGGGCGCCTCGTCGCGCCAGGTCATGGTGGTGGGGCGCCGGCCGGGCGGCAGCTCGGCGGCGTTGACGTCGTTGTCGGCGCCCAGCATGTGGCGCAGGAAGAACTCGGTGCCCTTCGCGGAGGAGCCGAGCAGGTTCGTGCGCCAGTTCGCCAGGATGCGCGGCACGTTCTCGCCGGCGTCCGGGTCCTCGGCGGCGAAGTGGAGCCGGCCGGCGGCGAGCTCGGCGGCGATGTACTCGCCCGGTGCCATGCCCGCCTTCGCGGCCTCGTCGCCGAGGACGAGCGGGGAGCGGTCGAAGGTCGGGTAGCTGGGCATCCAGCCGCGCTGGGCGGATTCGACGAGGCAGTCGGCCGTCGTCCTGCCGGCGAGCGTGCGGGCGCCCAGCGGGCTGGCCATGCGCTCGGCCCGCGCGCCGTCGTAGCGCCACTGGTCGGTCGTGAGGTAGTACCAGCCGGTGGCGATCATCTGGCGGGCCGGGCGCTGCCAGTCGAGGGCGAAGGAGTAGTTCGCCCAGCCGGTGATCGGGCGCACCTTCTCCTGGCCGACGTAGTGGGCCCAGCCGCCGCCGTTGACGCCCTGGGTGGCGCACATCGTCGTGAGCGCAAGGAAGGTGCGGTAGATCGTGTCGGAGTGGAAGTAGTGGTTCGTGCCGGCGCCCATGAGGATCATGGAGCGCCCGCCGGACTCGAGGGCGTTGAGCGCGAACTCCCGGCCGATCCGCACGGCGGCGCCCGCCTCGACGCCGGTGAGCTCGGCCTGCCAGGCCGGGGTGCCGGGGGCCGAGGCGTCGTCGTAGCCGGTGGGCCAGACGCCGGGCAGCCCGTTGCGGGCCACCGCGTAGTGGGCCAGGAGGATGTCGTAGACGGTGGTGACGAGGCGGCCGTTGACGCGGCGGGCCGGCACGCCGCGGCGCACGACGCCGGCGCCGATGCTCCCCTGATCCTCCTGGGCGGGCAGGTCGAAGCGGGGCAGCAGGATCTGCGCCGGCTCCCAGTCGTCGGTGTCCATGAGCGAGAGGACCGGGTCGACGCCGTCGAGGTCGAGGTTCCAGTGGCCCGCGCCCTGGGGCCCGAAGTGGTCGGCCAGCGTGCCGCCCGGATCCTTCACCCGCCCATCGGCGTCGAGGACGAGCGGGCGGAAGGCCGCGTTCTCGGTGCGCTCGCAGGTGCCCTCGGGCATCTTGTCGGCGGTGAGGAACTTGCCCGGGACGAGGGCCCGCTCCTCTCCCAGGTCGCCGGCGCCGGCGCGGGCCCGGGCGTCGGCCTCGTCCAGCTCGACGAGGAAGGGGGCGTCCGAGAAGCGCTTCACGTAGTCGCGGAACATGGGCTCGCGGCGTTTCACGTGGAACTCGGTGAGGACGACATGGCCCATCGCGATGGCCAGGGCGCCGTCGGTGCCGGGGGCCACGCGCAGCCAGTCGTCGGCGAACTTCGTGTTGTCGGCGAAGTCGGGGCTCACGACGACGACCTTCTGGCCGTGGTAGCGGGCCTCGACCATGAAGTGGGCGTCGGGGGTGCGGGTCAGTGGCACGTTGGAGCCCCACATGATGAGGTACTGGCTGTTGAACCAGTCGCCGGACTCGGGCACGTCGGTCTGGTCGCCGAAGACCTGCGGGCTCGCCGGCGGCAGATCGGCGTACCAGTCGTAGAAGCTGAGCATCGTCGCGCCGAGGAGCTCGTGGAAGCGGGCGCCGGCGCCGTAGGACAGCATGCTCATGGCCGGGATGACGGAGAAGCCGGCGATGCGGTCGGGGCCGAAGGCCTTGATCGTGTGGACGTAGGCGGCGGCGATGATCTCGGTGGCCTCGGACCAGCTCACGCGGACCATGCCGCCGGTGCCGCGGGCGCTCTTGTAGGCCTTGGCGCGGGCCGGGTCGGAGACGACGTCGGCCCAGGCGTCCACCGGGTCGCCGAGGCGCTCCTTGGCCTCGCGGTAGGCCTCGAGGAGGACGCTGCGCACGTACGGGTACTTGATGCGGGTCGGCGAGTACTCGTACCAGCTGAAGGCGGCGCCGCGCGGACAGCCGCGGGGCTCGTACTCGGGCATGGTCGGGCCGGTGCTGGGGTAGTCGGTGCACTGCGACTCCCACGTGATGATGCCGTCCTTGACGTAGACCTGCCAGGAGCACGAGCCGGTGCAGTTCACGCCGTGGGTGGAGCGGGCGATCTTGTCGTGGCTCCAGCGCCGGCGGTAGAAGGCGTCGGCGGCGCGTCCGCCCTCGAGGAAGAGCTGGCGGCCGGAGGCGTCGGTGGCGCCGCGGCGCAGCCAGCTGCCCATGCGGAGCAACGGCGAGGCCTTGGCCGAGGCGGGGTCGGCTCGCGGGGTCCTGTGCGGGAGGGCGTCCTCGCGGGCCGGTTCGCCGCCGGTGGCGGCGGGGCTGTCGTTGATGTCGGTGCTCATGGCGAGGCTCCTCTGGGGATCGAGCTCTGACGAAGGGCGATGGGGTCAGCCGGGGAAGGGCGCCCTCGGGCGGGCGTACTGGATCCAGCAGATGACGGCGCAGACGGCCGCGTAGACCGCGCAGATCCAGAACCAGGTGCTGGCCGCCATGCTCGACAGGGCCACGCCGACGAAGAACGGGCCGAAGGAGGCGATGGCGGCGGTGAAGCCGATGGCGCCGCCGGCCTGGCGCTTGGGCATGATCATCGGCATCTGCTTGAAGGTGCCGGCGTTGCCGATGCCGCTGAAGAAGAAGAACGCGAGCATCGCCCACAGGAAGCCGGGGAACTGGTCGGGGCCGCTCGGGTCGAGGAACAGGGCGGCCCACACGAGGGTGCCGGCCACGCCGACGCCTGAGACGAAGGTCCAGATGGCGCCCCCGAAGCGGTCGCACAGCGGGCCCCAGGCGACACGGACGATCGAGGCGATGAGCGGGCCGAGGAAGGCGTAGGTGGCGCCCGCGGGCAGGCCCTCCATGCCGGCGAACCTGCTCGTCGCGCCGTAGGTGTTGTTGATGAGCAGGCCGAACTGGGCGCTGAAGCCGCTGAACAGGCCGAAGGTCATGACGTAGAGCAGGGTCATGAGCCACGTGTTCGGGTTGCCGAAGATGTCGATCTGCTCGCGGAAATTGGCCTTGACCGGCACGTCCTTGAGGTAGACGAACGCCAGGACGGCGGCCAGGATCGACCACGGCACGAAGAAGATCGCCGCATTGTGCACCCACAGGTCACCACCGCTGGTGTGCTGCGGGGCGATCCAGGTGATGCCGAACAGGCCGAAGGTCATGAGGACCGGGCCGACGAGCTGGATGACCGACATGCCCAGGTTGCCGATGCCCGCCTGGATGCCGAGCGCGGTGCCCGACAGGCGCTTGGGGAAGAAGTAGCCGGTGCTGGGCATGTAGCCCGAGAAGGTACCGCCGCCGATGCCGCAGGCGATCGCCAGGGCGAGGAGGACGCCGTAGTCGGTGTTCGGGTTCTGCACGGCGAAGAACCAGCCGAACATCGGGATGATGTACAGCAGCGAGCTCCAGGCCACCATCCTGCGGGTGCCGATGACGGGGGGCAGGAACATGTAGACGAGGCGGATGATGCCGCCGGACAGGCCCGGCATGGCGGTGAGCCAGTAGAGCTGGCCCTTGGTGAGGTGGAAGCCGATCGAGGCGAGCTTCGGGGCGATGGCGCTCACGAGGAACCAGACGCAGAACGCCAGGATCATCGAGTAGGTCGAGATGGCCAGGGTGCGCCAGGCGAGGCGGGAGTCCCAGCTCGCCTCGTCCTCGGGGTTCCAGTCGGTGACCACGTGCCTCGACGCGGTCGCGCTCTTCGCGGCGGACATGCGCTTCCTCTCGCTCCACCGGTGCCCCAGGCGCCCGGCGAGGGCGGTCACGGCATCGGCCGCTGGCGCGCGGGGGAATTAGTCCGGTTCCGGTCCCAAAAATAACTGGTGCGGGCTCCCCGCCGCCAATCCACGGGGACGCGGGGGAGTCCGCGGGGCCCGCCGCCGGCGCCCCCGGAACCGCTCGGCGGGGTGTCGGCCCGGCCCGCGCCGGCGATTGAGGGCGGTCTTGCTCCGGGGTCGACGGGAGACACCCGGGCCCGGAGCGGGCCCTCCCGGGCCGGCGCGGACACCGTTCGGCGACTAGGGAGTACTCACCCGCCGATGCGGCTCATGGTGCGGCTGGGGGCGGCGAAGTCCATGCCGTCGAGGCCGTGGGCGGCCGGTTTGGCGAGCATCGCGTCGGCCCAGATGCGGGCGATCCCGGCGTCGTCGACGCCCCCGCGGAGGGGCCCGCGGAGGTCAGTTTCACTGATCGCGAACAGGCAGCTGCGGATCTGCCCGTCGGCGGTGAGGCGGGTGCGGTTGCACGCGCCGCAGAACGGGTCGCTCACCGAGGCGATGATGCCGACCGTCCGGGAGGGGTCGTCGTCCACCTGCCACAGGCGCGCCGGTGCGTGCGGGTCGGTCGTCGGCGCCGGGCTCAGCCGGTGCGCCGCGCCGAGCAGGGCGAGGATGTCCTCGCGGGTGACGAGCCGGCTGCGGCGCCAGGCGTCGATGGGGCCGATCGGCATCTGCTCGATGAAGCGCAGTTGAATGCCCTCGGCCAGGCAGAAGTCGAGGAGCTGCGCGGCGTCGGCGTCGTTGACCCCGCGCAGGAGGACGGCGTTGACCTTCACCGGTGCGAGACCGGCGCTCCGGGCCGCGGCGAGGCCGGCGAGGACATCGGGCAGGCGGTCGCGGTGGGTGATCCGCGCGTAGTGCTCCGGGTCGAGGGTGTCGAGCGAGACGTTGACGCGGTCGAGGCCGGCGTCGGCGAGCCCCCGGGCGCGGTGGGCGAGCCCGAGGCCGTTCGTCGTGAGCGCCAGCCCGGGCGCCCGCCCCCGGTCGGTGCGCATCCCGGCGGCCGCGGCGACGATCGTCTCGAGGCCGCGGCGCAGCAGCGGCTCGCCGCCGGTGAAGCGGATCGTGCGGATGCCGAGGCGCTCGACGCCGATGCGGCACAGCCGGACGACCTCGTCGTCGGTGAGCGTCTGCTCGGTGGGCAGCCAGTCGAGGCCCTCGGGCGGCATGCAGTAGCTGCAGCGCAGCGTGCAGCGGTCGGTGAGCGAGACGCGCAGGTCGGTCGCGACGCGGCCGAAGCGGTCGACGAGGGCCCCCGGAGCGGGGCCGGGCTGCTGCGCGTTCATGCCTGCGACTCTAACCGCGAGGCGGGCCGGGCGGGAGCGGGCGAGACGGGCCGGGCGCGGGCGCGCCGCCGGTGTGGCTCGGTCCGGGTGGGCGCCGTCGCGTCCTCCATGGGCCCGACGGCGACCCGTCTCCGGGCCCGTCCTCGAGGTCGGCCGTGGCGGTTGCGAGCGGGATGCCCTCTACAGCCCCAATCACTCCGCCAACTACCCGCCGCGGCTTGACCAACCCGCATAGGGGCACCCGCACGGGCGCGTCGCGAGAACCGGCGGAACACCGTGGGCGGTGTGGGCCCGGCTCCGAGGGTGCGCGCCGGGTCCGTCGGGGGAGGGGCCCGTGCGGCATGATCGGGTCATGAGCAAGGGTCCGGGTCCGGTCGGCGCCGGCAGGACCGGCGGGGTCGTCCATGCGGTCGTGCTCGCCGGCGGTTCCGGGGAGCGCCTCGGCGGGGTGAGCAAGGCCGACATCGTCCTGGGCGGGCGGCGGCTGCTCGAGCTGGTGCTGGACGGCCTGGGGCCGGTTGTGAGCGGGGCACTCGTCGTCGTCGCACCCGGCTCGGTCGAGGTGCCCGAGGGGTGCCGGCGCACGCTGGAGGACCCGCCGGGGGGCGGCCCGCTGGCGGGCATCGCGGCCGGTCTCGACGTCCTGCCGGAGCCGGAGGGACCCGACGAGCTCGTGCTCGTGTGCGGCGTCGACACCCCGGGGATCGGGGCGCTCGCCGGGCGTCTGCTCCGGGCGCTGGGGGAGCACCCGGGCGGGGACGGCGCTGTCGCCGTCGGCGGGGAGCCGAAGCCCTACCGGCAGTACCTGGAGGGCCTGTACCGGCGCGACCGGCTCGCCGGCCTGCTGGGACGCGTGCGGGTGCGCGACCGGAGTGTGGCGCGGACCCTGCGCGTGCTCGACCTCGTCGAGGTGCTCGCGCCGGTTCAGCAGTGCCGCGACGTGGACTCCCCGGAGGACCTCGCCTGGTGGGCCGAGCGGCTGGGCGGTTGAGGGTCGGCGTCGGGCTCGTGGGGCCGACCCGCTCGCTCGGGGCTGGACGGGGCGGCGCCGGGGCGGTGGCCGCTTTCGTGGCCGAGGAGGCCTATTCATAAGGCCGGTTCAGGTTGTTGCCGGTGGTCCCGCGTGGGGCGTGCCGCAGAGGACGAAAAGGCGGCCTGCCCTGAGATGGTCAAGAGGGTTATGCGAACGAACCCGCGGCTGGCGGTGACAGGAACCCGCGGCTGGCGGGGTCGTGAACGCGGGCTCCGAGCCATTCGGTGCCGGCGATGCGGGCCTCGCCGCCGGGCCCGAGCCCGAGACCGCCGGGCAACACGGTTCGGGCTGTGGGCGGCTGGTACGGGTTCTGGGGGTCCGTGTCGCGGCCGGGCCGCCATGAGGGTTCGAGCCAGCCGCCCGGCGCGGTGGCGGTGAGGGGGCCGGCGTGGGTGATGGTCTGGCCGCCGGCCTGGAGGAGCCGGCCGGTCAGGTCGTCGAAGAACACCTCCTCGTCGTTGACGCGGGTGAGCTGTCCGAGGGCGTCCACGACGGTCGTGGTCCGTGCAACCGTGTCACCGGAGTGGTCGGTGATGGCGGACAGTGTCCACAGGCCGGTCCACTCGTACTCGCGGCGGCGGCCGTCGGAGTGCTCCTCGGCGGTGCGCCGGCCCGACCGGTCACAGGCGTAGGTGATGGTCCGGCGGTCATCCTCAAGCACGCCTTCGACCACGACTTCGAGCACCTCCAGCCCCGTGAAAATGAAGACGATTCTGTTTCATGACGGGCCTGTCTCAGTGACCACCAGTCAAACGCTTCCCATTCAGAGGGTCATCATTCTCCTCTGCGACCCATGTGATCTTGGGAAGAGTCATGACCCATGGCTCCCATGTACTCGCTACCACGCGGAACCAGCCATCGCTGAGATCCAGATGCAACCAGTCGAGACCTGATTCAACAGAAAGCAGGTCCTGTCCTTCAAACTTCTGCAGGAGCAGGGCAAGATCTTTGGGATTCATCTCCTCCCACAACGCCTCGCGCCCACACTGCCCCACAAAGGATCCATTGATCTCGAGGGCCATGTCACCGGCATGCAACAAGGGTATCGTCTCGGAAACCAATTCGAACCTCGTCACAGGGGCAGGGAGGATGGAATCAAGCTGCTCATCAAGAGCTATCGACACAACAAGTCCCTCATTTTTGTCATGGCTCAAGCGTAATGTGGGTCCGCTCTCGAACATATTGTTTCTGGCTGACCTCGAGAGTCCTTGTGGGGGCTGAACTGGCTTGCCTGCAAATGGATTCACGGATTGCTCATTTGCGTTGGTGAGACTTGTCCTGCGAGGTGCTGGGCCACTAGGTTTCATGATTCGCACCTTAGTTGTATCAGGAGTTGTATCAGGAAGGTCATAGCTTGTTCCGGGGCTTCTGGTTGGAGTCGTCGGGAATCCGGCGTTCTGGAGGCCTTCTTCGTGTCGTGTTCTGCTGGTTGGGATGATGGTTCCTTGGTCGTCGGCGATGGAGTCGGGGCCGGTCGTGTGCGGGGGTTCGATCTGCGGCCGTGCAGGCGCGGCCGGTGGCTCTGCCTGTGGGGCGGGTGATGCGTTTGCTGGTGCTGCCACGGGGCTGAGGGCGCTTCACGTGCGCAGAGCATGGTTCCGGGATTCCCCGGTCAGGGTCCGATGTCGCCGAACGCCCACTTCCCGTCCGGACCCGAGGGAGCCCCACGGCCGTGCCCCATCCACGTGACCCCGGGCAGAGTCATGACCCATGACTCCCACTCCGTCGCCACCACACGGATCCACCCATCCGTGAAGCCCACGTGCAGCCAGCCCTCACCGGAGTCCACAGCCCGCAGCCGCTGACCCTCGAAACCCTTCAGGGCCGCAGTGAGCTCCTCCGGCTCCATCTCGTCCCACAACGACTCATGCCCCTGACGCCCCACGAAAGGCCCCGTGATCTCGAGCGTCACAGTACCGGCGGACAGCACGGGGACCCGGTCGTGATCGAAGTCATCGACCACCTCGAACCGAGACACCGGAACCGGCAGGACCCTCTCGAGACGCTCCCGGACACTCACCACGGACACCCCCACAGGACAACGAGAACGACACAACACCCGGTGACGTCTGCGCGAGGCCCGGACGCGGCCGGGCGAGGCACTCGCCCCGGGGAAACACCGGACAGGGTCCTGCGCGGGCCCTCCGGAAGCCACGGGATCAGCCGTCCAGCCCCAGCCTGGCACGGGCCTGCCCAAGGGTGAACGGGTAACGGATCGTGGCGGCATTGGTGACCAGATACGACGGGTTCCGGTAGAACGACTCGTCCCACGGCCGCAGACCCACCGCGGCCGCATACCCCACCAGCATCTCCTCCGTGAACCGGTCCCGACGACGCCGGCTCCCGTACGCCTCCACATCCTCGAACGGCTGGACCTCGCCGCCCGCCTCGAAATACCAGCGTCCAGGATTGTTCTCGATCAGTTCAACCGTCCGGACATACCCGAGTTTCGTCTCCGGACCCAACATGTGGAACTGCCGCGCCCCCAACGGCCCCCCACTGTTGCCGGCAGGCGGGACAGACGAAACGAAATACCCGCGCACCTTCAACAGTTGACTGGCCAGGAGTCCTGTCAGTTGAGCGACGCCCTGACCGAGGGCATCGCCCTCGAACATCGCCGTCCACCCGTCCAGGGCCGTCGAGGCAAGCAGGACCTTTGGCTGCGACCCGATGGTGAGCGGTGGCAGCTCGAGGAGATTCTCCTCCAACGAGCCCCCGAGCTCCGTGGCCCGCCCGCCGTCATGAACCCTCGTGAAGAACTCGACCAGAACAGCCGCCACCTCCTCCGGCGGCGCACAGAGGAAACCAATCGAAAACGTCAACGGCTCGAGCCGACCACCAAAAAGCACAGGACCACCACTCCCTTCCCCTGTTCCCGGGCCCACGTGCGCGGCGCAACCACCACCGACTGTCAGGGCGCAGTCAACATCCCCAGTCATGGCCATCGCCCCTGAAATGCCATGGCTCCCAATCGGTGTCATCCGTGCACTCGATCCGGGTGCCATCATCCAGGACCAGAGTGAGATTTCCCAGGTCCATGGTGAAATCTGGCACCACCGCAATGACCGTACGGCCCACCAAGGCACCAGGTGGAGTCCCCGGCCCTTCGAGCAGGTCAACGGACAACGAGTCATCGAACAAGAACTCACCCTCGGCATCGACGACGCGCACACTGCACCACGTATGAAAATTCCAGTCAGGGCCACCGAGAAACAACATCTCATTCTGCATGGATGCACGTTGGATCAACAAATGAGGCGCATCTGTCGCCCACTCCTCAAACCCCGGGTACATTTCATCAACTCTCATGAGGACCCTCCCTACTAGTCAAAAAGGTCTATGTGGCAGCGCTCACGAACCCATTTCTTGGTATTGGATATCTCCTTGGGTGGGTTTGGTGGCTTGCCCGTGAACGGACTGACCAAGTCATTATTGACATTGGTGAAACTAGCCCTTTGCGATGCATACTTTGTCGCGTCCATGACCCGAACCCTGGAACCATCGGGCAAAACATAGCCAGTACCCGGACTATCCGTTGAGAAGGTGTCAAGCCCTGCTGATTGGAGGCCTTCTTCGAGTCGTGTTCTGCTGGTCGGGATGATGGTTCCTTGATCATCGGCAATGAAGTCAGGGCCGATCTTACCCGGAGGCTCGATCTGTGGCCTTGCCGGCGCGGCCGGTAGTTCTGCCCGTGGCGTTGGTGATGCGTTTGCCGGTGTCGCCACGGAGTTGAGGGCGTCGTCGGTGACTGATGAGATCTCCTGCGCGCCCTCGCCGACGCCCTTGGCGCCCAGGTTCTCGGCGAGTCGCTGGACGCCGGGGATTCTGCTCGCTTGTCGGCTGGCCCAGTTCGTGACCGCCTGCCCGGCTGGTGTTCTGGCCGCCCACTGGATTCCCTTGCCGGCCCCGTAGCCGAGGGCGCCGCCTGCCGCGCCGAACAGGGTGTCCTTGCCGACCTGTCCCATGTCTATGGGGTAGCCGGTGCAGGCTTGGTCGATGAGGCTGGCCCCGCCACCGAGCACCGCCCCGGCGACGAGGGCCGCACCGAGGCCCTGGGCGCCGGGGACGAACGCGAGCGCGACTCCTGCCACGATCGCCGCGGCGGTGCCCCACTTGGGCGAGTTCGCCTTGCGGTAGGCGTCCATCTCCTGGCCGGTGATCGGATGCAGACCTGTCGGGTCGTACAGGCCGGCCGGGTTGTTCCCGGCGTACGAGTACGGGTTCGCGGCCCACCCGGCGCCGGTGGTCGGTTCGATGGGGTCCGGGGACAAGAACCCGCGACTGGTCGGGTCGAGGACGCGGGCGCCGAGCCATTCGGTGCCGGCGATGTGGAGTTCGCCGCCGGGTCCGAGTCCGAGGCCGCCGGGCAGTGAGGCCTGGGCCGCGGGCGGCTGGTAGGGGTCCCGGGGGTCCGTGTCACGGTGAGGCCGCCACGAGGGTTCGAGCCAGCCGCCGGGGCCGTGGGCGGTCAGGGGGCCGGCGTGGGTGATGGTCTGGTCGCCGGCTTGGAGGAGGTCACCGGTCAGGTCGTCGAAGAACACCTCCTCGTCGTTGACCCGGGAGAGCTGTCCGAGCGCGTCCACGACGGTCGTGGTCCGTACGACCTGGTCGTCGTGGTGGCAGGTGACGGCGGACAGTCTCCACAGGCCCGTCCACTCGTACTCGCGGCGGCGGCCGTCGGAGTGTTCCTCGCGGGTGCGCCGGCCCGACCGGTCGTGGGTGTAGGTGATGGTCCGGGCCCGACCGGCGGCCTTCAGGAGCCGGCCGGCCGCGTCGTAGGTG
>ERZ772953.233-NODE-233-length-17077-cov-12.448302_pt1 | contig 17077 bp, 14 predicted proteins | sample MGYA00580685_ERZ772953 | MGnify/ENA primary metagenome ERZ772953 (study PRJEB29015, sample SAMEA2738080) | human oral metagenome | biome: human oral; feature: human-associated habitat; material: saliva | place: China | collected 2209 ...
GGACACCCTAGCGGGGCGAACCAAACTTCTCTATGTTACCCCCGAGTGTCTTACTAAGGAGGAGAACCAAGCTTTCTTACAATCTATTTCTATTTCCTTCTTTGCCATAGACGAAGCTCATTGCATCTCTGAGTGGGGTCATGACTTCCGTCCGGAGTATCGTAAAATACGCCCTATGATCGATGTTATAGGACGCCGTCCCATCATTGCTCTCACGGCAACAGCCACCCCCAAGGTGGAGCACGATATCCTGCGAACCCTACAAATTCCTCAAGCTCATATCTTCCGATCTTCATTTAATCGACCCAATCTTTTCTACAGCATACTCCCTAAAAATGAGGATGTTGATCGAAATATTGTTCGATTTGTTCTCTCAAATTTATTCTTTCTGAGCATTTTTTATTCTTCTTCCCAAAGATAATAAAATTTCTATATCAGATAGTTGGCTTGTTCCAAGAGGATTCCAAGTAGAGGAAGATAATATTTTTTCATTTTCCTTAGCTCGAACTCGAAATTTTATTTGATCCCCCTTGGTATAGATGTCCACACCTAAGGCTCTCGCTCCTATTTTATGTTCGTTATTTTTTATCTTACAGAAAACAACTTCCCCTGATACAACTTCTTTTCCATTACACCAAATTTTCATATTCCTTCCAGATAGTTCTACAATATAATTCTTCACTAGACTCTTTTGTAGTTTTTTTATTAAAAGTAAACTTGTACCAAAAACTAATATCACTATCAGATAAAGAAAAATAGGTTGCGATTGGAGGAAATCATTGAGTTTTAAGTAGAATATACCCAACTGTACCCCCAATATAGGAAACACGAGAAGCATAGGAAAAAATAAACCAATCAACATATCTGATTTTGCTGTTGTTGCTGTAAATTCATATCTATCCATCAGTGGCACCTTTATAATATTTCCTTTTTAAACTGTTTATAGAACATCAATCCCATATTCTTACGGATTCATCAGAGAGTTAGTTACCTCATTCATGGAACTTGAAATATTCTAAAGATATTGTACCACTATTTCTGTAAAAATAGATACTTTAGCAAAAAACACCTTCCTCAGATTGAGCATTGCTCTAACTAACAGCTAAATTTTGCTTTCCAAATCTTTCCAATCAAATTTCAGTGCTTCAAGCTACACATATTATAGTTATACTGGATAAACTTTATAAATAGTTTGCCCATTTTTTAACAAAAAGAAAAACCGCTACTCCTAAGAATAGCGGTTTTATCGTGTTTTTAAGCTACTAATGTAGTTGCTCTATTATTTAAGAGTAACAATTTGCAAATCCTATTTTCTCCCAGTATTAGTGGGTTAATTCCTCAATTTTCAACTCTGGCAGGAATTTGGTAGGTAAATTGATAATCCAAGATTATCTAAACTGTTTGTAATCTCTTCTGAAATTGTTGAATCACCTGAATAATACCAGTGACTATATGTATTCAACGTGGTTGACTTATCAGCGTGTCCTAATCGATATGAAACATATAAAGTATCCTTATGTAACACATTTATAAGATAAGATGCATGACTATGTCTTAATCCTTTCCCCGTAATTTCTGGTACACCAGTAATCCTAGCATGCCTTTTTATTATCCTAGAAATTGTAGACTTACACAAGGGGGCACCAAAACGTGATATTACATAATCTTTATCATCATTCTTGATTTGAACTTCTCGCCATTTTTTAAGTATTGTAATCGTAAAATCATCTAAATCAATTTTACGATTCCCTGCTACTGTCTTTGTTTGTTGTTTAGCATACCATACACCGTTTTTGTCTTTCTCAATTGTCGAATGAACATGAATCCATTTACGTTCAAAATCAATATCTTCCCATTTAAGAGCTATGCCCTCACTAACTCTTAAGCCAGTCATAAAATATAACCAGATCGTCATGTAATTATGGAGTCCCTCATACTCACTAATATCAAAAGAGTTTATTACCTTCTTAAATTCATCAAATGTCCAAAATTTTGTATCAGGGTGCTTTCCTCTAGGATTATCTAATCCTTTAAAAGGAACTCTATCAATATAACCTAATCTTTCTGCATAGCCCAGACATGCTTTAAATCTAGACCACATATTTTTGGCATAGTTACTAGAATACTTGTCTATAATAGCTAAGCGAAATCTTTCACAGTCAATAGTACTAATATCTGATAATTTTTTACTACCAAATTGCTTAATAAATAACTGATGATGTGGTAAAGCAGTCTGATAAGTTACAAATTGAACTTTTTGTTGATAATATTTTAAATAAGTCTCTTCCATAAACTCTCTAAAAGTTAGAAAGCTATTATTAATAGTAGAGTTCGCAAATTCATGTTTTAAACGAACTATTTCATCGTAGGCTTCTTTAAAAGAACTAAACGGTAAACCCTGCTGATTTTTCCTTCCTTTCTTCTGAATTCTTTTCCCAGTTATTGGATCAACTCCTAATTCAATTTGAAAATAAATTTTTCCTTTTGAATCTTTGTATACACCTTTATATTTCTTTGTCTTTGATATAACCATTTTTCTCACCTTCTATATCTGAAAAAGAAATACCAATTAAATTTTCTACAATATTTTTAGGAGCAATGCCTAACCTTTTATTATCGAAAGGTGAACATCCTAATTGTACCGCATTCTTATCATTTTTTCTAGCTTCTTCAAACTTTTTTACAGCAATCTTTTTTGCTTGTCTAATAATATTCCTCGATGTGTGCTCTGGAAAACCAATCGCAACTAAATCTTTATAGTTTACTGTTTCCATGATTTTACTACTTCCTTTCTTAGATTTTTTCACCTCCATGGCATGACTGATGAAGTCATCATAAGAATTTCACTTGCTGCTCTTTTACGGTGGCAGCCTGAACGGTCAGAAGTATCATTGTATATCATTTGTATCATGGCATATAAAGTATCGCTCTATTTTATTGATGGTTCTAAAATCGCTCTTATCATGGCGAGCCATTCAAATTTGCTCCACAAATGAGGAAAGTACCATTTTGGACTATTCAGTTTTCAAAGAACAAATAAAAAATCCCCTCATTTTCACACTCTATGAAATTGAGGAGATTATTTTCTAAAGCGAATTTTATCAGGAAAATCTGTCAATCCCAATAGGTAGTCTGTACTGACATCGTAAAAGTTTGAGAGAGTTACCAATACATCTGCTGTTAACGTATGCTCACCCCGTTCAATTTTAGCATAAGCTGAGTTTGTAAACGAAAGTATTTTAGCTATTTGTTTTTGAGTCAAATCGTGATCTTCCCTCAAATCTCTCAAACGTCTGTACATCTAGCTTTCTCCTGAGAAAAGTATAAATATAAAACTAAGAAATCATTCAAAGTGTCCAAACTGGACATTTTGAACTAAGATTAATTTATTAAACATATCTCATAAGCATATCTATTATGGGTAAGACAATATTAAAAAAGACGGTCAAAAAACAACCTGACTCCACTGGAATTCAGGAATCAGGTCGCTTAAGATTTTATATTATTTTACTGTCTACTTGATAGGGAGCTGTTCACCAATGGGAATCTATAGCTTTTTTTGTGACTGAGAACTATTTTATCTCAGACTTCTTCAACACACCTTGTTATTGGGCACTTACGGAAGGTTAATGAATTATTTAAAATAAAAGTAAAGAGAAGCAAACAGACACTCTATAGCTGTTAGACGCTTTTTAGAGTAATAACAATTTGATAAAGTGAATACAACTTGCTTAATTAAGCGTAAGAAACCAGAATCATAAAATCAATTACTTTGAAGTCATGACTCACGTTGTATTGTTTCATTGTTAATCGTATTCAATTATTTAATTTTCGAGCAACATTTAAACTAGATTTTGTGCTTTCAATTTTATTAGTTTTGGAAGAAGGGAAAATTCAAATCCCATAATCCAGATACAAACTAATAATTTAATACCTAAGTTTGTAGTTGACTGAATTTCTGTATAATAATAAGTTGCAGGTATAAATATATTCCAATCACTCTGAAACGTGATTAAAACAATAAGTATCAGCAAAATATTAGGTAAGGCCTTTGCTAAAATGGAATCAAATCTTATACAGCAAATTTGCATAAAGATAGCTATAGGTAAAAATAAAAGAAATGACATTATATTGGGAAATATTATATTGGTTAATAACATATCAGTTCCCATACCACCTAATTGAATTAAAGAAAAAATTGTATAAACAAAATAACAAATAAAACATCTCACGATATTTATCGTTACTTTTATATAGATGATTTTCACGAGATTATTAGTGTTAATCACCATGATATTCCAACCATTATTATTATCTTCAATCAATGCCTCTCTTAGATTTTGATACAAAATTTGTATAGGAAAAATCATTAGCATATATATTAAAGTGTGTAAAACATACCAATACTTATTATAATCAAGCTCTGAGTATGGTGCCGAAATATCTAAAATATATGTTTTTATAGCTAGAATGACTAGAATCTGAATACAGATGTCAACAATAATAAATAAAAATATTTTACTCTTAATCAATTCATTTTTAAGTAACTTCATTTTTATTACCTATTAAAGTTTCATCTCAAAACTTCTTTCGTTCAATTTACGAATTAATATATAAAAAAGTACGATGATTATTATATTAGATAGTAAAATCATATAAAATTGACTTTCAGTCACTCTAAAAGCATGAGAAAGATAAGTAAATGGTAAGTAAATCTTAAAATTATAATCGTTGTAGTATATGCTAATTGTTAAAATCATCATTATAATACCAATTGGTATTATTCCAGAAATTTTCCTTATAAGTACTAAAATTATAAAATATAATAACATCATCATCAACGAGGAAATTAATTGAATGGTAAATGTTTTTAAAAAGAAAATCAAACCAATCTCTAAACTGTTATCAATAGCCTTCCCAATAACGTATAAACTAATATAATCAGACAACCAAAAAGCAAATGTGTAAACCACTGTAATGAGTAATTTAGAATTTATTGTGTACTTGTTTCTAAATGGCAATGAAATTACGGTTAACCATGCATCATTTTTAAATTCTACTGCAAACACTTCGTAAATTATTAAAGATAGAACTAAATAAAATAGTTCAGAAAAATAAAATATTGTTTGTTCTTTAAAAATTAACTGCCAATTAGATAAAGCAAGTTCATTTTGATGCACCAATAAATAACCTCGATACCTAAAAGTTAAATCTATATATAACAAAGCATTCAGAATTATTGGAAAAATAAGAACAAACCATAAGATGCTTTTTTTCTGCTTTAGAAACTCCAATTTAATCATATTCACCTCCAGCTAAACAAGCTAAGTAGGCTTCTTCCAGATTTCGACAATTATACTTTTGTAAAAGGTTGTGGCAAGAACCAAAAAATTCAACTTTCCCATAATTTATAATTATAATATCAGATATCACTTTATCCAGTTCACTAAGAATATGACTTGATATTAAAAATGTAATACCTTTTTTCTCCTGTAGAAAACGGATTAAACTTCTAATTTCAATTACACCCTGTGGATCAAGTCCATTGATTGGTTCATCCCAAATTAATATTTCTGGACTACCTAACAATGATGCAGCTATACTTAGACGTTGTTTCATGCCCATTGAAAAATTTTTCACTTTTTTCTTTTTAACATCTTTTAATCCTACCATTGATAGATATTCATTAAGTCTTTCAGTATCTAAACTAAGCCCTTTCATATTTGCTATTAACTTCAAATTTTTATAAGCATCAAGATGACCATAAAATGAAGGTCCCAAGACTAATCCTATCCTAGATAATATATTTTCGGAATTCTGTTCTACGGTTTGATTAAAAATAGTTATTTTCCCAGAATCTGGTTTTAAAATCCCTAGAATCATTTTGATAATTGTAGTTTTTCCAGCCCCATTTGGTCCAACAAAACCATATACTTTTCCCTTATTTAAATAAAATGAAGTGTTATGAATAACTTCAATATCTTTAAAGCTTTTTGTTAGATTTATAATTTCAACTATAGCCATCTCTACTCCTTAGTTTACAGCAAAAAATTGTGCTTAATTCTTATTGTTTTTGTAAAAAATCAGCGAACCCAATACTATTCCATTCAACAAGCCTAAAGAAATACCATATTCAACTGGAAAATCTAAAAAAATTGCAAATACTATTCCAATCATCACCCCTAGTGATGCTGCTGTTGAAATTACATATTCATTTACTTTCTTCATTTTCTTTACACCTCATTTCCTTTTTGTATATAAGCTGTAGTACTCTCCACCAAGAGCCATTAAGTACTTATGATTTCCTGACTCAACAATCTTACCACCTTTCATTACAAAAATAATATCCGCATCCTTAATCGTTGACAATCTATGAGCTACAATTATTTGAGTACAGCCCTGACTTTTTATATACTTTGTTATTCTTTCCTCATTAATAGTGTCTAATGCACTAGTTGCTTCATCTAAAATTACAATACTAGGATTATTTATTAATGCACGTGCCAGTGCTATCCGTTGTCTTTGACCACCTGAAATATTTGAACCCATCTCTGAGATGATAGTATTAAATTTCATCGGCATAGCCATGATTTCATCATAGATTTGAACTGCTTTACAAACTTCCTCTATCTTTTGTGAAGTAACTTCGTGCTTTAAAGTTATGTTATCAAGAATACTTCTGTTCAATAAAAACGAATCTTGTGGAACTACTCCTAAATTTTGACTTAATATTTTTTTATCTATTTGATTAATATTTATACCATCAAATAAAACTTTTCCTGTATCAATCTTATATAATCCTGATAGTATTTTTAATAACGTACTTTTTCCTGACCCCGATTGACCGACTAGTGCAATTCTCTGTCCTGACTCAATAGTCAAATTTAAATTTTCTATTACAGGAGCTGAGTCTTTGGAATAAGAGAAAGATAGGTCCTTAATATCTATTCTACCTCCTAAAGAACACTTTTTAAGACCATTTTCAACATTCTCTTCATTTTCAAGCCAGATATCATTTACTCTATTTAAGTATCCTGCTGCCAAAATATACTGCGTATAAGCATTAAATATTGAGATTTCTGAACTAAATAAAATTGATGCCATAGTTTGAAATGCGACAACCTCACCCAATAAAATTTTTCCATTTAAAACATTATCAAGTCCAAAAATCAATATAATTATAGGAGCGAACAATTGAAATACATTAGTAGCTGAATTGTATAAAATATACACAATACTTCGTTCCTTATACTTTGTCAATACGTTTTTTAAATGCTTAAACCAGTTTTCATATATTTCATCTTCTAATCCCGATATTTTTATTGAAGAAATAGTATTTAATGCTTCTGTTTCTACTGAGTAAATCAATGATTGTTCTTGTAATTCTCTATTAACCGTATCATACATTATTTTTCTAGTACTAAACAAAAACAAAAAATTGATTAAACTCAATATAAGAGCTATAATTGCTAGTGTTTTTGAACTAAGAAACATATATATTACAACACTTAGAATAATTCCAATATCTACTACTCCCCCAACAACTTGGTTAGTAAATAACTCCCTAAAACCACTAAGACTAGAGATTCTGTATAAAATATCTCCTTTTGCCCTGAGTTCAAAAAAACTATATGGTAGTTTAAGCAAATGCTTAAATGTAAAACTTTCAATATCTCTACTAAAAAATATATTAGAAAATAGAATTCCCATACTCCTAGCCAAGATAGAAATAAGGTACAAACAAAGTAGAGAAAATAAAATTAAAAACGAGGTTTGAAAAGAAAATGTATTACCTAATGCAGAATTAATAAACTTTGAAGTCATTACTGGTACGGAAAGTATTATTAAGTAACTTATTATTGAAAATAGCAACGTCAAAATCAATCGACCTTTTACCTTTGAAAAACTAGAGAATACTCTTATCCATGGTGAAGGAAACTGTGACTTCAAAGATTGGTAATTTTCGTTAGGAAATGATAGCAGTACTATATTACTAAAATGTTTTGAAAACTCCTTAAACTCATAATTTACATATCCTTTAGAAGGATCCATTATATAGACCTTATTCTTTTTTACTTTGTAAATAACTACATAATGTTGATTATCCCAAAATGCTATTAATGGTAACGGAAGTTCACTAATTTTATTTACATCTTTAACTTGATATGAACCAGTATCAAAATTTCGTTTATTCAATAACTGTTTCAAGTCACCTATACTATAACCATCTCTCCCTTTTTCTATATCACGTCTTAAATCTAGTAATGTCTCTTTGCTTTTATAGAAATGTAGTATGGACAAACAGCAACATAAACCACATTCTATTTGAGACATTTGCTCAATATTAGGTACTTTTCTAGTCATCATGTCCTCTTTAACTCTAGTAATAAAACATTCAGTAATCTATCATCTTGTTTTCGAGATATTTCATAGACAACTCCAGATACTCCTAGCATAAAAGAAAATGTATTCATAGTATTCAAATCCGTACTTAATTCTGGTTTGATAACCTGAGAAACGACATTATCAAAATACAAATCTATAGATTCTTTTATTAATAGGTTTTCTTCATCTTTCAATATTGCATCAAGACAACTGATAGTACCTACAGAACCATGACATAAATTCAATTCTCTTATTTTTTCTACATTAGATAATACATTTTCAATTATTGATAAATCATTATTCCCAATATTAGTTTTATCGAAAATTTCTTTTCTAGCTAACAAAATGCCCGGAGCTCCATAACACCAAAAATTAGGAAAGGAGTCATCATGATTTCTTCTTATATCTTTCCAATTTTTTAATATACTATTGAAACATTCATCTTCTTTATGTAGTAATTTCTCTATACATTTTAATATATCTGTACTAGGATTTATTTCATAATAATATGATAATGACATTGCCACTCCAGAATAACCGTGTGCTAAACCTGTTACTGTTATATTATCTAATTGTGAAATACAATAATTAATACACTTTTTTAATAGTGTAAAAAGTTTTGAGCTATGTTCTATCTTATAAATATTACATAATAAAATAATTAAACTGGATATTCCTAAAAAATCAATTGGTTGATCTAACGGAATATCTTGTTTTTCTAGCATTGCTAAGTAAAACTTATATTTTTCATGATAGTCTGGTTCCGATGTTAGTATAAAAAGGCAATAATATATATATATTACTGATCCAATGCCATTAAACGCCGAAAAGTTTCTATTTGTTTCAATTTCAATCATTGACTCGAACCCCTTTAGTAAACCATCCGCAACTATCTTGTACTTTTCTTCATTAAATTTTAAATATAGATAATATAATAGTAAAACTACTCCACCACCATCATACAGGTAATAAGAAACTGGTAAAATAACTTTCTTATCATCAATCTGACTAACAGAAGGAAGTATGCAAAACTCATTATTATTATTCCAAACGACTTGATGATTAATATAGTCACCGACCTTTAATACTAGAGAATTTTCGTCATTAACAGGAATAATAAAATCGTGTAATGGGCTTTGATTTCTGTCAGAGAAAGTCGTATCTTTAACTGTCGATAAAGATAAAAAAATCACATGCAACTGCTTTAACATATCCTTATTTCCCAGTTTTTGAAATCTTTCAAGTAGTTTACTTTGGATAGATGTAGCATAAAAATTACAAATTTTATTTTTCATAGAATAAATACTCAGACTATTAAATTTTGTATAAAAGTACGGTACATCTCCTTTCATTAAACTATTAATTTCAATTTCTACTTGCTTTCCTAAAGTACTGTCTAATTTATATGACGAGCTATTAAGTTTTTGAAATAGCTTTCTCTGATTTTTGATATCCGTAAGGTAATCTGGGTGAGTTGAAGCTTCTAAAAACTTAACATATACCATAGTTGGTCTTAGAACCTGTCTCAGATATAGAGGATATTTTTCTGACAATAATTTTATTTCTTCAATAAAATAATTCTTACTATTTTCAAGTATAGTATAACAAGCTTTGAATCCATCAATTATCTTACCGTAAAATTTATTAGTATCTTTTTTGACATTACTACTCGGAAGTACTACATGTACTTCTTTTAAATGAATATTATGTGAAAAATCATTTTCTATTGTAAATCTAGTAATATTTTCAGATAATTGTCGATAATTAGTCAGCGGACTTAAATCAAAATCAAATAAAGAGCTTTGAAAATTATTTGGTAACAATAATGTGTCTAAAACTGAGTCTTTGATAAACTTTTGAAATAGATCATGTACAGTTTCAGGGTTTTGAATAGTTGAATTCCTGTTGCAGCTTAAGTCTGGATTTGTAAATAAAGTCTCAGAATCAATAACAATCGGATAATTCTTACTCATTATTATGTTTTCTTTATGGAGATCTGTCACTTGCAGTGCATAAGCTATTGCAAGAAGTTCACCATATCTATAAAAGTAATCTTCGTAATCATTATCAAGATTACATTCTTGAAACTCTATAAACTCCTGCCATCCATAATTTTTTTTTGAAATTGATTTAGGATGGTATAATTTTAAAGGTAAACTTCTATTAACTAAACTAAAAAAATTCTCCAAAAATACGTCATTATTTAATGAATGAGGCTTATATAAAATTTTATCATCATTATTATTTTTAAATATAACTGCAGTCTTTCCCCCGTTATGCCTATCACCAGTAGAAAGTACAATTTCTTTAATTCCATCATCAAAATTGAATCCTATACGCTCCTTAATTTCATCTTTATCTCTAATGATTGATAACATTGCTTCCTCTATTAAATTAATCGTATGTTGATGCAAATGAAAAATTTTAATAAATAAGACTGGGTATGCTTTCTTAATTTTTTTAAAAAAAGGAACCGTCCCCAATTTTAAACAGTATCTATGATATCTTTCTTCTTTCGGTACACTCTCATTAACTCTTTGCCAATTGTAAAAATCATCAATCAGAGTACGAATTGTCAAATAATATATCTCAGAATAAAATTGTTTTTCTAGCATCTCTATAGATCCTTCTGAAAGATAACGTCGTATATCTTTCGATAAAGAGTTAATAAAGTACTTTGAAAATTGATTATTAAAAGTATAAAATGTACTTTCATAATTTTCCTCTATAGTAACTGAAGTAATTGATTTTTCAATTTTATTTAAATAACTTTCAACTGTCATAATTATCTCCTATTCAAAAGCATTATACTGGGCTATATCGTCAAAAATGTTGTTACTTAATTATTTATTGCAACTCTTTGTACATCCGGACGTTGGACATGCACCAGCATTTAATGTTACGGTTAATGTAACACCCACAAAAGAAATTGTAGCGGGAATAATAGTAGGGGTTATTCCACCTACAACTTGATTATCTCCAACTAATTGTTCGAGTTCTAATTCATTAATTTTTCCTGTAAATTTATTATTCATTATTTTTCTCCACTAAATATTATTATCTACAATTATTTTGACATTCAATTGTACCTGTGCAAACTGCACCTTTATTTCCAAGAGCTTCACTTATAAAACTAAGCTGCGCCCATCCCGCTCCAACTGCACTGTTATCACTAATTTCTTCTAATAACTGACTGTTAATTTTTTGGGAAAAATCTTTTTGTGCCATCTAACTATTCTCTCCTAACTAATTTTAATTTATATAGCCCAGAATAATGCTTTTGAAAAAAGAGACGTATCAATCTAACCATAGAAAGTTATTCAAAGAGTGATCCGTATAATTTGATAACATGGAGTAACCCCACCCCGATAAACCAACCATTAGACCATATGTATTCGAAGATTTTAAATTTTTTTTATCCCATTCTTTAACAAGAACAGTATCAAATAGTTCCTGATATATATTTGTACATAAATTATTTAGATTCTTTTTATGAAGTAGTTTAGAAGCATAATTTAATATTTCTAAATTTCCTAAATCACCGTGACAATATGTAGGATTATTCCCAAATCCATAAGCTTTAGTGTTCTCAATACTTAGTCTAATGTCATTATCTAAATTATCAAAATTATATCCTGAAGAAAGCAATAATAATTTACTTAAAAGTATCCCAGGTGATCCATGACACCACGTATAAGATATTTGTTTTTCATCTTTAGATTTATACCAATCATTTTTATGAGAAGAGAAGCATTTTTTTTCATAGTTCAATGATTCTTGCAAAATTTCCTCTGCACGACTATCTCCCAAATATTTCATTGCCTTAAATAAATAAGAATGGATACCTGCATTTCCGTGAGAAAAACCAACATAATTTCTATTTGGCATACATTCCCAAAACCTTAACCCGTCTACAAACTTTGATTCATGTAATATTTTTTGAACTATTTTGGAAATAACATATTTAATATCAGGTGTGTTATAATATGAATCTGAATTAACAAGTTTTAAAATTACAGCCAATAGCCCTGTATTCCCACTAATTAAATCATTTGAAGTATCCCTTAAAATTAGTTCATCTAAATTTAAGATAGATTTTTTAATAAAATTTTTATTTTTTACATCTCCAGTGAGATGAGCAATTTCAGCAAGTGAATATATCATCCCTCCTACACCTGTAAAAGCCCCCACTAAATGATTAGAGTGAATGTACTTATTTCCCAATAATACCTTTGAGGTTTCAACAGATTTCTTGGCATACTCTAAAAATCTTTTCTTACCTGTTATGTTCCATAAATTGATTAAAAATAACGAAATTCCTGCATTCCCACTATACAAATCATTTGTTAAAACAGAAGGTAACCAAACATCCTCTTCAAAACCCTGCATTGTTACACTAATCCAGGCCAAATCTTTTCGACCGTACTCATTAACTCCTTCAATTGAATTATCAATAATCAAATCTCCAATTTTAGTAGCAGTAGACAACCATAATTCTGGTTTTAATTTATTATAATATGTTTGAAATTTAATGTCATTGCTGTCAGATTGATTTTTTCTACTTATAAAAGAATCCTTGATATAGCCAATCTGTTCTTTTAAATCTTCATCACAAAAAGTAGAAATCTTACTGTTAAAATCTTCTTTAAAATTGGTTAAATTTACGCCTTTTACTTCTACCCCTTTAGAATCAAATATTTTATTATCACCGATAATAAAAGAAAAATAAGGAATATCTGCTTCTAGTAAATCTTTAAATTCTGAATCAATCAACATTGTCTCAGAATTTTCGTTTCCTATATATAATCTTCTAAGTAACATCTTTCTCTCAAAATGCTTCTGAGTAAATTCTGGGCTTAGTGATATCCTTAACAATTGTGAATAGTATAAAGTAGCCCTTGGTATAAATCTTCCAACTGTGTTACTAAAAAGCTCATATATTTTTTCAATATATATCTTTCTATTATTCATAATCCATTTATATATACCTTGAAATCCTTTTATAATTTCAAAAATATAGTCTTTGGCATCTACAATCTTACCATTGATAATAGGATTGTTGTTTTTAGGAGAAATGACATAATACTCTCTCTCAATATGAATATTATCGCTGTTAGTATCCTTGATATAGTCAGTTTTAAAGGTTGATATTTGCTCACTATTCATACTAACACCACCAACTTCATTTCCTTTTAAAAAAATGGGTAAAAGCCCTGTAGTTATTACTGAGCTTTCAAATTTTTTAGAAGCTTTTTTGAATGCTGATAAATTATTATTTCTATCCACTATCTGAGGATGGATTAATGTTTCTAAATCAATTGGAACTGGATAAGCTCCTTTCGCAATAATGTTTTCATAATGAAAATCTACAGAATTCAAAGAATAAAGTATTCCCAACAATTCTCCTATTCTTTGATAAAACCCCTTTACATCCAAATCATTCATACATTCTTCTGTATCTATATATTCACAAAATCCATATTTTTCAGTTGAAATAATATTAGGTAGTTTATAATCTAAAATCGCATTTTGATCTCGTAAGAATTCCATCATTTTTTCAAACGATTTTTCAATATTAAGCGAGCGAGGCTTATATATTATAGTGTTTCCGCTTGATAAAAAAATTTTACTCACACTCTTATTCTTTTTATGTGAATCACCATTTCCCAATTCTATTTTAGAAATCAATACTTTAGAATCCGTTTGACATTGAAATAGTTCAAGAATTTTCACATATTGCTCTTGAAATTGTTGAATAATTTCTAAATAAAATTCAAAAGTGTTTTTTACTACATAGGAAGTTAAACGTGTTAACTCGGAAAATTTTGCATAGAAATCAACTAAATTTTTTTCTTCTTTTATATATTTATTCTTGTAATAATCCATTCTGTTGACAGAAGTTTTTCCCTGAAGAACGCCTCTAGCTTTTAGAGTAGAGATATCTCCAATAATTGAACGATACAGCAAAGTGTTGATTCTATCCGCAACATCCAATACAGAGTAAGTTAAAAATTCATCCGAATCTTCAATGCTCTTATTTCTGGAAATGGTATAAGAAAACTCAGAAAAATATTTGCTAATAAACGGTATAATAATTGAAGAAAATAAATATTTTTCTTCAATTATTTCTTTAAATTGTTTTGGAATAGCCTCTAAATTTAAACTAACGTACTTAAATATAATGTCTACATCCACAGTCTCGTAATCTTTATAGAAATTTAAAAGTTTCTCGATATAATTCTCTCCTAAATGCTTTGTTAACTCCTTTTCAAACGTTTCTAAACTATACTCCGGAAAATAATTTAACCAATAATTAATCATACTATCTTTCATCGTATCCTCCAACCAGTACTAAGTCTTTAGATATCATCTAAAGACTTAGGTGTACACCTAAGCATCTTACCCACCAACAATGATGATAATATCCATCACCAAAACCAAAATCGGTAAAAATTTTGAAATTTTCTTCATACTTGGACTTCCTTTCCGTTTTTATTTATTGTACAATAAATAAAAACGGATTTAATTTTTGTTGGGAAAATGGGAAATTATGAAATCAAAACTTGGCATCACACTTAGAAAAGTTCGTAAAGGAAAACAAATTAGTCTATGCTCTGTAGCAGATGAACATCTTTCAAAATCACAAATATCTCGTTTTGAACGTGGGGAGTCAGAAATATCTTGTATTCGACTAATCAATATTTTAGACAAATTACATATTACTTTGGATGAGTTCCTTGTTTTACACAATGACGACTATACCAGTTCCGAATCATTTGCTAATCTAGTACAGTACATTCGTAAGCAATATTCATCACAAAGTATCAATAATATAGCATGTCTACTTTCTGATACTTCTGATTACACTCTAAATTCTTTTGAGAAAACAATGGTAAAATCTATTTTACACACAATGGATTCGAACATCATTCCATCAGATGAAGAGCTTCTTCATCTGACAGACTATCTTTTCAAAGTTGAAAAATGGGGCTATTATGAAATCATTTTATTAGGTAACTGTGTACGCACAATTAACTACAACTCCTACTTCTTATTAACTAAAGAGATGTTAAATAACTATATTTACTCATCTCTGAATAAAACTAATAAGCAGATTGTCTCTCAGCTTGCTATTAATTGCTTCATTCTAAGCATTGGTAAGGAAGAATTTTCTAATTGCTCCTATTTAATTAGTAAGATAAAGACATTGTTGGATAATGAACTAAACTTTTATGAACAAACAGTTTTTCTCTATGCAACTGGTTACTTTGAATTTAAACGTTGCCAATCAACCAGTGGAATTGAAAAAATGAAACAAGCCATACAAGTCTTCGATATTTTAGGAGAAGATAAATTAAAATTACACTATACTGACCATTTTAATAAACTAGTAAACAAAAAATAAATGAAATTATTCTCTATCTTTTAACGAATTAGTCGTAAATAATATTATTCTAGTAAGGCATTCTCATGAAATTTTAGAACTGTAAATTTATTGGTATTAATAATTTTCACAAACAAATCCAATCTTCTAGCTATCTCCTCATATTTATTAATTTCATTACCAAGTTCCTGCTGTAATTTTAAAATATCTGTATTGAGTCGATCTAACATTATTGATTCCGTCATGTTCATTTGGGCAAAATCATACTTAGCTAATTTTCTAGTCTCATGATCTTCACTCTTCAAATTGATAAGGACTTCCGCCATCTTGTTTAAGGTGGCGATTTTTTCTTGGGTTTCTTCTAGCTGCATATCAATCTCTGCAATTTCTAATACAAGCTCATCTTTGATTTCTTGGTATTGTTTGTTCGTATTAGATAGTTCAATCATAAGATTAATTTCAGAAATCTTCTCTTGAAGACTTTTTAAAGTTGGTCGTCTATAGGGGAGTTTTTGGCTATCGTTGCTCAATTGTCTGATTAAGGTCCTACCCTTGATGAAACAATTATTATCCATGTTTTCTTTATTATAGACAAAGTAAGAAGACGTTTCTCGAATGTAAACTTTATATTTTTTATGATTGTCTTCCTCAAAAATATCTAGCTGGTAGTTAGGAATAAAGATGAGTCCACTCTGTTTGATACCAAACGAAACCTGGATATAGACACCATCATCAACCAACTTCTCTATCTGATTATCCGTAAGTTCAATCTCAAACTCATGGATAGCATCTCGTTTTTCCTTGTATTTCTTGAAGGCTTCCTCGATTTCTTCAGCGGAGACTTTCTCCTTATGCTGCTCCTCTCGAAAAGTCTGAAAATCTTCCTGAAGATTTTCTAATGCTTGAATATCTCTAACTTCTCTATCTTCAAAATAACGATTAAAAAATTGAACATCGTACAATTTCTTATCGCTAATTTTTTTATGACTCAGGCTTATCTTTTTGCCATCTTCTTCTAGGGTAAACATCACATTTTTCTGTTTTAACTCGATGGTTAGATTCAACTCTTTAGCCTTTACATGAAATTCTTCTAATGAATAAACAGACTTTAGTAAAAATTTTAAACGACTTTCAATCTCTTGTTTGGCAAAATATGTTTTAAAAAAGTCTTCATCATATAAATCTCGTTTACTAAGTTGGCGACCTCGAATTGGTTTTACCATCGTTCTATCTGTCATCAAAAAACGGCTATACTTTTGACTAAAATCAATCTGAACATGCAACTGCTTTGCTTTCTCTAAAAAATCA
>ERZ772953.234-NODE-234-length-17077-cov-3.456821_pt1 | contig 17077 bp, 15 predicted proteins | sample MGYA00580685_ERZ772953 | MGnify/ENA primary metagenome ERZ772953 (study PRJEB29015, sample SAMEA2738080) | human oral metagenome | biome: human oral; feature: human-associated habitat; material: saliva | place: China | collected 2209 ...
ACGAACACGACTTGCTCCGACACCGACAAACATCTCTACAAAGTCAGAACCTGAGATACTAAAGAAAGGAACATCTGCTTCACCAGCTACAGCTTTAGCAAGAAGAGTTTTACCTGTCCCTGGAGGACCTTCAAGGAGGACACCTTTAGGGATACGTGCACCCAGTGCTTTATATTTACGTGGATTTTTGAGGAAATCTACAACTTCTACAAGTTCTTCTTTTTCTTCTTCAGCACCAGCCACATCTGTAAAGCGAACTTTAATATTCTCTTTTGATTGTGTCTTAGCACGATTGCGGCCAAAGTTCATAGCTCCACGGTTACCACCTTGATTCATCATGAAAAGGAAGAAAATGGCAATCCCAATCAAAGGTATGTAACTAAAAAGATATGAAATCCAAGCACCACTTGAACTTTCACGTATCATTTTAACATTAACATCAGCTGCTTCTGATGCTGATTGCAATGCCTGCATGGTTGTTTCATTCTGAAGCACAGTTGACGTAAAGCTACGTGTCTCTGATGATGCACCACCTAAAAACGGTAGACTAAGGTCAGTATCAACCTTCTCAGCCTTTTTGTAGCTACCTTTAACTTCAATGATACTACCGTCTGGCTGATAAGTGATAGATTTTACCTTACCATCTTCAATTTTCTTAACCAACTGTGTGTAAGACAATTGTTGACTTGGGCTTTGGCTTCCTCCTGCAAAGTATTGTACTCCAGTTACAATCGCAATAATAACTATGATGTAGAGAAAAGCATTCCGTAAGAAGCCATTATTATTTTTATTATTCATAAATTAATTAGACCTTTACTTATTTTGTATAAATTTCTTCTTTTAGGACACCGACATAAGGGAGGTTACGGTATTTTTCATCATAGTCTAGTCCGAAACCAACGATAAATTCATTAGGGACATCATAACATACGTAATCTGCCTCAATATCAACAACACGACCCTCTGGTTTATCAAAAAGAGTTGCGATTTTGACTGAATTGGCTTTACGGTACTTGAACATATCTCGAAGATAAAGGAGCGTACGACCTGTATCAATGATATCTTCAATAAAGATGATGTCTCGTCCTTCAACATTAGTGTCAACATCTTTAAGAATCTTTACTTCACCACTGCTGACAGTTCCGCCACCATAACTTGAAACGACCATAAAGTCCATCTCAATATGGGTATCAATATGTTTGATAAGTTCTGCCATAAATGGAACAGCACCTTTCAAAACACAGACTAGAAGAGGATTTTTCCCCGCATAATCCTCTGTCAGTTGTTGTCCTAGTTCTTTAGTTTTAGCTACGATATCCTCTTGGGAAAAGAGGACTTTTTTAATGTCTTTTTCTAACATTTGGGTTCCCTTTCTCGAAGTCAATATTCTGTTATTATACCACTTTTACTTCAATCATCGTTATTTGAACATGGTATTTGATTAGAAATTCTTATAAATGACTACAGTGCCATAAAGTATAGCATTTTCAGGTCTTTTTTTCAAATAGAGACGCCCAGCAACATAAAGAAAAATAATATGACCATCTTGTACTCCTACAATGGCTTTTTGACGATCCTTCTCTAAAATCTTATTGTCTATAAACAGTCGTCTTAATTTTTTATGGTGACTACCAAGGTCAATCTTATCGCCTTCTTTTCTATGACGAATCACTATTGGGGCATCTGACCAAATGCTAATAGCATCTGTGTTAGAAACGTCATTGAATTCTGAAAAAGTCAAGGTATAATCCTCAAACTCAACAGATTTTCCAAATTCTAAGAGACAAGGAGGAGATAGAGAGATAGACTCTTCTTTCCTTATTAAGAAATCTGTCTGTGTTTTTACTAGTTCGTAACCATTTTTTAGGGGCATCTTTCCTGAAGCGTTTTTCCTTAGGTAACTTATCAATTGATTAAATTGGCCTTTAGAAAGCTTTAAATCAGGAAAGGAGTCTAAATAATTCTGAAGAAGAAAGAGCTGGACAGCATCTGACTGTTGCTGAAAAACAGATAAATCAGTGATAGTAATATCCTTTGTTAACTCCCCTAGAGCTTGCTCCATAAGACCAATCTCCTCGGCTAAAAGACAGAGGTGCTCCTTAAATTTAGGATTTTCCTGAGATAAGGTAGGAAGATAGGTCAATCTGATACGATTCCGAAGATAGGCTAGTGACGTATTACTCCTATCTTCAAAATGGAAAGTTACGGGAAGCTGAGCTTTCGTAAGATGCAAAAAGGGACGAATAATCTGACCAGTGCCAAATGGTCTGATAGCTGAAATTCCTGTCAGGTGTCTTAAACGACTTCCTCTCAACAGTCTCATAAAAATCGTCTCTGCTTGATCATCTGCATGATGGGCTGTTACAAGAGCAGAGTAATCATAATCTTTCATGACCTGCTTAAAAAACTCATAGCGAAAGGTACGGGCAGCATTTTCTGAAAACTTTCCTGAGAAGGCACTATAGTGAAAAGGGACCTTATGTTCCTCTGCCCAATGACGTAAATACGCTTCTTCATGCTCCGACTCTTGTCGTTGTTTATGATTAACGTGAGCAATCCCCAACTGAATATCCAAATCTTTTTGATGGTTATACAAAAAGTGCAGCAAACTCATCGAGTCTGCTCCACCTGATACTGCTACTAAAATTTTCTTGTGCTGGTTAAAATAACCCTTGGCTTGCATCATTTGCAACAATTTTTGTGTCATTATTTTAAAATTCCATAAACATCATCTGCAATTGAGGTGATTTTGTCATAGCCCTCTTTATCCGTAAAAATCGATAAAATAAATGGAGAATCTGCATAAACAATAGCGACATCATGTTTAAAGTCGTAGGCATCCCCTATTTTATGTGCAACAGGGACATCAATGTTTTTGGATATACGTTCGCCATCATAGTCCGTGCTTGAAAGATAATTGATAATATCTCCATTTTGTCTATAAACAGCCTCCATCAAAGTACCTGCGGCTCTAGCAGTCAACTCCTTTTTATCCATATTCCACGAGGTCGCTGCGGCTTTATCTACTGATTTTTGGAAGGCTTTATCATACTGATTGGCTACATAATAACCTAATATATTTGTCGCTACATTATCTGAGTTTTGGGCTACAGCCTTCAACAGATTTTCTAAGCTATAATTTTTATCATCAGGCATCTTACTAATCTTTCCAGAACCATCTGGATCATAGGCACCTGGAAAACCATTCACAGCTGCGGTATATTGATACTCATCTGATAATGATAATTTCTTTTGAGACAGACGTTCCTGTGCATAATAGAGTACTCCTAGCTTGGCTACGCTAGCTGCATACATGCTTTTTTCGTCATTGATAGCAGCTACTCGGTTCGTATCAAGCTGTTTAACATAAACTGAAATGCGCTCTGGATTGTTATACTTCTCATTAAGGACTTTTTGAACAGCCTCGATGCGATTGTCAGTCGTTGATAAATCAGAAGCGTTAATCCACCCCTCTCCGTCTACCAAATAGTAGGTCCCTGCATGCGTCTGAGCTGCTTGGCTAACCTTAATAGGTTTGAAACTAGCGAGTTTAGAGTCAGCTTTTTCGGTTCCTAACACGTAAGGTTCTTTGTATACCGTTAAACCATCTTTAGTCCAGAAGGTCATATCTACTGGTTTTTGATTATAGATACTATCATCCACAATTGATTTCTGACTAGCGGCTACATAATCACCATCTTGAAGTTGGAAAACAGGTTCACCTTTTGCGTTCCAAAAAATAGCAGAAATAGATAGTTTGGTATCCGCTTGGATACTGGTTTTAAATTCGGTTAATTCCTTGTTCTTATAAGTTAGGATATTTGTTATCGTTCTTGGATTTTTAGGAATCTGTTTAAATTGACTCAAGCTAGCTGTAGTATTTTGAGTCAATTTTTGAACCTGTTTTGGGGTCAGAGCTAGCTCCTTCTCCATAGGAAGTAGGACTAGAGGGCTAGAAGATACAAGCACAACAGTTGCAGCTATTAAGAGCTTTTTCATGCTTGCTTCTTCACCTCCTCTTTCCTCGGTAATTCCGTTTTAAGTTGCTGATTTTTTTCTGATAGTTCCTCTAACTTGGCTTCTGAATAGGTTAAAAAAGTTTCTACAGTTTTAAGTAAATCTTTCATTAGGGTAATAAGCTTGGTACAGGATAGATAGACTCTCCTTCACGTGAATAATAGTACTTAGCACGCGCATATTTCTCGGCGAAAGCATCATCCTTAAGTTTCTTAGCCAAATCCTTTCGTTCCTTTGTCTGATCTGACAATTTATCATAGTCTTTCTGAAGCGACAAGACTTCCTTCTCTTGCTGCTTGATATTCATATAGGTCTCAACCAGATTGTAGGTTGGCAAGATAAAGAGTAAAACAACCACAAAGAGAATCCACCCCATAAAGCGATTCCTTTGCTCATGTTCAGCACGCTCTAATCGTTGCTCTTGATTGGCATTATCAATGTAATCATTCGTAAGCTGTACAATATTAGGCTTCTTGCTCATCTGCTTCAATCCTTGTTTCACTTATAATCTCGTACATTTTTGTCGCATCTTCTTTTTTCGTACTATCTTTCATTTCTAGAACACGGACAGTCAAGAGTTTATTTCCAAAACGAACTTCCACTTGGTCACCAATTTTTAAATCTGTAGATGACTTAGCGAGTACACCATTTACTTTTATACGCCCTTTATCAGCCACTTCTTTAGCAACTGGACGGCGTTTGATAATTCGTGATACTTTTAAATATTTGTCTAATCTCAATGTTACTGTTTCCTTTTCGTTAGGATATCTCTTCTATGATAGCATTTTTTTGAGAAAATAGGGGACTAAAGCCTTTTCAATACAAAAATAAGAGGCTCGACACTAGTCGAGCCTCTCAGGAGATTTATGAAAAAGAAAAGTTTTAGGATGTTTTATAGTATAGAGAGACTTACTTAAACTTTCCTTAAGCTTCTTTTTTTTCTTTACGTTCTTTGATTTCCATAAATGTCTGTCCAAAAATCTTTAATTCTTCAAGAATTTCATAGTCTTTCTTGTTACGAACATCAAAAGTAATCTCTACTTTCCCCTGGTTATCACTGATTTTTGCTTTTAAATGCGTTTTAGAGATGGCTTCGAAATAATCTTGAGTCAAGAAGAATTTGAGAGAGGCTTTTTCGAAACGAACAGTGATAGTATCGTTCTTACGCTCAACTAATTCTGCAAAGGCAGCATCCAAATAGGCCTTAACCAGACCAATCTCAATGAGATAGGCAACTTGGTCTGGATATTCTCCAAAGCGGTCAATAAGCTCATCTTGAAGGTATTGATAATCTTTCTGATTCTCAATTTCTCGAATACGCTTATAAATTTCAATTTTTTGGCGCTCGTCAGAAATATAGTCAGAAGGGAGGTAAGCATCAATCTGAAGATTGAACTCTGAATTTCCTTTACGTCGAACTTGAGTTTTACCTTGACGTTTATTGATAGCCTCTTCCAAGAGTTGCGAGTACATTTCAAATCCGACTGAGTCGATGAAACCACTTTGAGAAGCGCCAAGAATGTTCCCTGCACCACGAATTGATAAATCACGCATGGCAATTTTGAAACCTGATCCCAGTTCTGTAAATCCCTTAATAGCATCCAATCGCTTCTCAGAGACTTCCGTCAACACTTTGTCAGGACGATACATGAGATAGGCATAAGCAATTCGATTACTACGTCCCACACGACCTCTCAACTGATAAAGGGTAGATAAGCCCATATGATCTGCATTCTCAATGAAGAGAGTATTAACGTTGGAGATATCAATCCCTGTCTCGATAATGGTCGTTGCTACCAATACATCGTAATCACCATTCAAGAAATCCAAGAGGGTATTCTCCAACATAACCTCACTCATCTGACCATGAACAAATCCGATACGTGCTTCAGGGACTAGCTCATGTAATTCAGAAACTTTTTGATCAATGGTTTCAACACGATTATAAACATAAAAAATCTGACCACATCGGTCCATCTCTCTTAATATCGCTTCTCGAATAAGACCAGGATTGGTTTCCATAACATAAGTTTGAACTGGATAACGGTTGGTAGGTGCTGTCTCAATAATCGACAAATCACGAATACCTAACATAGACATATGAAGCGTACGAGGAATAGGTGTCGCAGTTAGAGTAAGGACATCAACCTTAGCTTTCAACTCCTTAAGTTTCTCTTTATGCTTCACGCCAAAACGTTGTTCTTCATCAATTACTAGCAAGCCTAAGTCAGAAAACTTAACATCTTTAGACAGTAGGCGGTGGGTACCAATAATAATATCAATACGCCCTTTAGCTAGATTTTCAATAGTCTCATTCTGCTCTTTTTTACTTCTAAAACGACTGAGTTCATCTACTTCAACGGCATGATTTTCAAAACGCTCTTTAAAATTCAAATAGTGCTGATGGGCAAGAACCGTTGTAGGAACTAGGATAGCAACTTGCTTTCCATCATTGACTGCCTTGAAGGCGGCACGCATAGCTACCTCTGTCTTACCAAAACCAACATCACCAACCAAGAGACGATCCATGGGTTTGTCTGACTCCATGTCTGCCTTAATTTCCTTGATAGAACGCAATTGATCTTCTGTCTCAGCATAGGCGAAATCATCCTCGAAATCCCTTTGGTTATCATCATCTGGTGAAAATGCAAAACCTTTAAGTTGACTGCGTTCGGCATAGAGTTTTAGGAGGTCATCAGCAATATCCTCTACTTGCTTACTTACTTTTTGTTTAGTCTTTTGGAAACGCCCATCATTGAGTTTATTAATTTTAGGCTCTTTCCCGTCCGCTGACACATACTTAGAGAGACTCTCAATCTGCTCAACAGGTAGAGAAATTGTTGCAGCATCCTGATATTGGATGGTCAAGTAGTCACGATGCACCCCTTTAATCTCAATAGTCTCGATACCTTTAAATTGTCCGATACCATGAGTCTGATGTACAACATAATCACCTTTTTCAAGCTCATTGTAATCTTTTAGACGCTCAGCATTGGAAACGTGACTGGCACGCGCACGACGTTTTACTTTTTTATGGAAAATCTCACGTTCAGTGACCAGAACAAGCTTTTCATCAGCAAAGTAAAAACCATTGGATAAGTTTCCTAGAACTAATTGAGGCTTATAAGGAATCAAATCTCCAAAACTACTAAGTGGTAAATCTAAATCATATTCTTCCAAGGTTTCCTTCAAAGATTTGAGTTGCTTTTCAGACCCCACTTGTAAAATAACTGTAGCCTTATTCTTGGTATAGCGATGTATTTCATCAACTAGAAGTGGAAACTGGTTAAAGAACTCCTGCATAGGGTATTGCGTGAATTGATACAACTTATCAAATTTAAGATTACCCAAGCCCTTATGAAAATTCGAAAAGAAACTAGCTGGCTGATAGTTACGTAAAGTCTTAAATGAATCCACTAAGTAATTTAGATGACTCAGAGACTTGCCTTGGTGAAGATCCTCAGTTAAAAGATTAGCCACCTCCAATTCAAGACGTCCATGGCGGTCCACTATCTTTTGAAAATCATCAATGAATACAGGAGTTCCTTTGGGAAGGTAGTCAAATAAGGTATAAGCCTTATCATAAAAGAGAGACAAAAACTTACGTAAATCTTTATGACGGTAGCCATCAATCGTAACCGACAGAACTTCCTCAAGGTAAGCCTTATGAGGACCTTCTGCCTTCGAGACCGCACTTTCTAGGGCCTTCTCAGCACGTTGGTAATCTTCTCTTGTTAAGATAATATCATCTGCTGGTGATACGATAACATGCTCTAAATTGTCTAAAGATTTCTGACTATCGCTATCAAACTGACGAATACCATCAATCTCATCTCCAAAAAATTCTAAACGGTAGGGGAGTTCTGCAGTCAGTTCATAAATATCTAAAATATCGCCCCTACGACTAAACTCACCAGGTGAGAGAACTTGCTCCACTCTTTGGTATCCAATATGAGTCAGATGCTTACTTAGAGCCTCTAAATCATGTTCCTCCCCTAGTGTTAAGTCAATGCGAGAGTCTTTATAAACCTTAGGGTTAGGCAAATGTAACTTAGCACCAACTAAACTCGTGACCAAAACCCCACTGGCCTCTTTATCCATTAAAAAATTAAGACTTTCAAGACGAGAATGGGTCTTTTCAGGTGAAGCGAAGATAAACTCTGCAGCTACTACATCATCTGCAAAAAAAGAATAAACCTTATCCTCTCCTAAGATAGCTGACAAATCTCCTGTCAGTTGCTCAGCTTCATTTTGTGTTGAAGTAACTATTAAAATCTTAGGAACCTGCTCAGAAAGAGCAGATGCCATGACAACTGCCTTGCTGGAACCAGAAAATCCCATGACCAACTGCCTACTCAATAGGGTTACTTTATCACGCCACTCAAGCAAGTGATGATTCTTCTCAAAAAGATCTAATAGAGTATTAGCCATTATAACGCCTCATAGTGTCTTCGAAATCATTGGTTTTCAGGTAATGATTGAGGGCTGTCTCTACCTTGTCTAAAGTCAGTAAAATTGTGGCATAGTCGTCTTCACTAAATTTTCCAAGGACATGATTAACGACCGTCATTCCTTTCTGTGGGCGGCCAATACCAATTTTTATACGGTCAAATTCTTGAGTGCCAGTTTCAGCAATGATAGATTTAATACCATTATGACCACCCGCTGAACCTTTTTGACGAAAGCGCAATTTCCCAACTTCCATATCTAAGTCATCGTAAATGACGATAAAATCCTCCATGGGAATATTGTAATAAGCTAGTAATGCTCTAACAGCTAGACCTGATAAATTCATAAAGGTTGTTGGTTTCACAAAATAAACCTTCTCACCGTTTAAAAAGGTCGAAGCCACTTCAGCCTTAAAGGTCCTTTCTTCAGAAAAGGTTAATCCCAGTTCCTTAGCCATTAGGTCAATAGCCATAAAACCAACATTGTGACGTGTCTCATGGTATTTTGAACCAGGATTTCCCAAGCCAACTACTAATTTTGTCATTATTTCTCCTCTTTGATAAACAGCAAAAGGACTGAAAAATACTTTTCAGCCTTGTGCACTATTTTTTATTTTCTAAACGTTGAAACGGAATTCCATGATGTCGCCATCTTGGACAACATATTCTTTTCCTTCTTCACGAAGGCGACCAGCTTCCTTAACAGCTTTCTCAGAACCATATTTAATGAGATCATCGTAAGACATGGTTACAGCACGGATAAAGCCTTTCTCGAAGTCAGAGTGGATAATTCCGGCTGCCTGTGGTGCCTTGATACCTCGTTTAAAGGTCCAAGCACGCACCTCTTTTTCACCAGCAGTGAAGTAAGTTCCAAGACCAAGCAAGTGATAGGCTGCGCGTGTCAGTTTATCAACTCCTGATTCTGTCAAACCAAGGTCTTCTAGGAACATCTCCTTATCTTCATCATCCAACTCAGAAATTTCTTCCTCAACACGTGCCGAGATAACAACTACTTCTGCATTTTCAGTCGCTGCAAACTCACGAATTTGCTTCACATAATCAATATCATCAGGATTTGCGACCCGATCTTCATCAACGTTAGCCACGTAAAGCACTGGTTTTGTTGTCAAGAGGAAGAGTCCCTTAACAATTTTTTGCTCTTCCTCAGTAAAATCAATCGTACGTGCAGACTTACCATCTTCTAGAACAGGTTTAATCTTTTGAAGAATGTTAAACTCTGCCACAGAATCTTTATCTTTTTGTGTACGTGCAATTTTTTCGACACGCGCATAACGTTTGTTAATTGATTCAAGGTCAGCCAAAATCAATTCTAGATTGATTGTATCAATATCAGCCATCGGATCTACAAAGGCATCCTCACGCCCTTGTTCACGCATAACGTTTTCATCATCGAAAGCACGAACGACATGGACAATCGCATCTACTTCACGAATGTTCGCCAAAAACTTATTTCCAAGACCTTCACCCTTTGATGCTCCTTTTACGATACCCGCAATATCTGTGAACTCAAATGTAGTTGGAACTGTCTTTTTAGGGGTAATAAGTTCAGTCAGTTTCGTCAAACGCTCATCTGGTACCTCAACCATACCGACGTTTGGATCAATTGTTGCGAAAGGATAGTTAGCAGCCTCCGCACCCGCTTTTGTAATTGCATTGAAAAGAGTTGATTTACCAACGTTTGGCAAACCAACGATACCTGCTGTTAAAGCCATTAATTTATTTCTCCATAAAAAAGTAATTCAGTTAATTATAACACAAAAATTGTTAAAAATAGGCAACTTCCCTTTGAGAATCAGAAAAAGGAAAGCAAGGCAAAGAATGCTATAAAAAAGGTGATTAGGAACTATAGAAAGTTTTTATATTGCTAGTGAACTAATTTTCTGAACATAAAACTCTCGTTATATAGTCTCTCCAACATCTGTTATAAAACCTTCTTAAGTTTCTTCTCGAAATCATGACGACTCATCATGACCACATGATCACAATTCGTACAACGAATCTTAATGTCAGCTCCAAGACGGGTCACTTCCCATTCATTAGCTTTTTTTCCTGTTGCTTTGATAGTACAAGCATGTGGTTTTTTCATTTCAACTAAACTTCCAATTTGGTACATAAATTCCCTTTCTAGTAAAAAAGTTATCCACAGTGGATAACTTTTTCGATTTTAGTTTGTTCTTACAGGTGTAATCAATTGAATAAAATTCTCACTGTCATCTGCTGGCGTCAATGTAAATGGACGTACTGGTGAAATGAAACGTACACGGACAGTCTCACTCTTAAGAGCTTTCAAAGCATCTATTAGGTAGGTTGGGTTGAAACTAATGACCAGATCACTACCAGAAACATCTTGCACATCAATATCCTCATTCACCTTTCCGACTTCTGGTGAATTAACATGGGCACTGACACTGCCATTGATGATTTCGAGTTTGACGGTACCACTTTGACTAGCATTAGAAATCAAATATGAACGTTCCATAGCAGAACGAAGGCTAGCTGTCTCAAAAACAACTTCTGTTTCAAATGAATCAGACAAGAGACGATTCGTGTCTGGATAATTTCCTTCAAGTAGACGTGTATAGAAAGAAATTGTTTCACTACGGAATAGAATTTGATTTGCTGAGAAGAAGACCTCTAAGTTTTCAATATCATCGCTAAAAACTGCCGACAATTCTTTAAGTGAGCGACTTGGGATTACGACATCAAAGTTATCTGCTGAATGCTCCAAAACAAGTTGACGTTGGCTCATTCGGTGAGAGTCAGTTGCTACAGCTTTGAGATCTTTATGATTTGAAAGAACAAAGTGAACTCCGGTTAAAATTGGACGACTTTCTTGAGTGCTTGCTGCAAATGAAGTTTCAGCAATGATAGATTTTAACACTTTTGTGTCCATGAGTAATGGTGTCAAGCTATCAACTTCCTGAATACGGGGATATTGTTCAACATCTTTCCCTTTTAAAGTAATCTCTGATTTACCACTCTTTAGTAAAACTTGGTATTGTTCGATTTCTTCAAAAGTAAGGGTAACATCAGGCAAGCTTGAGACAACATTAATGAAAAAGTTTGCTTCCAAAAGGATACTACCTGGCTGTGTAATTAATAGACCTGCATTTTCTTCCGAAACTGAGATACTATTTTCAATTGAGATTTGCCCATTAGATCCTGTCAAATAGATACCATCACTGGTAACTTCGATTTTAATCGTCGATAGAATTGGGATAGCATTTTTAGAAGAAATAGCACGGCGAGTCGTATGAAGTGCTTGTAAGAAATAAGCTTTATTAATCGCAAATTGAATCATGATGCTCCTTTATTTTTATTAGTATTATTTTAGTAGTAGTAGTAGGTCTTGTGGACATTGTGCATAAGTCTACAAAACATAGTTTTATCAAGGCTTTGAACTTGTGCACAGCCTGTGGAAAAGTTTGAATAATTTTTAATAGTTATCCACAAGTGTCATTTTATCTTGTTTTTGATGGTATCAATTTCAATGCGTAAACTGTCATCTTGGGCAATCATATTTTTGATTTTATTGTATGCATGTAAGACAGTTGAGTGGTCTCTTCCGCCAAATTCTTTTCCAATTTTTGGAAGGGAGTTATCAGTCATTTCACGCGCAAGATACATGGCTACCTGACGTGCCAAGACAATATTTTGTGTTCGTTTAGTTGCCTTAATTTCTTTTACAGTGACATTATAAAATTTCCCTACCTCAGTTTGGATATCCTCAATTGGAATAAGAGTTAACTTAGGACCATCCATTTTACGTGCGCGAATGGCTTCAGCAGCTACCTCAACTGTGATAGTATCTAACTGGCGAACATTGGCAACTAAGCTAATATCTTTTAAGGCCCCTTCTAAGTCACGGACATTTGAATCAAATTGGCCAGCTAAATACTCAATTGTTTCAGGAGGAAAATGATAATCATAGTCCATAATCTTATTAGTAAGAATGGCCACTCGCGTTTCAAAGTCAGGTGGTGTGATATTGACGGTTAACCCCCATTTAAAGCGCGTGACAAGACGCTCTTCCATCTCGTTCAATTGATCTGGATTACGGTCGCTGGTCAGGACAATTTGTTTATTATTATTGTGAAGGACATTGAAAGTATTGAAGAATTCCTCTTGAGTGGCTTGCGTTGATTTTTTAGCCAATGATTGAATATCGTCAATTAAGAGAACATCTAGATGACGATATTTAAGTTTTAGTTCGTCCATTTTATCTAAACGGATATGTACAACAAATTCATTAATGAAATTCTCTGCAGTAATGTATTTAATGCGTGCTTGAGGATTATCATGTAAGACCTTGTTTCCAATGGCATTGAGCAAGTGAGTTTTTCCGAGACCAGGTCCTCCGTAAATAAATAGAGGGTTATAAGTAGCTCCTGGTGAATCAGCTACAGCTAAAGATGCAGCAACTGACCAACGATTTTCATCCCCTTGGATAAAATTATCAAAGGTATACTTACTATTTAAGTCTGAGTCCAATGTAGGAAGAGCAGGGGTCTGCTGTTCTTTTTTATTACCAAAGTCATTATTTGCTACAGTTGAATTTGCCTCGTTTATGAGTGCTTCGTCAAAGACGTACTCAACTTTTATTTCACTATTATAGGCTTCAAAACCAGCCATCAAAATGAAAGATTGCATATTCTTTTCCCAGAATAGCTTTTTGACTTCTTCAAGCAGAATTGTAGCAACGTTATTTTGAACTTTGATGAGCTTGGTATCTAGGACATAATAATCAAAAGTGGCTTGTGTTAGTTCCTCTTTGGCCAGCTCTAAGAGCTTATTCCAAAAAAAATGCTCTTTTTCGGTCATTCCATCAATTCTCCTTATTTATTCTTGTTCTCTGATTCTATCATAAAACAAAAAAGTTTTCCACAGGTCAGAAGATAAAAGTTTCTCTAGTTATCCACAGCTAAAAAAAGAGAATTCACATTGTGCACAAGAGTTATCCACAAGTTGTGAATAAAAAAAGAAACCCTCTAAAATAAAGGGAGGGCTACATTTTTATGATGTGGATAAGTTTGTTTCTTTTTTCTCATCAATTCACAGGTCAAATTAGCTTGTTGATAATTCTGTTAAAATCTTCCTCCGTCGAAAAGTGGATCTGAATAGTTCCAGAGTGATTTTTGTGATAACGAAGAGTAACGGGGAGACCAAGTGATTTTTCTAGTTCTTTTTCTTTATCTTTTATGTGAATATCTTTTTTTGATTTTTGTTTTTTAGGAAGTTCTTGAAGTCTTTTTTCCAGAGTACGAACGGACCATTTTTCAGTAAGCACCTGATGATAGATAGTTAATTGCTTTTGGGTATCCTCAACAGATAAAAGCGCTCTAGCATGTCCTTGACTCAGTTTGCCATTTTCGATACTCGTCTGTATCTCTTGGGGAAGTTGGAGGAGTCTGAGAGCGTTACTGATATAAGGTCTGGATTTCCCCATAGCTTTCGCCAGTTCCTCGTGACTATAAGCTAGCTCATTAATTAAACTACGATAGGCCTTTGCTTCTTCAATAGGATTGAGATTCGAGCGTTGTAAATTTTCAATAATAGCTTGTTTACGACTCTCTTGATCTGAGACTTCCTTTACGACTGCAGGGATTTCTGTCATTCCCAGACGTTTACAGGCACGTAAACGTCTTTCCCCAGCAATTAGTTCATAACCAATAATGTCCGATTTTCGGACAATGATTGGCTGTATCAGTCCATTTTCAGCGATTGATTGGCTCAGTTCTGCTAATTCTTCATCAGAGAATTCTATACGAGGTTGAAAAGGATTTGGGTAGATGTCACTAATAGGTAAAGCTTTGAGTTGTTCTTGCATGTTATTCCTTTCCAAAAAAGACCTTTACATTATTGTAAAGGTCTTTTGACAGATTTGTCAATGACTTAGTCAGATAAGTCTTCTGTAGATTTTGTTAATTTAAGTTCTTCAGTTTTCTTCTCTTTACCACGATAGAAGGTTACCTTGATTGTATCTCCGATACTATGGCTGTAAAGATTGGTTTGAATATCAGTTTTTGAGCTGATTTCCTTACCGTCAATTTCAGTGATAACATCATTTTCTTGAAGTTTACCGTCAGCTGGCATACCTTTTTGAACGCTGCCGACTACAACTCCAGATTTCACCTCATCTGGTAAATCTAATTTAGAAGTTGCACTGCTAGAAAGGCTATTAAGATCGGCCATTGAGATTCCTAAGGCTGGTCGTGTAACTTTACCGTCTTTTTCCAATTGATTTATAATCTCGACAACATCGTTTGATGGAATGGCAAATCCCATACCTTCAACGGCGCTACCAGCGACTGCTGACGTTGATGAAATTTTACTTGAGTTAATACCGATAACTTGTCCTTCGATATTGACTAAGGCACCACCTGAGTTACCAGGGTTAATGGCAGCATCTGTTTGGATAGCATTTGTTGAGACAGTTTCACCATTGTCGTTTTGCATAGTTACGGTACGGCTAAGGCTAGATACGATTCCCTCTGTTACTGAGTTGGCGTATTCGGTACCAAGTGGACTACCGATAGCAATTGCCTTCTCGCCGACTGTGAGAGAGTTTGAGTCTGCAAATTCTGCGACTGTTTTAATTTTATCTGAAGAAACTTTGACAACTGCTAGGTCAGAGTAAGTATCTTTACCAACGAGTTCACCAGTAATTTTTGATCCATCTGAAAGCATGATTTCAAGTTTTTTAGCACCATCAACAACGTGGTTGTTGGTTACGATGTAGGCCTCTTTCCCATCTTTTTTATAGATAACACCGGAACCTTCACCAGCGACTTGCAACCCATCAGAATCTTTTGATTTGTCTTGGCTAGAATCAGAACTATCATCTCCACCAAAAATACGACCATAAAGTTCATTTAGGGAATCTGAAGATGAGCCTTCTTGGTAATTGATGACAGAAACAACGGCATTTTGTACTTTCTTAACAGCCTTAGTTGTATCTGTTGTATTGTTGTATACGGTCTTAGCTGTTTTAACACCTGTATCTGTTGTATTGGTAAAAGATACCCCTGCTGCTGTTAGTAGGATAAAGGCACCTAGTAAACCACCTAGTAAGCCAATAACAAGCATTGCAATTGGCGCTACTATTTTTTTCCAGTTAAATTTTTTCACGTTTAGTCCTCCTTTTTGATAAACATATCAAAGTAAGCTTAATTATATCATAAAGTGATTTTAAAAAACAGTTATCAACAGTCTGTGGATAAGTTTCAAAAAGTGTAGATAAGAAGCTATTTTATAGGGATAACTAAAGATTCTTAACAGTAAAAAGGTGTGGATAAGGTGTTAAAAGATTGTGGATATGTGCTATAATAAGCCTATGAAAGTTAAATTGATTACCGTTGGAAAACTTAAAGAAAAATATTTGAAAGATGGTATTGCGGAGTATGTCAAACGACTAGGACGCTTCACAAAATTTGAGTCTATAGAATTAACGGATGAAAAGACGCCAGATAATGCAAGTGAAGCTGAAAATAAAGCTATCCTAGACAAAGAAGGACAGCGTATCTTGGCTAAAGTAGGTGATCGAGATTATGTCATTGCCTTAGCTATTGAAGGAAAACAATTTCCCTCGGAACAATTTGCTAAAGAGTTAGAGCAAGTGACCCTTAGAGGCTACTCAGATATTACTTTTATTATAGGGGGCAGTTTGGGACTCTCTCCAACAGTAAAAAAGAGAGCTAATCGATTGATGAGTTTTGGTCTCTTAACATTCCCTCATCAGCTTATGCGCCTTGTATTAGTAGAACAAATTTATCGTGCATTCATGATTCAGCAGGGAAGTCCTTATCATAAGTAGAAAAAAGGAAACAGACATGTTCAGAATGAAAAAACGCTCCTATCGTGTTTTTGAAGGATTACGGGTAGCAACTCTAGTAAGTTATATAGGGGGCTTCATTGATGCCTATACTTACAATACTCAAGACGGTCGATTTGCAAGTATCCAGACAGGAAATCTCCTCTATTTGGTCATTCACCTTGTTGAGGGGCATATTGCGAGAGCTTTTAGCTATGCAATACCTATCTTTTTCTTTGTTTTAGGTCAGTTTTTTGTTTTTTTTGTTAAGAAGTGGCTCATTAACCATAAGTGGGGATGGCATTTGCAAGCGATTAGACTTGCCCTTCTCTTGATGACTATTCTTGCAATTATTACACCATACGTTGATTCTACTATTACGATTGCAGGCTTGGCATTCTTCGCCTCTCTTCAAGTAGGTATTTTTAAGCGAGTCAGAGGTGTAAATTATGCTTCCTTTATGATGACTGGTAATATTACTAATACCTCTTTAACCATTGCTAGGGCTATTGACGAGGGTGATGCCAAAGTGCTTAAACAAGCTTCTTATACAACTATTATCATCTTTACATTTATGGTAGGAGTCGCAGCCTCAACTTGGTTTGCTCAATATTTACATGAATACAGCCTATATACGACTTTGCTTCCCTTGTTTGTTTTAAATTATTTCTTATTTATCGAGGCAAAAGAAAAACGCAACTAGAGATTCTAGATTGCGTTTTTTATCTGATCCCAGCAGGATTCGAACCTGCGACCGTTCGCTTAGAAGGCGAATGCTCTA
>ERZ772953.235-NODE-235-length-17038-cov-2.924689_pt1 | contig 17038 bp, 14 predicted proteins | sample MGYA00580685_ERZ772953 | MGnify/ENA primary metagenome ERZ772953 (study PRJEB29015, sample SAMEA2738080) | human oral metagenome | biome: human oral; feature: human-associated habitat; material: saliva | place: China | collected 2209 ...
CTGAAAATTTATAGGTTGAAAGAATTGTTAGCTTCATAATAAGGAGATAGAGAAATCTAAAATGAAAAAAATAAGAAAAAGAAAGTGAAAAATTTCATATAAAATACAAAGTGAAAAATAAAATGGAATCAGAGATTTTAACTAAAAACTAACTTGAAAACGAATTCATTTAGCGGTAAGATAATCGCGTAAGGAAATTACATCAAAAATAAGTCTGATCAACTTATTGGTTGTTTCCTAAGCTATGAATTCATAACTGTTCAAATTTTATTTAGGATGGTGGCTAATATGTCAAACCCAATTCACGTATTTTCTGAAATTGGACGCTTAAAGAAAGTTTGTTTGCATCGCCCAGGTAAAGAGTTAGAAAATTTGATGCCAGACTATCTAGAACGTTTATTATTCGATGATATTCCATATTTAGAAGATGCTCAAAAAGAACATGATGCATTTGCAGAAACTCTTCGTAACGCTGGAGTAGAAGTTTTATACTTAGAGCAGTTAGCAGCTGAAGCAATCGATGCTGCAGGTGTTCGCGAAGAATTCGTAGATGAATGGTTATCAGAAGCAGGTGTAGCAAGTGTTGCTTCTCAAAAAGCAATTAAAGACCACTTACTATCATTACCAACATTTGACTTGGTATTAAAAACAATGGAAGGTTTCCGTAAAACTGAAGTTCAAGCAGAAGCTACAACTTTAGCAGGTATGTACGAAACAGATTATCCATTTGTAGTAGACCCAATGCCAAACTTATACTTCACACGTGATCCATTTGCTACAATGGCAAACGGTGTTTCATTAAACCACATGTATGCAGATACACGTAACCGTGAAACAATTTATGGTAAATATATTTTCACTTATCACCCAGTATACGGAAATGGAAAAGTTCCATTCTTCTACAACCGTACTGAAGATACTCGTATCGAAGGTGGAGATGAGTTAGTTCTTTCTAATGAAGTATTAGCTGTAGGTATTTCTCAACGTACAGATGCTCGTTCAATTGAAAAAATTGCTCAAAAATTATTTGCTGAAACTGATTTCAAACAAGTATTAGCATTCGTAATTGGTGAAAACCGTAAATTCATGCACTTAGATACTGTATTTACACATATCGATTATGATAAATTTACTATCCATCCAGAAATTCAAGGCGGATTAAAAGTATTCTCTATTACAAAAGGAGAAAATGGTGCGCTTAATATTGAATTAACTGAAGATAAATTAGAAAACGTATTAGCGAAAGCATTAGGATTACCTTCTGTAACATTAATTCCATGTGGTGGCGGAGACCCAGTAGAAGCTGCTCGTGAGCAATGGAACGATGGTTCTAATACATTAACAATTGCACCAGGAGAAGTAGTTGTATATGACCGTAACGTTGTAACAAATGCAATCCTTGAACAATATGGTATTAAATTACACAAAATTCGTGGAAGTGAATTAGTTCGTGGTCGTGGTGGCCCACGTTGTATGTCAATGCCATTTGAACGTGAAAATTTATAATCTTCAATCAGAAAAAATAGAATTACAATTTTGAAAGGAGTCATTCCACATATGACACAAGTATTCCAAGGCCGTAGCTTTTTAAAAGAAAAAGATTTTTCTCGTGCAGAAATCGAATATTTAATCGACTTCTCAGCGCACGTTAAAGATTTGAAAAAACGTGGTGTTCCACATAAATTCCTAGAAGGTAAAAACATTGCCTTATTATTCGAAAAAACATCTACTCGTACTCGTGCAGCTTTCACAACTGCAGCAATCGACTTAGGTGCTCACCCAGAATATTTAGGTAAAAACGATATCCAATTAGGTAAAAAAGAATCAGTGGAAGATACTGCTAAAGTTTTAGGCCGTATGTTTGATGGAATTGAATTCCGTGGATTCAGCCAAGAAGTGTGTGAAGATTTAGCAAAATATGCTGGTGTTCCTGTATGGAATGGTTTAACAGATGCATGGCATCCAACACAAATGATTGCTGACTACTTAACTGTTAAAGAAAACTTCGGTAAATTAGAAGGATTAACATTAGTTTACTGTGGTGACGGACGTAACAACGTTGCAAACAGCTTATTAGTAACAGGTGCAATCTTAGGTGTGAACGTTCATATCTTCTCACCAAAAGAATTATTCCCAGAAGAAGAAGTAGTTGCTTTAGCTGAAGGATATGCTAAAGAAAGCGGAGCTCGTGTATTAATTACAGACGACGCTGAAAAAGCTGTTAAAGGTGCAGATGTATTATATACTGACGTATGGGTATCAATGGGTGAAGAAGACAAATTCGCTGAACGTGTAAACTTATTACAACCTTACCAAATTAACATGGATTTAGTTCGTAAAGCTGAAAACGAAGATTTAATCGTATTACACTGCTTACCAGCATTCCATGATACTGAAACAGAATACGGTAAGAAAATTGCTGAAGAATTCGGTATTAAAGAAATGGAAATTACTGATGAAGTATTCCGTAGTAAATATGCTCGTCAATTCGATCAAGCAGAAAACCGTATGCACTCAATTAAAGCAATCATGGCTTTAACTGCAGGTAACTTATTTGTAAACAAAGTTTAATAACAAAAAGTAACATAGAAAGCCATTCTGGTTCTGATGTTGAATCAGAATCAGAATGGTCTTTTTTATAAATAGATGGAGGATATTATTATGTCAGAACAAGTAGCTGAAAAAAAAGGTTTTAAAATGCCTTCTTCATATACTGTTTTATTCATTATCATTGCAATTATGGCTTTATTTACTTGGATTATTCCAGCTGGACAATATGATAAAACAGAAGGTGGTAACTTAATTGCTGGTACATATCAACAAGTTGATTCAAACCCTCAAGGTTTCTATGATGTTGTGATGGCTCCGGTTTATGGTATGTTAGGTCGTGACCATAAATTAAATGAAGGTCAACCAAATGAAATTGGAATTAAAACAGAAGGTGCAATTCAAGTTTCATTCTTCATTTTAATGGTAGGTGGATTTTTAGGAGTCGTAACTGAAACAGGAGCACTTGACGTAGGGATTGCTTCTATTGTTCGTAAATATAAAGGCCGTGAAAAAGCTTTAATTCCTGTGTTAATGTTCTTATTTGCATTAGGTGGAACAACTTATGGTATGGGTGAAGAAACAATGGCATTTTACCCACTAATCGTTCCTGTAATGTTAGCAGTAGGTTTTGATACAATTACTGGGGTAGCAATTGTATTAATTGGTTCTCAAATTGGATGTTTAGCTTCAACAGTAAACCCATTTGCTACAGGTGTTGCTTCAGATGCTGCTGGTATTAGTGTTGCAGAAGGTATTGGACTACGTTTAATCTTCTTCGTTGTAATGTGGGCAATTTCAGCATTCTATGTATATAACTATGCAAGTAAAGTTGAAAAAGATCATTCTAAATCTTATACATTTGCTACACGTGAAGCTGATTTATCATACTTCAATGTTGAACAAACAGATGCTGAATTAAGTGGAAAACAAAAAGCTGTATTAACAGTATTTGTATTAACATTTGTTATTATGATTTTAAGTTTAATTCCATGGGCTAAATTTAATATTCATGTATTTGAAAAAATTAATGAAGTTATCGTTGGTATTCCATTTATCGGTCAAGTATTTGGTCAATCATTACCTTTAGGTGAATGGTACTTCCCTGAAATTACAATGTTATTCTTAATGATGGCTATCTTAGTAGGAATTACTTATAGAATGAAAGAAGAAAAATTCCTTGAAGTATTTATTAATGGTGTTACTGATTTACTAGGTGTTGCTTTAATTGTTGCATTAGCTCGTGGTATTCAAGTAATTATGAACGATGGTATGATTACTGCTACAATCTTAAACTTTGGTGAAAATACATTATCAGGTTTATCAGCTCAAGTATTTATTGTATTAACATACATCTTCTACTTACCATTATCATTCTTAATTCCTTCTTCTTCAGGTTTAGCAGGTGCTACAATTGGTATCTTAGCTCCTTTAGGAGAATTCGTAAATGTATCTCAAGCATTAGTAATTACTGCTTTCCAATCAGCAAATGGGGTACTAAACTTACTATCACCAACTTCAGGTATCGTAATGGGTGCATTAGCATTAGGACGTATCGAAATTACAACTTGGTGGAAATTTGTTGCTAAATTAGTAGGTATTGTAATGGGCGTTTCAATCCTATTATTAATCTTAGGAACATTCATTAATATTTAATTAGTAAAATAACATTAAAAGAACTCCCCTCGATTTAAGGGGGGATTTCTTATTCTTAAGGAGGATACGATGAGCACATTTATTACAGAAAAACATAAAGAAGAATGTATTGAATCAATTAAAAGATTGGTCCGTATTCCTTCTGTCCTAAATGAAGGTGAAGGAGATACTCCTTTTGGAAAAGATATTCAATTTGCATTAGAAGATGCATTGGCATTATGTCGTGAACTAGGCTTTAGCACTTATATTGATCCGAAAGGATATTATGGTTATGCTGAAGTGGGAAGTGGTGAAGAATCATTAGCCATTCTATGTCATTTGGACGTTGTTCCAGCAGGAGATTTGAATAATTGGGATACTCCTCCATTTGAAGCTGTTTTAAAAGATGGTTTCTTATATGGAAGAGGGACTCAAGATGATAAAGGTCCTTCAATGGCAGCCTTATATGCGGTAAAAGCATTGATGGATGCAGGAGTAGAATTTGATAAACGAATCCGATTCATTTTTGGGACTGACGAAGAAACATTATGGCGTTGTTTAGCTCGTTATGGTGAGTTAGAAGAAGTGGCAACAATGGGATTTGCTCCTGATGCAGAATTCCCATTAACGTATGCTGAAAAAGGGTTATTGCAAGTAAAATTGCATGGACCAGGAAGTGACGCTTTAGTATTTCATTCGGGAGATGCTTTCAATGTAGTTCCAGGGAAAGCATCTTATAAAGGAGAGTATTTCTCAAAAGTAGTTGAGGAATTATCTTCATTAAAATTTGAATATGAAACGCAAGATGATGAAGTAACTGTTCTAGGGGTTTCAAAACATGCAAAAGATGCACCTCTTGGAGTGAATGCATTAGTACGCTTAGTAAAAGGACTTCATTCAGTTGTGGATCATTCAGCTTTAGCATTTATCTCTGAAGTGGTTGGAGAAGATGCTACAGGAAGCAGTATTTTAGGAAAAATTGAAGATGAACCATCGGGTGGTTTAACTTTCAATATCGCTGGTGTTACGATTACACCAGAACAATCAGAAATTCGCATTGATATCCGAATTCCAGTATTAGCAGATAAAGATGCAATTGTCAAAACTCTATCTGAAAAAGCAAAAGAATTTGGATTAGAGTATGAAGAATATGATTATTTAGGACCATTATACGTACCATTAGATAGCGTTCTAGTAGATACGTTAATGACTGTATACCAAGAAAAAACTGGTGATACAACTCATTTACCACAATCTTCAGGTGGAGCAACTTTTGCTCGTACGATGAAAAATTGTGTTGCTTATGGAGCAGTGTTCCCAGATTCATCAATTACATTCCATATGGAAAATGAAAAAATGTCGCTAAGAGATATATTTGATTCAATGGATATTTATGCAGAAGCAGTATATCGTTTAGCAGGTAAAAAATAGTATAGGATTAAGTTTTAATCATAAAGGAGTTTATAAATATGTCACGTAAAATCGTAGTAGCGTTAGGCGGTAACGCAATTTTATCATCAGATGCTTCAGCAAAAGCACAACAAGAAGCATTAATTCAAACAGCAAAATACTTAGTACAATTCATTGAAAATGGCGACGAATTAGTTGTTACTCACGGTAATGGACCACAAGTTGGTAACTTATTATTACAACAAGCAGCAGCTGACTCAGAAAAAAATCCAGCAATGCCATTAGATACATGTGTTGCGATGACAGAAGGATCAATCGGATTCTGGTTACAAAATGCATTAGTTAATGAATTACAAGCACGTGGCATTAAAAAAGATGTAGCTGCAGTAGTAACACAAGTAATCGTTTCAAAAGACGACCCAGCATTCTCAAATCCAACTAAACCAATTGGACCATTCTTAACTGAAGAAGAAGCTAAAGAACAAGCAGCAGCTACTGGTGCAACATTTAAAGAAGATGCAGGCCGTGGTTACCGTAAAGTAGTTCCTTCACCAAAACCAGTTGGCATTAAAGAAGTAAATACAGTTAAAAACTTAATTGCTACTGGTACTGTTGTCATTACAGCAGGTGGGGGAGGTATCCCAGTTGTTGAAGACCCAGAAACTAAATTCTTAACAGGTGTTGAAGCAGTTATCGATAAAGACTTTGCAAGTCAAACATTATCTGAATTAGTTGGAGCAGACTTATTCATCGTGTTAACAGGTGTTGACAATGTATATGTAAACTTCAATAAACCAGATCAACAAAAATTAGAAACTGTAACAACAAGCGAATTGAAAAAATACATTGGAGAAAATCAATTTGCACCTGGTTCAATGTTACCAAAAGTTGAAGCAGCAATTGCATTCGTTGAAAACTACCCACAAGGTAAAGCCATCATTACTTCATTAGAAAATATCGCTGAAGTATTAAAAGGTGATGGCGGTACACAAGTTGTTGCTGGCTAATTTAATTAGACATTAAGAGACAAAAGGATTGACGGAATTAACCGTTAATCCTTTTTTTATACAAATAATGGAATAAATATGTTAAGATGGATAGGAAAAAGAACAAAGAGAGAAGGATTAGATGGCTACATCAATGTATGAGTTAGCATTGCAATTAGAGCAAGAATTAAATAAGATTTCATCTAAAAAAGGACATGTTGTTTTTAGAACATTAAAAGGTGAAACAAAGTTCGTATTTCAATTTGAAAAGAATCATACTAAAGGTTTAGTAATTCAACTATTAAAAAATGAAGAAGAATTAGCGTTTGTAACAACTGTTGAAAAGAAATGTCGATTAGAGAGAGCGACTCGTCAATCAGAATTGGATTTACAATGGTTATCAAAAGGCATTCAAATTCGTTTTGATAAGAAATCGGTTATTTATGATACTGAGATTCAAAGAATGGAAAGATTAGGAATTGATGTTGAGAAATTTGAAGTATTGCCGAATATTTTGAATTTTACAGAAGAAAATATTGGAAAAAGTGCAGCCGTAATGAATCAAAATAGAAAGTTTGTAGAGCAAGTACTATCTTTAGTATTACAAGAAGGAAATCTTGAAAAATTAGAATCTGTTTGGAATAAACAACAAAAAAATTATTATCAAACTTATCCAGTATTTACATTTAATCAGAGAACAAAAGAATCAAATTATATTCAGCAAGAAAAAATGTTAGCGTTAAAAGATATTCCAAAATATCATCATTACGTTCCAAATACAGCAGCTGAATTACAAATTTCTGAGTTTGAATTTGCAGAATTTATGAAGAAAATTGAAGTTACAGTGAATGTTTCTATGCAAGTTAGAATTGGAGTTCAAGAATTAGTAAGTTCGGAATTGTCGAAACAAAATATTCCATTTATGATAGAAATGGCGGATAAAGATGCCGTTTCTTATACGAAGTTGATACATACGATTGACCCAAAAACAATTCAAGAAGAATTTTTAGAGATGTTTGCAGAGTTTCAATTTAAACCAACAACAATTTTAGTTTCGGGCTTATTTGGGATTTATCTAAGTAATATCTTATCGCCATTAGCAAAAAGAATGGCTATTAAAATAAAACATGTAGATAATTTGCCAACGTTTAATCGATTAACAGCTGAGGAAAGAATTATATCATTTTTAAACTTATATGGGATTACTGTGTAAAAATTCACTTGCAAAATATCTCATTTAGGTGTACGATGAATGTGTTAAGCGAAAGTGTTTAACAAATAATATGAAGGAGGTAGTTGTAATGAACAACTTAAATGGAAAACATCAACAATTGAACAAAACAACTAAAATCTCCTTACAGAATATGACAATGTATTAATATACTCACTTTAATTATTTTTGGTTTTGCGAAATGAGGCTAACTGTCTGCTGTGGTAGGTGGTTAGCTTTTTTTCATAGATAAAAGTGGAGGGACTAGTTGTATATATATGTATACGGAACTAGTCTTTTTTTGTCAAATTTCTGTGGGAGTAAGGAGGATATATGAAAGTCATTATGAAACACCTAGGAGTTTATTTTAAAAAGCACTGGGTGAGATATGTCATTATTGTATGTAGTGCGATTTTAAATAGTTATTTATTAGTCGTTCCTGCAAAAATATTAGGACAAATTGTCAATGCGATTGTGGATCAATCATTGACACAATCACAACTTTTAGGATATATGGGATTCTTTTTCCTATCATTAGTAGGAGTTTATATATTAGATTCTGCATTAATGTATTGGATATGGTTTGCGCGTTTTGACTATATTACAAATTTGCGGTTAGGGACGATGAAGCAATTATTATGGAAGAAAGCACCTTTTTATACAAAGTTTAGAGTTGGAGATATTGTAACTCGTTCAAGTGAAGACCTTGAAACGATTGGGAGTTTAGTAGGGTTTGGAGTATATGCGTTTCTAAATGCATTCTTTATTACTTTATCGGTATTGTCGAATATGGTGATGAATGTTTGGTGGGAGTTGACGTTGATTTCTGTTTTACCAATGCCGGTATTAGCCTATGCACTGTATCGATTAACGGATAAAATTGAAATAGTGTATGGGGATGCTCAAAAGGCTATTTCTGATATGAATGCGGAAGTATTAGAAATGATTGATGGAACTTATGTTATTCGAGCTTATGGGCAAGAAGATAGAATGAGTCAAATTTTCCAGCAGAAAACAGAAGATTCTCTTCAAAAAAATATTGCAGTAGCTAAATTGGGAATGTTATTTATTCCATTAGCACAAGTAGTTGTAGGAATTTGTATGTTGATTGGGTTGATTTATGGTGGAGGACTTGTTCAAGAAGGGAAAATTTTATTAGGGAGCTTAGTTTCGTTTCCAATCTATATCGGTTTATTAGTCTTCCCATTGTATTTAATTGGAGACCTTGTCGTAATGGTTCAACAAGGGAAAGTTTCATTTGAGAGAATTTTTGAATTATTCGAAACAAGCGATGATTTAGAAGAAGATGGACAGGAAGACTTAGGACAATTCGAAGAAATTCGTTTTGAGAATTTCTCCTTTACTTATCCTGGTGAAGAAAGTCCAACATTGAAAAATATTTCAGTCAGTATTAAAAAAGGACAAACGATTGGAATTGTCGGGAAAACAGGTTCAGGAAAAACGACCTTCCTAAAACAGTTCTTACATCAATATCCTTATAAGAATGAAACGATTTTATTAAATCAGAAGGAATTAGTTCATTGGAAACGTCAATCCGTAGATGCATTAATGGCGTATGTGCCACAAGAACATGTGCTATTTTCTAAAAGTATTTTAGAAAACTTGAAACTTGCTAATAAGGAAATTACAGAACAAGTTGCATGGGATGTGCTAGAACAAGCTGCGATAGCGGAAGATATTCGTCGAATGCCAGAACAATTGGAAACAATAATTGGCGAAAAAGGGATTACTTTAAGTGGTGGGCAAAAACAACGATTATCCATTGCTCGTGCCTTACTGAGAAATTCTGAAATTTTATTACTTGATGATGCTCTATCAGCTGTTGATGCTAAAACAGAAATTCAAATTGTGGATCATCTAAAATCAGAAAGACTTGATCAAACAAATATTATTACAGCCCATCGCTTATCTGCGATTCGACATGCAGATTGCATTTTAGTATTTGAAGAGGGTCAGATTGTTGCGAGGGGAACTCATGAAGAGTTACTCGAACAAAAAGGTTGGTATTATGAACAATACTTGAAACAAGAATTAGAAGAAGGAGAGGTGAGCGAAGAATGCTAAAAACAATTTTTTGGTTATTAAGCTATATTCGTTATGAAAAACGTTCCTTTTTCATTGGATTTATTTTATTATTACTCGCTTCAGCTTCAGGAGTGTATGCTCCAATTATTGCAAAACAATTTATTGATTTGGTGATTACACCATCAGAAAATTCAGGAGTAATTAATTGGGGGCAGATTACTCAATTTTCCGCAGTATATTTTGGTTTATTACTCATTTCAGCATTATCGGCTTATTTTGGACGCTTTATCTTAAGTGTGATGTCGAATCGTTTAACAAAACGTTTAAGAGATGAATTATTTGATAAAATTCAACATTTGCCTATTCGTTATTTTGATTCCTTACCTGCAGGGAAAGTTGTATCAAAAATTACGAATGATACGGAAGTGGTTCGTCAAAACTTCTTTGTTGCAGCAACTGCCAATGTTTTAAATAGTATTATTATTATTGTTGGAATTTATGTTGTTATTTTTTCTCTTAATATTCGATTAGGAGCTGCTTTATTATTAGTCATTCCAGCCATTCTTTTATGGCAAGTGGTATTTAGTAAAAAAGCAGGAGCTTTTACAGGTCCTCTTCGTGAGAGCTTTAGTAATATGAATGGGAAGTTAAATGAAATTATTCAAGGAATGTCTATTATTCAAGTATTTCAACAAGAGAAACTGGTGGATAAAGAGTATGAAGCGATTGTTCAGGAGTGGAAAGGAATTGGTCTGAAAGAATTAAAGGTAGAATCTTTCTTAGCTTGGAGTGTCGTAGGTTTTCTAAGAAATGTTACTTTAATGTTTGCCGTTTTATATTTAAGTGTGAAATATTTAGGAGGAACATTAGGGTTAACGGCTGGATTTATTTATGCGATTGTGGACTATATTAATCGTCTCTATGATCCGATTGATAATTTAGTACAAATTTTTGCTGGATTGCAACATGCTTTTGCAGCAGGGGGTCGTGTGATTGAATTAATGGAAATGCCAATCGAGAAATCAGGGGATGCAGATTTTGTCATGGAAGATGGAAAAGTAGAATTTAAAAATGTATCTTTCTCTTATGATGGAAAAACTCCTGTATTGAAAAATATTTCCTTCACGATTGAAGCAGGTGAAACAGTTGCTTTTGTAGGGCATACTGGTTCTGGTAAGTCTACGATTATGAATTTGTTATTTAGATTTTATGATCCAACCGATGGAGAAATTTGGATTGATGATCAAAATATTGCTTTATCGAATCAGCGGAAAGTGCGTGAGAAGATGGGAATTGTGTTGCAAGATCCGTACTTATTTGCTGGGACTTTAGGAAGTAATATTGGGATGGAGAATACAGCAATTACCACTGAAGTGATGGAAAATGCGTTGATTCAAGTGGGTGGTCAGCATATTTTAGAGCGTTCTGAAGAAGGATTGGATATCCCGATTCAAGATAAAGGGTCGGAGTATTCGTCTGGGGAACGTCAGTTAATTTCTTTTGCGCGAGCGTTAGCGTTTAATCCAACGATTTTAGTGTTGGATGAAGCGACTTCTCATGTGGATACGCAAACGGAAGGGATGATTCAGCAGGCGATGGAAGTTCTGTCGAAGGATCGTACGACAGTTATGATTGCGCATCGTTTGTCTACGATTGTTCATGCGGATAAGATTTTTGTGTTGGATAAGGGTGAGATTATTGAACAGGGGAATCATGCTGAATTAGTCGAACAAGACGGAGTGTACGCGCAGATGTACCGCATGCAGACTGAAAAGAATTAGACTTCCTTTACTGTAGCTATGGACGCCCTGAGCCTCGGTCTCAGGGCTAAAAATTGAGCCTTGGTCTCAATTTTTCCAGTACTATCAGCCTGTGTGGCTGATAGTACTCGAGCTACTGTAGGAAGTCTATTCTTTTCTTGACGGAAGATTATGAGAGTGCGTTTAGAATTAGACTTCTTACAGCGGAAAGAAAATTGAAAAAGTCGTCCGACTATGTTAGTATATACATAAGGAGATGATGAGAATGCCAGAAATAGCAAGATTTTACGGAATTATTATTAAAATTTACTTTAATGACCATAATCCACCGCATTTTCATGCTTATTATGGTGAATATGATGGTGCTTTTGATATTCAAACACTTGAAATGATTTATGGAGATCTTCCTAAAAAAGCTCAAGAACTTGTTAGAGAGTGGGCAGAACAATATCGTGAAAAAATTATGGAAATGTGGAAAACGAAAAAAATTGAAAAACTTCCTTCTTTATAATTTGAAAAAATAGATTGGAGAATAATATGTTTGATATTAGAGTTTTATCTGTTAAGCCGTTAGAAAATTGTAAGTTATTCGTTAGATTTAACAATCGAATTGAGAAAGAATACGATGTAAAGAGATTATTTGAAGAGTTGGATTATATGACAGAACTTGAACATAATAAACAACTATTTGATAGTGTAAAAGTTGATGTTAAAGGGCATGCAGTTTATTGGAATGAAGACCTAGATATTCCAGCATATGAATTATGGGAAAATGGTGTAACGATTATTGATGATATTAAAATAGTTGAAAGAACTTTATTTAAAAATGGTGATGGCAGATTTAGTTCTCGAGTGGCTATACCTCTTGCTTGGTTAAAATCAATTGGTGTTACTGAAGAAAATCAATCTGTAAATTTGAAATTTGATGGAGATAAAATTATTATACAAAAAGTTAAATGAATTAAAAAATCATATAAAAAGCATGAGGAAGCTTTAGGCGTTTCCTCATGTTTTTTTACTTTGTTTGTAGTAAAATAAAATCAAGTGATTTTCAAGAGGTGATTGTTATGAAAGAAGAATGGATTCAAGAAGCAGTGAAAATGAGACGGACATTACACCGTTACCCCGAATTATCAGAACAAGAATTTAAAACAACTGCATATATTCAAGAAAAATTAACAGAATGGGGGATTTCTTATCGTCCGTTACAAACGCCAACAGGTGTTGTTGCTGAGATTGGTACAAAAGAAGGTCCCGTTATTGCGCTTCGTGCAGATATGGATGCATTACCGATTCAAGAACAAACGGATTTAGACTATCGTTCAGAGAATGATGGAGTGATGCATGCTTGTGGGCATGATTTTCATACAGCTAGTTTATTAATGGCTGCGAAAATTTTAAAAGAAAAAGAAGAAAGCTTAAACGGAAAAATTCGTTTCATTTTCCAACCAGCAGAAGAAATGAATCGAGGTGCTCGTGCTTTAATTGCTGAAGGTGTATTAGAGGGAATCGATGCAATTATTGGTTTCCATAATAAGCCTGAATTGCCTGTTGGAACAATCGGGATTAAATCTGGGCCACTAATGGCAGCTGTGGGACAATTTTCTGTGGAATTAAAAGGTGTAGGAACACATGCGGCAGCTCCACATAATGGGAATGATCCGATTGTTACTGCATGTCAAATTATTACGAATTTACAAGCGATTGTGAGTCGTCATGTTTCACCATTGTCACCTGCAGTATTAAGTATTTCTCATATTGAAGGTGGAAATACTTGGAATGTTATTCCAGAGCGTGTTTTCTTTGAAGGAACGATTCGTACTTTTTATAAAAAAGATCAAGAGAAAATTCGTAGTTTAATGGATCATATGGTACATCAAATGGCTGCCGTTTATGGACAAGAAGCACATATGGAGTGGATTATGACACCTCCAGTTGTGGATAATGATGAAGAAGTGACAGAGATTGTAAAAGAAACAACGGAACAATTTGCGACGGTTGTGACTCCTGAATTAACATTAGGAGCAGAAGATTTTGCGAATTATATGGAATATGTTCCAGGATGTTTTGCGTTTATTGGAACAGGTTGTCCTTATGAATGGCATCATCCGTCTTTTGTAGTGGATGATGCAGCATTAAAATATGCAATTTCTTACTTTGTAGAAAATAGTCAAACTTTATTAAATCGATATCAGAAAGGGTAATTTCAATGACAAAAACTCTAATTATTATGAGTCATCCTGATGTAGCTCAATCCTCTTCTCAGCAATTTTTATTAGCGGCTATTAATGGGGAAGAACAAGTTTCAATTCGTCATTTAGAATCGATTTTAGTAAAACAAGAAGACAATCATTTTGATAAAACATTAGAACGAGCTTTTCTTCAAGAAGCAGATAGAATTATTTTTCAATTTCCATTTTATTGGTATCAATGCCCAAGTGTCATGAAGCAATGGATGGATGAAGTGTTGACGTTGAATTTATCTCAAAAAGCACAGAAAAAAGAATTCGGAATTGTCGTAACGGTTGGTGCAAAACAAGACCGCTATACAGCGGGTGGTTCAGTAGGATTTGGAATCGAAGAGTTACTGAGACCTTATCAAGCGTTAGCCAATCAATTAGGATGGAATTATCAAACACCATTTGTCATTTATCAATTTCAATATTTACCTGAAACTCAAAAGCAGCAGTTACTAGTCGATTATTTGTATTATTTAGAAAATGGTTCGCATTCTTTTAGTGAAAAAGAACAATGGATGTATGAAAAATTAGAGCAATATTCAACTAATCATACAAGGCAAGTGAGAGATTGGATTGTAGAGTTGAAACAAGAAAGAGAAGAATTAGTGATGATGCTTTCAGAAATGGGGAATGAAGCAGATGGATTCTAAATGGATGGAAGAACAAATTGTTACATGGCAAGAAGACTGTCAAGATTATAAAGAACGTGCCTTTTTAGAAGCTTGTAAACAACTATTGTTGGAACAGCAGCAGCGAGTGGATCATTATAAGGCACAGTTAGATGGACAATTATGGAGTCCAAAAGAGTGGTAAACATTTAAATCAAGAATTTTTAGAGGCGATGTGAATCGTCTCTTTTTGTGCTAGAATAAGATTCTTTAAATTATTATATAGAGAATAAGCATAAATATTTAATAGCAGGATTCTTTCCATAATATTCGTTTTTAAAAAGCAATATATTTATAAAAGAGAGCAATAAAATAATTGTGTAAACGTTTTATTAGTAGTATTATGATGTCGAGGTAAAAAAAGAATAACCTTTCGAAAATGATAAGTTTTCGAGAAAACAGGAGGAATATTTATGAAAAAGAAATTAATGTTATCAAGTGCAGCGTTATTAGCGACTGTTGGATTAGTAGCTTGTAATAACAAAACAACAACTACTGACAAACCTGCAGAAACTAAATCAGGAGAAAAGAAAACTCTTAAATTAGCAGCTCTTGAATCAGGTTATGGTAAAGAAATGTGGCCTGAGTTAATCAAAGCTTATGAAGAAGCAAATCCAAATGTTAAAGTTGAATTACAATCTAGTAAAGAATTGGAAGATGAGCTTTCACCAAAAATGAAAGCTGGAGATTTCCCAGATGTTGTAATGCTTGCATTAGGACGTAAAAAAGCTTTACCAGAAACATTAATTAAAGAAAAAGCTTTAGCAGATATCTCTGACTTATTCGATATGAAAGTATACGGAGAAGATAAAAAAGTTTCTGAAAAATTATTAAATGGAGTATTAGGTTCTACAGTTACAGATCCTTATCGTGATGGTAAACACTACTTAGCACCAATGTTCTATGCTCCAACTGGTTTATTCTATAACCAAGGATTATTCGAACAAAAAGGCTGGGAAGTTCCAAAAGATATGCCAGCTATGAAAGAATTAGCAGAAAAAGCAAAAGCAGAAGGAATCTCATTATTTACTTATCCAACAACTGGATACTTAGATAGCTTCTTCCCTGCATTATTAGCAAATGCTGGTGGTGTTGATTTATTCAACAAAGCAATGAGCTATGAAAAAGGAGTTTTTGCTTCTGAAGGAGCAACTAAAGCGTTTAATGCATTAGGCGAATTAGTGAAAAATGTTGAACCTTCAACAGTAGCCAATGCTAACCCACAAAGCTTTACTAAGAACCAACAATTATTATTAGATAACAAAGCTTTATTCATGCCAAATGGTACATGGGTAGTTGGAGAAATGAAAGATGCTCCTCGTGCTGATGGATTCAAATGGGCTATGAATGCTGCTCCAGCAATCGAAAAAGGTGGCAAACGTTTCGTTTACTCATTCTTCGAACACATCTGGGTTCCAGAAGCAGCAACTAACAAAAAAGAAGCTAAAGAATTCTTATCATTCTTATATTCTGATAAAGCAGCAGCAATCTTTGCTAAACACAATGCTGCTCAACCAATTCAAGGTGTAACAAGCAAATTACCTGCTGAATTACAAAGCTTATACAAAGTTGTAGATGAAGTTGATGGCGTAATCAATGGTAACTTCGTAGCTACTAAACCTGTTGAAGGTGTAAGCATGAAAGACACATTATATGGTCAAATCGACTCTGTAGCATCTGGTCAAAAAACAGTTGCTGAATGGCAAAAATCTGTAGAAGAAGTTAGCCAAAAACTAAAAGCAGCAGTTGAATAATTCAAATAGAATGAATTAAATAAGAGTGGGATGCGAAGCAATTTTCAAGGATGAAAATTCCTTCCGCCCACTCTCATTTTATCTAAAAATGGTTGAAAGAGGGCAGAACGATGAAAAATCGTAGAAAAAGAGAGAAAAATTTATTTATTCTCGTGTGTTTATTACCTGCACTAATTTTATTCTTTACGTTTTTAATTTACCCAACGATTCAAGTATTCCGCATGTCCATGTTCAAATGGGGTGGATTCTCAAACAATCAACAATTTGTTGGATTTGATAACTTTAAAATCTTATGGGCAGACGAAAACTTCTTTAGAACAGTTCAGAACACAATCTTACTAATCGTAGTGGTAACACTCTTTACAGTAGTATTGGCAGTTCTTTTCGCGGCAATCCTTTCAACAGAAAAGATTCGCGGAAACAACTTCTTCAGAATTATTTTCTACATCCCTAATATTTTATCAATCGTAGTTATTGCAGGTATTTTCTCAGCAATTTATGATCCAAAAGCTGGACTTTTAAATGCGGTATTACCAGAAGCGTGGAATAAATTATGGCTTGGTGATCAAAGTATTGTTATTTACTCACTTGCATTCGCATTAATTTGGCAAGCGATTGGGTACTACATGGTTATGTATATGGCAGGGATGGCGAATATTCCAGCAAGCTTGTATGAAGCAGCTGACCTTGATGGAGCTGGAAAAATCGGTAAATTCTTTAACGTTACATTACCATTGATTTGGAATAGTATTCGTACAACATTAACATTCTTTATCATTAGT
>ERZ772953.237-NODE-237-length-16952-cov-5.218441_pt1 | contig 16952 bp, 15 predicted proteins | sample MGYA00580685_ERZ772953 | MGnify/ENA primary metagenome ERZ772953 (study PRJEB29015, sample SAMEA2738080) | human oral metagenome | biome: human oral; feature: human-associated habitat; material: saliva | place: China | collected 2209 ...
TCAACATACCTTGATGCCGCGGTGCCATTCAAACACGGTAGAGATTCAGTATATCGGAGGTGTTTAACGGTGTGCAAGTCCCCCACCCACGCAGGTACACCCCTCCGCTAGAGGCGAATACAGCAAACAGACCAGCGCAGCAGCAACACCGTAGCCTGACACAGCACATAAAAACGGGGTGAGGCGCCCCAGATTGTCTGGGAGCCTCACCCCGCTCGCGTACCGTGCTAGACGGTCAAACCTTAGCGGTGAGCCGGAACAGTCATGCGGTTGTTCGGGTTGTCACCAATCTGGCAGACCACGTTACCGTGACCGTCATCGGTACCAACCTCAAGGCACTTCTCAGTAGTCTGGAAGAAGGAAATGTATACGAAAAGCATGGAAATCGAAATCAGGACGGACACCGCACCGGTGATAATACCGGTCAGCGCGAATGCCTTACCCGCGCCAACGTCCTTAGTCTTCTTCAGGGATAGCGCGCCCAGAATGATTGCGGCAATACCCAGCAGAATACCAAACACGACGAAGCCGGTCAGCACAGCCGCAATACCGAGAATCATCGCCGCCAGCGCCATGCCGGGAGCCTTCTTCGTCACGGGAGCCGCGTACGGGTAACCCGCGGGCTGGCCGTAACCGTAAGCATCCTGCTGGGGCTGCTGCTGGTAAGAGTTCTGCTGGTAGTTGTAGTCAGCAGGCTGAGCCTGGTAGGAAGCATCCTGACCGTAACCGTACTGGTTCTGCTGCGCGGGCTGCCCCTGGTAGGAAGCATCCTGACCATAGCCGTACTGCTGCTGAGCGGGCTGGGCCTGGCCGTAGGGGTTCTGCGCCGAAGTACCCTGGGCCGAAACGCCCTGGGCAGAGGTACCCTGAGCAACGTTCTGGGCAGAGGTACCCTGAGCAACGTTCTGACCGTAAGCGGTCTGAGAAGAAGACTGCGCACCGAACTGACCGTACTGGTTCTGCTGAGCGGTGTTCTGCGCAGTAGCGTTCTGCTGAGTCTGGCCGTAGTTGTTCTGAGCGGATGCGCTCTGACCGTAATCCTGGCCGTAAGTATTCTGCGCTGCAGGAGCCTGGCCGTAATCCTGACCGTACGAGCTCTGGGCGGAAGAATTAGGCTGCTGAGCAGCGTAGGGGTTCTGCGCGTTCCCCTGGTTGTTTCCGTAGTTATTCTCAGACATCCGTCGTTCTTTCCTTCACAGTTGCAGCGAACAATTTATACTCGCCCAACGCACCATTGCGCGCTGAGTTCGGTTCCATTATATAAATAAGCCGTCATCTGGGTCATCTGTGAAGTCCAAGATTTCAGATTCAGCCCCCAGAATCCACCAATCGGGCAGATTCAGCGCCGAAAAAGAGCAAGGGACCGAATAGTTCAACACTATTCGGTCCCTCAACGTTTCGAAAACTCAACGCGACTTAGCGGCGGACAGCCTTATATTCCTTAGGGCTCATGGTCATAGTCTCGCCATGAATGGTGCACACGTAGTTACCGTTCGAATCCGGCTCGGCATTCTCAGCGCACTCGCTGAGCATACCAATGCCGATCAAACCCAGAACCAGCACAACAACAGCAACAATCATGCCCAGCGCACCGGTGACAATACCACCAATCGCCATGCCCTTACCGGAGGCGGTACCATTCTTCACCTTCACCAGGGCAACAATACCCAGAATCACGCCAACCAGACCCAGCACGCCACCGAAAATCAGCCAGCCAGTCAGCAGACCAATAATACCCAGAATCAGCGAAGCAATCGCCAGCGCCGAGCTCGGGGTCGGCTGGTAGCCGGGGTAGCCACCCTGCATGTTGTATGCAGGTGCCTGCTGCGGTGCGGGAATGAACTCGCCCGGGTTCTGCTGGTAGTTCGGGTTCTCAGACATGTGTCTCCTCATAAAGTATGGTGCTCGCGGTACGCCACGAATTTCCAACCATTATACGCGAGAAACCGCGCCCAGACCCCAGCTAGACAGGGACCGGCTAGATAGGCCCCGCCGTTGCCTCAGCTCTAGCCGAGGTTGCGGTAACGCATCGCGCGGCGCGCCTCCAGGTCATCCTGACGCTCACGCAAAGCCTGACGCTTATCGTACTCACGTTTACCGGTCGCCAAAGCAATCTCAACCTTCGCACGACCATTCGAGAAGTACAGCTTCAACGGAACCACCGTGTAACCGGTCTCCTTCAGCTTCTGCGCCAACTTATTAATCTCAGAACGATGCAGCAGCAGCTTACGGCGACGACGAGCCGCATGGTTCGTCCACGTACCGTAACCGTACTCCGCAATATGAATACCCTCGAGCCACATCTCGTTATCGGTCACCTGGCAGAAACCATCCACAATGGACGCCCCACCATCACGCAGAGACTTCACCTCAGTACCCAGCAGAACAATACCCGCCTCATAGGTATCCACAATGTTGTAGTTGTGGCGAGCCTTCTTATTCTGGGCAATAATCGCGTTATTCGGGTCCTTCTTCGCGTCTTTCTTCTTTTTCTGAGCCATCACTCAATCCTTATACGTCTTAGCTCTCTTCAGCCGCGCGCCCCGAAGCACGCCAGCGAATACCAGCATCAATAAAGGCGTTCAAACCGCCATCCAAAACATTAGAGGTATTACCCTCCTCATAGCCGGTACGCAGATCCTTCACCATCTGGTACGGATGCAGAACATAGGAGCGCATCTGATCGCCCCAGCTTGCCTTAATGTCACCGGCAAGCTCCTTCTTCTTCGCATCCTCCTGCTCCTTGCGCAACAGCAACAGGCGAGACTGCAGCACACGCAAAGCCGCCGCACGGTTCTGCAACTGCGACTTCTCATTCTGCATCGACACCACAATACCGGTCGGCAAGTGAGTCATACGCACCGCCGAATCCGTCGTATTCACCGACTGACCACCCGGGCCCGACGAGCGGAACACATCCACCTTAATCTCAGACTCGGGAATCTCAATAGCATCCGTCTGCTCAATCAGAGGAATCACCTCAACCGCCGCAAACGAGGTCTGGCGGCGTCCCTGATTATCGAACGGCGAAATACGCACCAGGCGGTGAGTACCCGCCTCCACCGACAGGCGACCAAAAGCGTACGGCGCGTTCACCTCGAAGGTCACCGACTTCAGGCCCGCCTCCTCAGCGTAAGAGGTGTCCAGCACCTTCGTCGGGTAGCCGTTCTTCTCCGCCCAACGCAGGTACATGCGCAGCAGCATCTCCGCGAAATCAGCAGCGTCCACGCCACCGGCGCCCGCACGGATGGTCACCACAGCCTCACGCTGGTCGTACTCACCCGAGAGCAGCACCAGCACCTCAAGCTCCTCCAGCTTGGCGCGAATCTCGCCGCACTCACGCTCAGCATCAGCGAGCAGCTCGGCGGCGGTCTCCTCATCCTCCGCTTCGGCAAGCTCCACCATCACCTCAACATCATCAATGCGAGAAGACAGCGAACGCAGACGATTCAGCTCCGACTGCTTATACGACAGTGCGCTCGTCACCTTCTGCGCGTTCTCCACGTCATCCCACAAATCGGGTGCGGCAGCCTGCGCAGACAGGTCCTCAATGGCGCGCTCAATCCCCTCAATATCGCTCACAGCAGCAATAGAGTCGAAGATCGCGCGAAGCTCTTTAATCTCAGCAGAAAAGTCGAAGGATGCCATAGCTTTTAACACTATCGCGAAACGGCCAGAAAGTCCCGCCGTTACAGCCCGCAACAGCCCACAGCGCAGAAGGATGAGGCGGGTAAAGGGCAGAAGCCGCGCTACAGGAACAGATTGGGAACAAAAAAACGAGGGCGCATCCGCTAGCCGTTACACTACCTTGCGGATGCACCCTCGCAGTCTATGGGGCTCACAACGCCTCTAATCGGTGGACGGGCCCTGGCTCGTCTTCAAACGCGACGAACCATGAGCGGTCACCTCAATACCATCAGGCACCAGAATCGACAGCAGCGGCGGACGAATACGAGCCGACAGGTACACGTGCACACTGTGATCAGAATCTACGGACACATTCTCCAGACGCAACGCATGAAAATCCTGCCCCGGCTGAACCTCAGCCAGGTACGCACTCGCATACTCCCACGCCGCCGAACCGTTCGCCTCATCCGGAGTGCGCATCGTGCGGGTAATCGAGTTCGCCTGAGCGTCCGCCACATCCTGCAGATGCTGAGTCTGCAGATACGCGCCGGTAATCGCCACCGTCACCGAACCGATGAGCAGAAGCAACGCCAGCATGCCCATAATCAGCGGGGCAATGCTGCCCTCTTCCGGGCCCGAGGCGATCGGGTCAGCGGCGAGCGCCCGGCTCTGCGCACGGGCACGAACCTGTAGACGGGCACGACGGTATGCGTTAGCGTAGCGCTCCCGCACAGAGGAAAGCAGGCGAGCGGGCGAGAACAGATGAGCGGGCGAACCATTAGGAATCAGCATGACCAGACCCCCAACTCGTCGCATGAGAACTCACCGGAATCACGCCGCCACCCATAAACGAAGGCAGCAGCGGCAAACGCGCCTGAACCGTCACCGTGGCGTACGCCTTTGTACCCGAGACGCACTCCCCCGACGCACAGCTCAACGACACGCTCACATCGGAGGGCTCAACCCCGTAATCGGCGGCAGCATGCACCGCCAGGCGCTGAGCCAAATCAGGACCGACCGACGAATCCTGCGGCTGCTCCTGCACATACAGCACCACCTGGGCGCTCGCCGCATGAGCCGCCATCACCGAAGACTGCAAGCTAAAAATCGTCAGAATGCCGTAGAGCACCGGGATGAGCAGAGTAATACCCAAACCCAGGAACTCCACAATGGCGCTGCCCTCTTCAGGATTGTGCCGGCTAGAAAGAGGCCGGTCAGAGCGGCTCTTCAGGCGTTCCTTCACCCACTGCCGAAGCGAAAAGCCACTAATCACCGGAACGATGCTCCGCATAAATCGCATGCCCCTTCACCTCAATAGAATCCGGAAAACCCCACGGACCCAGCACCGGCAACGGAGACTTCACCGTCACCTCCAAAGTGCGCACACCCGTAGAATCACTACTCTGACGGTACGAAATATTCTCAGCATACGAAGACGGAAGAGCCCCCTCAATCAGCTGACGGGTACGCTCCATGCCCTCCTGCGGAGTGCGGTCACGCATCGTACCGTAACGTGCCCCAGCCGCCGCAGCATCCACCAACATGGTTCGTGCATACAGGGCGAAAGAAACCTGCAGAATCGCCATGGTCAGCAACACCAACAGCGCACCGACCATGACGAATTCCGTGCTGGCGTCACCGCGCTCGCTATCCTCCACAGAATGTTCCGCGGAGGATAGCTCAGCGGCAGTCAGCTCAGAAGCGATGCGGGACATACGCATTACTGGTGAACCAGAGCAATCGCGTCGTTGAACATCTTGGTCAGAGCCGGCTGAGCAATCGCCAGGATAGCGGCAACCAGCACGGCGCTCATCATGGTGATCATGACCCAACCGGGCACGTCGCCGCGCTCGGGGTCATCCTGCTTGTTCTTCAGGCGCAGAGCCAGCACGGATGCGACAGCCAGGGCGATCAGCACGGTGAGGGTGGTGCGGAAACGACGGAACATGATTTTCTCCTTCTATCAAAGGGTGTAGTGTGTGGTTGGTGCGGCGCGCCGGGCAATCAGCCCAGCCCACCGCGGCGCGGCCGGTACGGTGTGCACCCGCCGCAAAATCTAAAAGTTCAAACGCATGAGCGACAGGCCCGGGAAGACCGCAAAAATGACGGTCAGCGGCAGGATGAAAAACACCACCGGGGCGAGCATCGCAATCTCCTTCTTACCGGCTGTTTCCATCAGCTCACGCTTAGCGTTATCGCGCACATCCTGAGCCTGCGCACGCAACACATCAGCCAGAGGGGTGCCGCGCTCAATCGCAACAGCAATACCCTCAACGAAGCGGCTCAACGCCGGAACGCGAGTACGCTCCGCAAACTCCTGCAGCGCACTCAAGAGCGAAACGCCGGTGCGGGTCTGCGCCAAAATCTCAGAAAACTCACGAGCCAACTCGCCGCGAGAAGTCAAACAGATACGCTCCAAAGCCGCCAACGCCGACTCACCCGCCGTCACCGACAGCGCCATCATCTCCGCCAGCGCCGGGAACTCAGCGACCAGCTGCTTCTCACGCTTAGTTACCGCCTCACCCAGCCACCAGTCACGCGCCAGAAAGCCGCTCAAACCGCTCACCAGCACCAGCACAAGAGCCACCAGAATGGAGAAACGCTCCTGCACCACGCCGATAACGGTCAGGGCACTCATGACGGTCACACCGGCAAGAGCCCACAGCAGCTGCTCAGCACGAAACGCGCTCACGCTCTGCGAAGAGCCAGCACGGCGCAGACGCTCCTGCACCGAACTATCACTCAGCGACGAGCCGCTCAACGACGAAGACAGCGAACGCAGAAGCGGCGCGCAGAACGCCGAAATCGCCTCCAGCAGGCTCGGCTCGCGGCGCTCCTGCTCCTTCAACAGCGACTCACGCAGAGTCTCACCGCGCAGCTGCGACGCCACACGATCCGAGAACGAAATACTGCGAGTATTCAGCACCGATGAGAGAATCAGACCCACGCCGGTCGCCAACAGCAGACCAAAAATCAGAGGCAGGTTCATCCGAAAACCCTCCGTTCACGCGGCAACTCACCAATACGCAGCATCAGACGGTACGCCGCCAAAGAAATAGCGGCACCGGCAATCATCAGCATCGCACCGGCAAACGAGTTATAAACCATGCGCGCGGCAGGCTGAGTCGCCATCAGACACAGCACAAACCAGGGCGCCACACAGGAAAGGCGAGCCGCATTCACAGTCCACGACTGACGCGCCAGAAGCTCCGAACGGGTACGCGCATTCTCACGCAGAAAATCACTCAGCGTGCCCAGCAGCTTACCCAGGTCCGAACCGCCCACCTCGCGGGCAATCTTCAAAGCCTCAATGATGGTGTCCGCCACCGGGTCAGAGAGGTACTCCTTCAAACGGTTCAGCGAGGGCACAAACTCACCCGACGCACGGTAATCACGCGAGAAATGGGCGAAAGCATCACGCAGCTCTTCCGGGCCGCGGTAGGAGAGCTGAATCAGCGCCTCCGGCAGGGACAAACCCGCACGAATCGCCGAACGCAGGTGGTCCACCGCATCCGGCCACAACTGCCAAATACGGGCATCCGCCGCGCGGGCACGATGATTCACAATTACGCGAGGGGCCACAAAACCACCGATCAGGCCCAGCAGACCCAGCGGCAGAAGCTGAGTAACCATCAGCAACAGAACCGACGCGCTCACGCCGCTGACGACACTCACCCACATGAACGTGCGTGGAGTCAGCGAATGCATACCCGCCTTACGCAGCGCAACAACCAGCGCCGGGTCGTTACTCGGCTTCGGCGGCTTGCCGTTATCAGGAAAGCAGGAAAGGTAAATCAGGCAGACGCCCAACCCCAAAATCAGGCTCAGAAACAGAGGCATTACTGACCCGCCTTCGCAGCCGCCAGCACCTGCTCGGGGCGGTGACCGGCACGAATCCAACGGTCCGGGTTCGGCAGCTCCAATGCCACGCACACCATCTGACCGTTACGACGCACAAACAGCGGGGACATCTCAATCACGCCGTCCTCAACGCGGCCGCCCAGCATGCTGATCTCTTCAACCTGACGCTGACCGCGCGAATCGCGACCGCAATGCACCACAATGTCAAAGCAGGACGCCACGGTCGGCACCACGAACGCCGAGGAAATATTCTCGCCCGCCAGTAGCGGCAGGGTACAAATCTTGGTCACCGCGTCACGCGCAGAGTTCGCGTGAATCGTGCACATACCCGGCAGACCCGCGTTGAGCGCAATGAGCATATCCAGGGATTCCGCCTCACGCACCTCACCAATGAGGATGCGGTCCGGGCGCATACGCAGAGCCTCCTTGACCAGGCGGCGCAGCTCAATCGCGCCAGTGCCCTCAAGGTTTGGCTGGCGGCACTGCAGACCCACCACATCGCGCAGCGGAACCGCGAGCTCAAAAATTTCTTCGCACGTAATCACGCGCTCACGCGGCGGAATAGATGCCGACAGGCAGTTCAGCATCGTAGTCTTACCCGCTTGAGTCGCACCCGAAACGAGGATGTTCATGCCGCTCTCCACCGCCGCGTGCAGCAGGGATGCCGCGCCGGCACTCAGCGAGTTCATGCGCACCAGGTCGGGCAGGCGGCGGGCACGCACCACGAACTTACGGATGTTAATGCTCGTGTGCCTGCGAGTAATATCCGGAATCACCGCGTGCAAGCGGGAGCCGTCCGGCAGGGACGCGTCAACAAACGGAGAGGAAAGGTCCACACGGCGACCAGAAGGCTTGAGCATACGCTCCAGCAGGCTATTGATCGCCTCGGCGCTCAGATGCAGGCCGGTCAATTCGCTTTCGCCGTTGCGGGCGATAAAGATTTCGTCGGGAGAGTTGATCCAGATTTCTTCAACGCTCTCATCATCGAGGAACGGCTGGATCACACCGAAGCCGCAGATTTCATCGTGCAGGCGCTGAATCACGGATTCACGGTCGCCCAAATCGGGCAGGGAGATGCGGGTGCGTCGCTGTTCGTAATCGTTCAGGTGCTCGTCAATGAGCCCGCGAACGGCGTGCTGGTCCTCGTGCGGGTCCAGGCTGCGGTGGCGCATTGCCTCACGGATATTTTCCTCGAGCAGAGTTAGATGCTCCGCCCGGGTATCCAGTACGGTGTTCTCCATTGAAATGATCCGATGCTGTGCGTGGTGTGGTTGTGTGGAATACGGTGAAGCATTGATACATCAATGCCATCATCACCCTACCCTCAGCGCATCAAATTTATCAAAATGTAATAAAACGCCCCTTAATATTTACGAGTATAGTATTTGAGTATTTTTGATGCACAGAATTGCACACATCGTTACCCAATGTGCACCAAAATCCAAAACGCCTAGTCAGCTGTGACTTGCAGAACAGTGGCACATGCGCCTCTCGAACCACTTACTACTGACCGCCACCATATTGCACTCGGTGCACACGTAACATTTCGTCTCAAACCCCGCAGCTGTCCCTGCCGCCTCCCCCCTGCTAAAACGCTAGAATCCCATCCAGCCCAACAGCTTCTCGGGCACAACCTCGGGCACAGCAAAGGGGCGTGCACTCCCCCATCGGGAATACACGCCCCATCACCAGCAATCATCTAGCGGTTAGTCGCCGCCACGAATCACCTTCACGGCTTCCTTAATCGGACCGTCAAAACGCAGGTTACCGTGCTCCAGCACCACGCCGCGGTCACAAATCTTAGAAACCAGATCCAGGTCATGGCTCACCACGACAAGAGTCTTACCGGCAGAGCACAGCTCCTGAATCCTCGCAATACACTTCTTCTGGAACGGCTCATCGCCCACCGCAAGAATCTCATCCACCAGGAAGATATCCGGGTTCGTATGAACCGCAACCGAGAACGCCAGACGCAGGTACATACCCGAAGAGTAGAACTTCACCTCGGTATCGATAAAGTCGTGAATCTCAGCGAAATCCACAATCGAATCGAAGGAAGCCTCAATCTCTTCCTTGGTCATACCCAAGATCGCGCCGTTGAGGTACACGTTATCGCGACCGGTCAGATCCGGGTGGAAACCAGCGCCCACCTCAATCAGACCCGCAATATTACCGCGAGTAAGAACCTCGCCCCCATCGGCACGCATCACGCCAGAAATCATCTTCAGCAGCGTGGACTTACCCGAGCCGTTCAGACCCAGAAGAGCCACACGCTCACCCTGACGAATGTCCAGGCTCACGCCGTTGAGCGCATTGAACTTCTCCGAAAGATCACCCTTGCGGCCCTTAATCAGCCACACAAAAGCTTCCTTCATCGAACGGGTGTGGCGCAGAACGAAGCGCTTCACCAAATTCTCCACGTGAATCACCACGGGAGCGTCCGGGCTCACCGGCGGGAACTCAAGCTTCTTAATATCCACAGAATCAGAGCTCCTGGGCGAAGTTGCCCTCAAACTTACGGAAGAGCAAATCACCAATCAAAACGGTCAGCAGAGAAATACCAATGGCAATCGGAGTCCAGAAGCTGAAGAGATGCGGAACCACCTGCGAAGCAGGAAGCGCCAAATCCTCAGGACGGAGCGTCGGATGCCAGAAGCCATAGTGGAACAGCTCCACCGCAACGGTCAGCGGGTTAATCATGAACACATTGAACACCCACGGGTACAGGGTGTCACGCACCATGGTCCAGGAGTACAGCACCGGCGAGAACCAGGTAGCCACCATCAGCAACATGTCCACAATGTTCTCCGAATCGCGGAAGAACACGTTAGCCACACCGAAAATCAGACCCAGACCGTAAGACAGCAGCATCACAATGAGCATGCCCGCCAGAATCGACCCAAAGGCCAGGAAGGTCGGGGACCAACCCACCAAGAAGCAGGCCAGCAACATCACGGCGATCTGAGGCACAAAATGTACCAGAGCCACCCACACCGTCGACAGCGAGAACAGCTCACGCGGCAGGTAGATCTTACGAATCAGCGCGCTGTTAACCACCATGGCGCGAGCACCATTACCAAAACCCTCCGAGAAGAAGTTAATGGCAATCATGCCCGAGAACAGGTACACCGCATAGTTGTGCATACCGCGTTCCAAGCCAAGGAACATACCCATGGCAATGTAGAACACCAGGAACTGCACACCCGGCTTAATGTACGACCACAAAATGCCCAGCACCGAGCCGCGGTAGCGGACCTGGATTTCCTTATCGACCAGCAGTCGAAGCAGGTAGCGGTTCTTCACCGCATCCAGGATGCCGCGCCCACGGCCGGGCGCCTTCAGGGGAACAGACTTCAGATCGTTCATCGGGTCAGCTCAGAATCCGTATGCTCAGCGAAGGTCTTAGCCCACGCATCGTAGGAGGCAACCTCAGCAGCCTTCGCACGGTACTGCTCACGCAGCTTATCCCAGCCGGTCACCAGCTGAACGTGCAGCTTAGCGGCCTGAGCCAGCTTCGACTTGAGCTGCTCGGGGTCGCGGCGGTACCAGAACAGGCCGGTACCCTCAGCGTTAGTCGCCAGAGCCGAATCGAACTTCGACAGGGTCCACCAGTTCGTCTCACCGTAGTTCAGCTGAATCTGCGGGTGAGCCTTCGCCTCTTCGCTCACCGGCTTGAACAGCTGACGAGCAACAGTCTTCGCGGTCCACGAAGCAAGCTTCTTGTAGCCCGGGGATGCGAAGGAACGGCGGCCACGGAACGGAGGCTTCTTCGTCTGAATAGCCGGGAAGTCATCCACGTTCGGCTTCACCTGAGACTCCGGGTACTCCTTAGCCATCGCACGAATCACCGGCAGACGCTGCGAGAGCGAGGGGTGCAGGTGATCGGGTCCGGAGAGCAGATCCTCCAGCGCCATCAGGCGGCCAGCCTCGGTGTAGTACTGCATGGACAGGGTGTGCTTGACGTCCAAGAACAGGGACTCAAGCAGCACGCGGCCACCCTTATCGAAGGGCGAGTGCAGCAGCGCCGTAATGAGGCGGTTGCGCTCGTGGTAGTACGCCTGCCAGCCGACGGAGTCATCCTTATCGGTCCAGGACACGTGCCACACGCCCGCGCCGGGGAAGGACACGGTAGCGAAGCCTGCAGCCTTAGCGCGCAGACCGTACTCAGCGTCGTCCCACTTCAGGAACAGGGGCAGAGACAGACCGATTTCCTTAATGACGGTGGTCGGGATGAGGCACATCCACCAGCCGTTGTAGTCCACATCCACGCGGCGGTGTAGCCACGGGGTGTTACGCAGGTTGTGGTGGCCCAGGTTGTGGCCCATCGCCATGTCTTCGTGCGGCTTAGCGTAGAAGTTACGCCACGGGTCAACAACCTCACCGAACGCGTGCAGGACCGAACGGTCAAACATGTCGAACATGTGCGCACCCACGATGGTGGGTTCCTTGCAGTAGTTCGCAAAGGTCACCATACGCAGGATCGACTCGGGCTCAACAATGACGTCGTCATCGAGCAGCAGCACGTAATCGGAGCCGTTGTTGACAGCCTCGAACATGCCGCGCGAGAAGCCGCCGGAACCACCCAGGTTGCCCTGGTTGATAATGCGGAACTTACCGGAGAGGGGCTTGACGACCTCTTCGAAGTCCTCGTGGTCCTGCACCTTCTGGGTGCCCTGATCCACAATCAGGAACTCGTGCACAGCATCGAAAATCTCGGGGCTCTCACCCAGAGCACGAATGTTGTTGATGCAGTACTCCACCTTGTTCATGGTGGTAATCTGCACGGTCGCCTGGCCAGCCTTCACGTCTGCGCGGGGCTCAATGTCGCCCAGCCAGTTCGCTTCAATCAGCTCAAGATCAGTAGTACCAGCCAGGTCGAACCAGTACCAGCCACCGTCACCGAACGGTGCCAGAGGCAGGGTGAAGGTGTTGGTCTCCTCGCCGGAGAGCAGCTTCGCATCCACACGCTGAATCACGCCACGGCCATTGGACTTGTATACAATGACCATGCCCTCGCCGCGAGTCTGAACGCTCAGCACGACCTTCTTCAGGTCGGTCCAGCGGCGCCAGTACGAGGCGGGGAACGCGTTGAAGTACGTACCGAAAGACAGGCTCTGGCCCGCGTTCACGGTGATGGAGCGGCGGCTGTTCAGGCTGTTCGCGGCATCACGATTCGCGCTGGCGCTCGACACAGACTGACCGGAGGTGTTCATCGCCTCCGCAATGGAGGTGGAAGCGTCACCGTCAATACGGGTGGGCAGCTGAACGCCGGTTGCAACACTCGCATCCACGTACAGGGGAACAACGTCGGTCTCAACTGCGCTCGGGAAAATAACCCGCTGCAGGTTCTTCAAAGTCTTATCAGCCATGGTTATGCGTCAACACCACCGGACTCGAGCTTCGCACCGTTAGCAAAGTGCGGGCGGATCTTGTTGTCGAACATGGACAGTGCAGCACCGATAGCCATGTGCATATCCAGGTACTTGTAGGTACCCAGGCGGCCACCGAACAGCACGTTGTTCTCGCCCTTAGCCAGGTCGCGGTACGCCAGCAGCTTCTCACGGTCCACGGAGGTGTTGACCGGGTAGTACGGCTCGTCGCCCTTGTTAGCGAAGCGAGAGTACTCGCGCATGATGACGGTTGCGTCCTTGGTGTAGTCACGCTCGGGGTGGAAGTGACGGAACTCGTGGATGCGGGTGAACGGAACATCAGCATCGGGGTAGTTCATCACGGAGCAACCCTGGAAGTCCTCAATCGGCAGGACTTCTTCTTCCAGGTCGATGGTACGCCAGGACAGGTCGCCCTCAGCGTAGTCAAAGTAGCGGTCAACCGGGCCGGTGTAGACCACGGGAATCTGACCCAGAACGTTCTCGCGAGAGTACTGGTGACCGGGCTCGAAGAAGTCAGTGTTCAGGTGCACCTCAATGTTCGGGTGCGCCGCCATACGCTCCAGCCATGCAGCGTAGCCGTCAACGGGCAGACCCTCGTACTTGTCATTGAAGTAGCGGTTGTCGTAGTTGTAGCGAACCGGCAGGCGGGAAATGATGGATGCGGGCAGCTCTTCCGGCGGGGTCTGCCACTGCTTAGCGGTGTAGTGCTTGATGAACGCCTCGTACAGGGGGCGGCCAATCAGGGAGATACCCTTATCGTTCAGGTTCTGCGGGTCAGTACCAGCCAGCTCGCCAGCCTGCTCAGCGATGAGCGCCTTTGCCTCTGCGGGAGAGTAAGCGGCGTTGAAGAACTGGTTGATGGTACCCAGGTTAATGGGCATGGGGTACACGATGCCGTTGTGGCGGGTGTACACGCGGTGTACGTAGTTGGTGAACTCGGTGAAACGGTTCACGTACTCCCAGACACGCTCATTGGAGGTGTGGAACAGGTGCGCACCGTAGCGGTGCACCTCAATACCGGTCTGCTTCTCCTTCTCGCTGTATGCGTTACCACCGATGTGGGAACGGCGGTCCAGCAGGGCAACCTTCAGGCCCAGCTCAGTGGCAGCCTGTTCTGCGATGGTCAGACCAAAGAGGCCCGAACCGACTACTACGAGGTCAGCGGTCAATGTTTTCTCCTGTATTATCACGGCGCACCGCCGCTTCTGCGAGGGCGGTATTCACCTACCAGATTGGACACATCCGAGGGTTCTCAGTCGCGCCGCAATCCGCACGGTTGGGTATAAAAAGCCCCTCCCGCGATGGATATAGTCATAATCTAAGATACCTGTTTATCAAGCACTACGCATACTTATGACGTGCTTTTAGGGGCTTTTGGACTATTGTTCGCACACTCTTTCCCTGGGTGAATATTCTTCACGAACCCCGAGGTCAAGCGGGTTCAAGAAAGCTCTTTCTTCTGCGCATTTTTACGGTCCGCTTTTTGGGAAGGAATTTTGTTTACGGGTAAATATTCACCCAGTTCTTTTTGCTGCGGCAGTTAGCCGCAGATACAGGGGCGAGGCGGGGGCGGGTTGTTCAAGACCCTCATTCACTGCAAGAAGGCACCCCTACCGGCACATTTGGGGATGCGCACTGGTACAGGCAAACGGCAGTTGGGGCGGTTTATCCACAGCTTTTTGAACAGATTTTGCGAAATGGGGCGAAAAATTCAAAAAATACGAACGTTTTAGTTTACATTCAGGCAACTTATTGAGCTTTAATACTTTTTAATGTTTCCTGAGGGTATGACTCTCTTCTTTCTCGACCACCACAACACCACCGACGCGCTCCCCTACCCCCGCGTACTCCGACTCGACGGCGAGACGGCACCCAACGGAATACAGCTGCACCCCGGTAACGCAGACAGCGCAAACCAGCAGGTTCTAGAGCAGGCGCTCAACCATGCCCTACAACGCCCTGCACCCGGCGCGCACGTTACGGCACGGGAGGCGACGTTCCAGCTACGCCCGGCACACGGTCAGAACCCCCTCAGAGCCTCGGGTGCGCTAAATATCCACATTCCGAACGAATCTCAGCCCCTAAATCCTCAACCACTGAACGCGCCCGCCGTCAGCCTCCTGCACATTCTGCGCGGCCCCGACGCGGGCGCAACCTTCCCCATCAGCCGCGGCCGCACCAGCCTCGGCAGGGCGGCACTCGCCACCCGTGGAGGGGAACAGCCGCACCATATTCACCTGCAAGACCCCTTCCTCAAGCCGGTGCACGGCAGCTTCTACGCCGATAGCTCCGGCATCCGCTGGATCGAGAAGCACCCCGTCGCAAGCGAAGGTAGCGAGAAGGCACAGGGCAGCAAGAGGGCACAGGGCGCTGAGCCGCGCATCCTGCGCTGGAACGAGCCTTTCCGCCTCGGCTCCTCACTTTGCATGCTCACCTCCCCCAGCGCTGACGGCGAACGCATCGCCGAGAATGCGAACGCCACCGCCACTTCCCCCGAATCTTCCTCTGGCGAGCCCGCGCAGACGCTCGCTCCCCTGGGCGATGCCGGCAACCCATTTGAGCCGGTGGTGGTGAACCCTCCGGCGCCGCGTAAGCTCAAGCAGATTCTGTTGAGCGTGTGCATGCCCATTGTGGTGGGTCTGATTATTGCGCTGGTGACCGGCATGTGGTTCCTTCTGCTGATGTCTGCGGCGTCTTCGCTGCTGATGCTTCTGCATTTCTTTGGCGGTCGGGCAGAGAACCGTGCCGCATCGCAGCAGACTCATCAGGCGGCACTGCAGGAGAAGGAACGTGCTCTCGCCCTGCCGACCGCGGGCAACCTGGCGATTTCGGGTCCCTCTGCCCTGCATGATGCCGTCTACCCGGCTATTGTGCTCGGGTGCGGTCCTCGCCACCCCTACTTGCGCGGCCGCAACCTGCCGCTGGGCACGCTGGAGAAGCAGAATGCACCCCACTATCTACCGCTCCCCACCCCGACTCTCGGCCACTACCTGAAACTGGAGGAGGCGCATCTGCGCGCCTACCTGGTGCAACTGGTGGCGGGTTATCCGGGTTCGGTGCACGTTCTGCTGGCTGGCGCTGATAGCACTGATCAGCAGCGAATCAATCGTCTGGTCCAGACTCTGGCTGTGGTGCCGGGCGTGAGCGTGCATTGTCTGCCGAGCGTGCAGCAGGAGAAGTATCTGCAGGCGCTGCAGAGCGGCTTGCAGTCGGAGCTTTCCGCATCTGTTCCGCCGCTGATTCTCATGCCCCTGCAGGCGAGCGCTATCTACGCTCCGCTGCTGACCGCACTGACCTCTGGGGCGGTCGCTGAGTCTTCGCAGTCCCGTGCGTTCGCCTCCCCGCGTGAGCAGAAGGTGAACGCCCCGGCGCTCTGCGTGTTGGGCAGCGCTGAGGGTGATAGTTCCGCCCACGCACCCGGCGCGCTGTTTGGTGCCGCCTGGGTTGAGTGCGTGAGTGAGGGTAGCCACCGCCAGAGCATCCGCTACCGCGCGCAGGGATATGTGGCGCCTGCGGTGCAGCCCACCGAGGGTGTCTACCAGGTGCACCCTCTGGCCTGTGAGGGTCTATGCCAGCACGCCGATGGGCTCAGCGTTGAGGCGTTCTGTGCCGCTCTTGAGAACCTGTACCGCGCCGGATGCGAGCAGGAGCAGGGCGCGCTCAGTGAGGCGCAGGTGCACCAGTCGGCGCATCTCTTCTCGTCCCTCCAAGCGCAGAACGCGCGGCAGAAGAACCGCACCGATGACATGGCGGTGGAGTCCGTTCTGCAGCGCTGGTCCGCTCAGCGTTACGCCTCCGATATTCGCTGCTACCTGGGTGTTTCTTCGGGCGGCTCGCTGAATATTGGTCTGTCTGAGCACGGCCCGCACTGGCTGCTCGGTGGCACGACCGGCGCCGGCAAATCGCAGCTGCTGCGTTCGCTGGTGCTCAGCGCTGCGCTACGTTACCCGCCCGAGCGCCTCGGCCTGATTCTGGTGGATTTCAAGGGCTCGGCTGGTTTGGGTCCTCTTGCTCAGCTACCGCATGCGCTCAGCGTGTTGAGCAATTTTGATGTGTCCGCGGTGGAGCGTGCGC
>ERZ772953.238-NODE-238-length-16948-cov-2.687977_pt1 | contig 16948 bp, 14 predicted proteins | sample MGYA00580685_ERZ772953 | MGnify/ENA primary metagenome ERZ772953 (study PRJEB29015, sample SAMEA2738080) | human oral metagenome | biome: human oral; feature: human-associated habitat; material: saliva | place: China | collected 2209 ...
TGCAGGAATTTCACCAGATGCTCGCGCTGAAGATTTGGCGATTGAAGATTGGAAGAGGCTGCTGAAAGAGTGGCGTCTACGATAATTGCTCTAGTGGTGATATAATATATATCATGACTAAGAAACACGCTTACATCACTACCGCTATTCCTTACGTAAACGGCTTGCCACACGTTGGGCATGCTATGGATTATATGTTGGCAGACGTGTGGGCGCGTTATTCCAGACAAAACGGTCGTGAAGTTCGTTTTCAGGCGGGCGTGGATGAGCATGGCAATAAAATTGCTGCCAAAGCTGCCAGTCAGAATCAAACTCCTCAAGAATACGTCGATCAAACGCATGTCAATTTTAAGAAGATGATAGCTGAGCTGAATATTTCAGTGACAGATTTTATTCGAACAACTGACGCGCATCACGTTGCCGCGGTGCAGTATATTTGGCAAAAGCTCGTTGAGGCTGGCTACATTTACAAAGGTTCATATGAAGGCTGGTATTGTCAGGGATGCGAAGCTTTCGTTACGGATAAAGAAGCTGCCGATAATAATGGGGTTTGTCCAGATCATCAAACTCCGTATCAGCGCTTGAGCGAGGAAAATTACTATTTTAAAACCAGTGCTTTTTCGGACAATATTCGTCAGGCGATTGAGTCAAATAAAATGAGAATCGTGCCTGAATTCCGTAAAAAAGAGTTTTTGGAATTGATGAAAGACGGCCTGAAAGACGTGTCGGTTTCTCGTCCGCGTAAAAATCTTAGCTGGGGCGTGCCGGTTCCTGGTGATGACAATCAAGTCATGTACGTCTGGTTGGACGCTTTGAGCAATTACATTACGGTTATCGGTTATCCTGATCGTCCAGAAGAGTGGCAATCTTTTTGGCCGGCTGATGTGCAAGTCATTGGCAAGGACATTCTCCGTTTCCACGCTGGTATTTGGCCAGCAATGCTCATGGCGCTGGATTTGCCGCTTCCGAAAGTATTGCTTGTTCATGGATTTATTAATTCTGGCGGAATGAAAATGGCAAAGAGTCTCGGAAATGGTGTTGGTCCAGCCGATATTATTCCAGATTACGGCGCTGAGGCGTTTCGATATTATTTCTTGCGCCACGTACCAACGCAAGATGACGGCGACTTTACTTGGGAAAAGTTTGAAGCTGCGTATAATGGTGAGCTTGGCAATGATTTGGGCAATTTGGTTCAGCGAGTCGCTAAAATGGTGCAGAGTTATCAAGCGGGCGTTATTGGCGACGCTCCACAATCAGAGCACGATATGGGACCATATCGTCAGGCGATGGAAAGTTATATGTTTGACCAAGCAATGGACGAAATTTGGCTAATTGTTCGTTCTCTGAATCAATATATTGAGCGAGTTCAGCCTTGGCAAGTTGCTAAAAATCGTGATAAAGATCCAGAAGCAGAGTCGCATTTGAGTGAGATCTTGGCGCACGCTTGTGGCACATTACTGCAAGTGTCTGACATGCTTCGTCCATTTATGCCGCAAACTGCCGAGAAAATTCATGATATGTTTGCTAGTGGTGTCGTGCCGTCAGAATTGACGCCTTTGTTCCCGCGCAAATATATTCACACGCCAGATCCACGCGCTTCGAAAACAGAACCTCAGGTTAAATAGTTTATGATTGAGGCTGATAAGAAAAGTGCGACTGAGGGTTTACGTCTGATAGATTCGCATTGTCATTTGCATGATACGGAATTTTTTACGGACAATCGCGAGCAATTTTACAAAGAAACGGTCGAGGCGAATATTGGCATGATTTGTGTCGGTACTGACCAGCGAAGTAGCCGCCAAGCTGTGGAATTTGCCGCGAATCATGAGTTTACTTGGGCAGCAATTGGTGTTCATCCGCACGATACGAAAGATGGTTGGGGAGATGTCAAAACTTTGCTGGAGAATAAGACGGAAAATTCTCCGATTGTGGCAATTGGTGAGATTGGGCTTGATTATTATTACAATAACAGTCCGCGGGAAACGCAAATTGAGGGCTTGGAAGCGCAACTTCAAATGGCGATTGATTACAATTTGCCGGTAAGTTTTCATGTTCGCGATGGTGCCGCAGGTCAGCCGTCGGTTTGGGATGATTTTTGGCCAATTTTTGACAATTTTCACGGGCTTCGCGGCGTGTTGCATAGTTTTACCGATACGCGTGACAATTTGGAAAAAGGTTTTTCGCGAAATTTGTACGTTGGACTTAATGGAATTAGTACGTTCACAAAGGATCAATTGCAGAAAGAATTGTTCGCTTCAATCCCGCTGGAGCGATTATTGCTAGAAACTGACGCGCCGTTCTTGACACCAGCGCCGTTTCGTGGTAATATAAACAAGCCAGAATATGTGAGATTGGTGGCTGAATATTGGGCGAAGCAGCGAAATATTGATTTTGATGTTTTAAGCCAAGCTACTCTTCACAACACAAAAGAACTTTTTGGCATTTGAAAGTGGAGAAAATGAATAGTACGCCGGAATGTGTTACAAAAACACCCGAAATTGAAGCTCGCGAAAAACTTGCCGCTATTTTTTCTGACGCTGAGCAGCGCGGTGACAATTCTAAAGTAAGCCCTGAATTGGGGAAGACTGCGTTTGACGTAAATAATCTTAAAGCGAATACTCCTAATAACGAGGCGGTTGATTTTTGTAAACAGGTGCTTGGTGAAAATGAGAAGCCTACCGATCCTGTTGAGTCTGTGAAAGAAATTGGCAATATGTTAGCAGATCTTCGAAAAACTAAAGCTAACGAGGTACAATAAGTGACTAAGTTTTTGAAAAAAGTACGAAGTTTGGTTTTTGCTGATGATAGCGACGCGGTGTCTTTATTGAAATTCCGTAAAAAAGATCGCCCATTAAAGAAGTTTACCGAGCGCGAACTAATCCAATTGGAAAGTGAAATTGGCGCAACAATTTTTGGCGAGAAGCCGGCGTATGTTGCGCGACGAGAATTTTTTAATTTAGATAAAGATACCTGGATTTGGTATGAAGAAGTTGCTGATGGTAAGGGTGGTCGACAAGAATTGACGACGCGTTATGAAGTGCAACCAAAGGGAATCTTGAAGATTCAGCCGAATTATCGCTATAGTTACTTGGAGGGCGACGAGCTTCAGAATTTTGTCTTGGCAACTAAGGAATATTACGAGCGAGTTTCTCGACAATTGTATAAGAAAGATCCGCAAACCGGTCGGTCGCTTTGATATAATAAAAAAGTGAATAAAGACTATATCTATCTTGATCATGCTGCTGCCACGCCAATGGACCCGTTGGTGGTTGAGGCTATGTTGCCATATTTTTCTGAAAAGTTTTTCAATCCGTCTAGTCCGTACGCTCCAGCAATATTTACAAAGCGTGAATATCAAGACGCGAAGGCTCGGCTGGCGCGCTGCTTGGGTGTGATGGCTGATGAATTGATAATGACAGCTGGAGCAACTGAGTCTGTTAATTTGGCGTTCAATGCAGCAAATGGCGTAAGTTTAATTTCGGCAATTGAGCATGATTCGGTGATTAATTCCGCAAAAGCGCGTTCGGAAGTGAAGCTAATTCCGCCAATGAAAAATGGACGAATAGACCCGAACACGGTTAAAAAAATGTTAACGCCAGATGTTGGATTTGTTAGTGTTGCGCTGGTGAATCATGAGCTGGGCTACATTCAGCCAATTGAAGAAATTGCGGAAATTGTAAAGGCTGAGCGACTCAGGCGCCAAGAAAATGGCGAACCTTTACCGTTGATTTTTCATACAGATGCTTCGCAGGCGGCGGCTTTAATTGATGTGAAGATTAAAAGGCTGGGCGTTGATTTATTGACATTGTCTGCGGCGAAAGTTTACGGTCCAAAGCAAGTTGGTTTATTGTGGGTGCGACCTGGTGTTACGCTGAAAGCTAATATTTTTGGTGGCGGTCAAGAATTGGGTCTGCGCAGTGGAACTGAAAACGTTGCTGGCGTGGTTGGATTTGCAACTGCTTTGGAATTGGCACAAAAACGACGTTCTGCTGAAGTGAAGCGACTGCGAAAGTTGCGGGAAGAGTTGGTAAAAGATTTGAAGCAAGCTTTTCCTGAGATGTTAATATCATCAGATATGAAAAAAAGTTTGGTGAGTTTTTTGAATATATCATTTTCTGGAATTGACGCTGAAAGATTGGTGTTTTTGTTAGAATCTCGTGGAGTTCTAGTGGCTACGGGTAGTGCTTGCGCGGCTAATTCTGGAACGCGTTCTCATGTACTAGCGAGTGTTGGTCTGAGCGAATCAGAGATTGACGGAAGTCTAAGGCTTACCTTAGGAAAGCTGAACAATGATGAGAATATAAAGCGAGCTGGCGAATTTATCATCGAAGCTGTGCAAGCGGAAATGAAGAGGACTCGTCGATGATTCATAAACTAGTTGGCTTGATTATTTTTGCTGCTTTGGTGATTTTTGGGCTTAGCGCATATTTGTCACCGAATGATTTAGGAAAATGTCAAAGCGTGGGCGAAGGCGATTGTCGTAAGGCTGATGCAATAGTTGTTGTCAGCGGTGGCGATACGAATGCGCGAACCGACGAGGCTATTAAACTGTATAAAGAAGGTTGGGCGCCGTTGATTGTTGTGTCGGGCGCGGCGGCCGATAAAACTGGCCCGTCCAACGCTAAGGCTATGTACCAGCGAGCGATTAACAGTGGTGTTCCTGAGAAAGCTATTGTTATGGACGAGTCTTCCGAAACGACCAGACAAAACGCCACTGAAGTGAAGAAAATTGTCGATTCGCGAAAAATTAAAGATGTGATTCTGGTGACGAGTGGATATCATATGCGTCGGGCGCAACTCGAATTTTCAGCGCAATTTAACGATGTGAAGATTCGAAGTCATTCTGTTGCTTCTGATAAAAACTGGAGCTCGTGGTGGTGGTTGACTCCGTGGGGCTGGTGGTTGGCAATGGGTGAATTAATGAGAATTGGGCTATTCGCCATGGGGCTGTCTAGATGAGTAAGAAAGTTTTTGTTGGAATGTCGGGCGGCGTGGATTCCTCTGTGGCTGCGGCATTATTAGTTGAGCAGGGCTATGATGTGACAGGCATCTATATGAAGAACTGGTCCGAGGATCTGCCTGGAATGCATTGTCCGTGGGCGGAAGATGTTGCTGACGCCAAGCGTGTGGCGGTTGGCTTGGGTATTGATTTTCGAGTTTTTGATTTCCAGAAAGAATATAAGCAAAACGTTGTCGATTATATGATTCGTGAATATCAAGCGGGTCGCACGCCAAACCCAGATATTATGTGTAATCAAGAAGTGAAGTTTAAGATATTTTTGGAGGCTTCGTTGGCGGCTGGAGCGGATTATATCGCGACAGGGCATTATGCGCGTGTTGCTCATGAATCGTCTTCGTCGGCCAAATTATTACGCGCTCGTGATGATAATAAAGACCAAACGTATTTCTTATATCGAGTGACTTCGGAGGCTTTGTCAAAAACCATATTTCCGTTGGGCGATTTTACTAAGGCGGAAGTTCGCGAAATGGCGAAAGAGCGCGGTTTGTGGACGGCTAGCAAAAAGGAATCGATGGGAATTTGTTTTGTTGGGCAAGTTGGAATTCGTGAGTTTTTGTCGGAATATATTAAAACTGCGCCAGGAAATATTATTGACCAGCAGACGGGATCTGTCGTTGGTAAGCATGACGGCGCAATTTTTTATACACTCGGTCAGCGTCATGGGCTGAACGTCGGCGGTGGATTACCGTACTATGTCGTCGGTAAAGATATGGAGAAAAATGAAGTTTACGTGTCGCGCTCAATTGACAATGAAAGTTTGTGGCGAAAAGAACTTAGGCTGGCGGATATTCATTGGATTAATCAAGCACCGCATAAAGATAAGGACGTACAAGTCCGGTTGCGTCATCGAGGCGCTTTATTCGACGCGAAAATTGACGGAGATATTGTGCACCTTTCTGCTTCGGAGCGTGCCGTAGCCGCGGGTCAATCTGCGGTAATATATGACGGCGATGAATGTTTGGGCGGCGGAATCGTGAAAACAGATTGACGTTATAGGAAAAATAGTGTAAACTGTTCTAAAGTAAGGAATAATAAAACGTAGAGTTAAAGGAAGAATTAATTTTATGCTAGCAATTCGTTTGCAACGTTTGGGTCGCAAAGGTTATCCAGTATATCGCTTGGCGGTACAAGAAGCACATCGTCATCCATCAAGCGGTCGTGTAGTCGCTTATGTCGGTAGCTACAATCCACACACTAAAGAATCAAATATCCAAGTTGAATTGGCTCAGAAATATTTGGACAATGGCGCACAGCCAACACCACGCGTAGTTAAGTTATTGAAAGAAGCTGGCGTTAAGTTGCCAAAGTGGGTTAAGGAAGTTTCAGCTGACAAGCACAAAGCCATCCGTAATCCAGAAAAACTTCGCAAGAATCAACCAAAAGAAGAGCCAGCTGAAGAAGTAGCTGAATAATCTGTTGAGATTGGCGATTTGATCTATAAACCCCATCTGTAAGGTGGGGTTATTTTATGGTATAATAACACTCATGAATGCCCAAAAAATACGTAGTAAATATCTTGAATTTTATAAAAAACAGGGTCACGCCGTTGTTGAGCGTGCGCCGTTGATTTTAACTAATGACCCGACGACTTTATTTACGGGCGCCGGAATGCAGCCGATGATTCCGTACTTGCTTGGTGAAGCGCATCCCGAAGGTAAGAGAATTGCCGATTCTCAAACGTGTTTGCGAGCGCAGGACATCGACGACATTGGTGATAATCGCCATACGACGTTTTTTGAGATGCTTGGAAACTGGAGTTTGGGCGACTATTTTAAGGAAGAGCAAATTGGTTGGATGTGGACGTTTTTGACTGAGGAAATTGGTCTTGATCCGCAGAGATTGTACGTAACGTGTTTTATTGGTGCGCCGGAATATAATATCGAGAAAGATGTTGAAGCGGCTAAATTGTGGCAGAAAAAGTTTGCAGAAAAGGGCATCGATGCAAAAATGGCGGACATCGGCAGCGAAGAGCAGGGAGCGGCGCGTGGTGTAAATCCAGGTGAAAGAATTTTCTTTTATGACGGCAGTAAAAACTGGTGGAGTCGTAATGGTGGTCCAGAAACTACTCCGGTTGGCGATCCGTGTGGTCCGGATAGTGAGATGTTTTATGAGTTTGATTTCATTGAGCATGATCCAAAATTTGGTGAAAATTGTCATCCGAACTGTGATTGTGGTCGATTTATGGAGATTGGCAATAACGTATTTATGGCATATAAAAAAGTTGCTGAGGGGCAATTTGAGCCACTCGATAAGCCAAATATTGACCATGGATCTGGACTTGAGCGAATCGCGGCTGCAGTAAATAATGATCCTGACGTCTTTAAAATTAGTTTGCTTTGGCCGATTATTGAAAAGCTGCAAGATCTGAGCGGCAAGGATTACGCTTCACATACCGAAAGTATGCGAGTGATTGCTGATCATTTAAGGGCTGCGGCGTTTATGGCGGTTGATGGGTGTGTGCCAAGTAATAAAGAGCAGGGCTATGTAATGCGTCGTCTACTTCGTCGGGCAATTCGTTATAGTTTTGACTTGGGGATCGAGCAGAATTTCCTGCAAGAAGTTGTGCCGACGATTGCTGATTTGTACGAAGCTGATTTTCCAGAGGTGAAGAATAATCGCGATAATATAATTGCTGTCCTCGTTAAGGAGGAAAAAGCTTTTCGCCAGACTTTGAGAAAAGGTTTGCGACAAATGCAGCGCTACATTGACGATGGCTTGACTGGTGAAGAATTGTTTACTTTGTACGACACTTTCGGTTTCCCAGTGGAACTCAGTACGGAAGAGGCATATAAACAAGGAATTAAACTTTCGGACAATTGGTGCGAGGAATTTACCGCGAAAATGAATGAGCAGCGACAGCGCTCTAAGACGGCTCGCAAGGGGCAATTTAGCGGTGGCTTGGAAGGTCATGACTCTATTCATCTGAAATATCACACGGCGACGCATTTGCTGGGTGCGGCGTTACGTAAGGTTTTGAATGCGCCAGATTTACAGCAACATGGAAGCAATATTACCGCCGATCGATTGCGCTTTGATTTTAATCACGATAAATTGACGCCAGAAGAAAAACAGGCGGTTGAAGATCAGGTTAATGCTTGGATTGATGAAGATTTGCCAGTTAGTTTTGCTGTATATCCGACCGATGAGGCATTGAGCATGGGCGCAATTGGCGCGTTCGGCGAGCGTTACGGCGACGAAGTTAAGGTTTATTCCATTGGCAAGGATGATAATGTCGTCAGCTTTGAAGTTTGCGGCGGTCCACACGTCGAACACACTGGAGTTTTGTCTGAAGATGGCAAGCGATTCAAAATCACCAAAGAAGAATCTAGCTCGGCTGGAATTCGTCGAATCAAGGCTGTTTTAAGATAGATAATTAACTGTTGCTCTAAAATCACAAGCGTTATATAATATTTCTTATATGGCGTTGAAAGACATGTTGAAGAAGTCTGATAAAGATAGTCGCGAACTATTGGTTAGCTTAGATATTGGTACGGAGGTGGTTAAGGCGTTAATCGCTGAAGTTAAAGACGACGAGCTGAAGATTATTGGTGTTGGTCGAAAACAGCAGGAAATGGGCGATATGCATAGCGGTGCGATTGCTGATATTGCTGGGGTTGTGGCGAATTGCGAAGAGGCTCTGTCTGAGGCTGAGGATCAAGCTGGCGTTCAGGGTAAGCGGGTTGTTATTGGCATCGCGGGCGAATTGGTTAAGGGCGTTACGAACACTATTCGCTATCGCAGGCCGCAGCCGAATAAGCCATTAGACATTGCCGAGATGGAATTTATCATTGAGAAAGTTCAGGAGCGAGCTCAGGGAAAGGCTCAGGCTCAAATTGCACTAGAAACTGGCAATGAGGATGTTGAAGTGAAGCTGGTTAACTCGGCGCTAGTGAGTATCCATATTGATGGCTATAAAGTTTCGAATCCGATTAGTTTTCAGGGGCGAGACGTGGCGGTGCAGATTTACACGGCGTTTGCTCCGATGGTTCATATTGGCGCGCTGGAAAAGGTTGCGGACGAGCTTGCGCTGGATTTGGTGGCTGTGGCTGCCGAGCCATTTGCGGTGAGTAGGAGCGTTTTGGGATCGGATACGGATAGCAATTTCACGGCGATTCTAGCAGACATTGGTGGCGGCACGACGGATATTGCAGTTGTTAATGACGGCGGAGTCGAAGGCACGAAGATGTTTGGTATTGGTGGACGAAGTTTCACTAGAACTATTGCGGCTGACCTGGATTTAAGCTTCAAAGATGCAGAAAAGTTGAAGCTGAATATTGATAATGAGAATTTGAAACCTAGTGTAAAGAAAAAAGTTGACGCGGCGATCGATAAGACTTTGGAAGTTTGGCTATCGGGTGTTGAATTGGCGCTGAGCGATTTTGATAATGTCGATTATTTGCCGAATAGGATTTTACTGTGTGGCGGCGGATCGAGCTTGCAGAAAATTACTGAAGCTCTGAAGACTCGACGCTGGCCAGAAGATCTGCCTTTTACTAAGAAGCCAGTAGTTCAATATATAAATCCAAGTGATATTACAGGGATAATTGATGAAACTGGAGATATTAGCGATCACACATTTGTAACTGCAATGGGCTTGTTGCGAGTTGGATATGATACAATTATCGGTAGTCAAGACGGTAATAGTTTAGTTGAAAAAGTAAATAGGTTGTTAAAGATTTAAAATGAATAAAGACGTTATTTATATCGATGTAGAAGACGACATTACGACGATAATTAGTAAGATTAAGGCGTCGAAAGAGCGAATTATTGCGTTGGTACCGCCTCGAAGAATTGGCGTTTTACAGAGTGCAGTCAATATTCGATTACTAGCTCGAGCGGCAACTTCGGCAGATAAGAGAATTGTATTAATCACGAATGATTCGGTTTTGGCTGGATTGGCGGCAACGGCGAAAATTCCTATTGCAAAAACACTTCAGAGCAAGCCAGAAATTGCGGAGATTCCAGTTCTGAAAGTTGATGACGACAATGATGTGATTGATGGCGGCAAGCTGGCGGTTGGAGATATGGCGGATTCTGCGAAAAGATCAAAGAAATCCGATGAAGACTCTGCTGTAGATAATGTTATAGCTGACGCAAATAAGAAGGAGTCTAAGGGGTTGGATTCTCTGAAAAAGATGGTTAAAAAACCAAAAGTCCCTGATTTTAATACATTTCGTAAGAAGTTCTTATTGATAGGCGGTGGTGCCTTACTTTTGATCGTATTTTTGGTTTGGGCAATTTGGTTTGCTCCACATGCTACGGTCGTTATTTCAGCAAAGACTACTAGTATGACAGTCAGTGATACCGTCAGCTTGAATGAAACAGCCACTACAAGCGCAAAATCTAATGTCATTAAGTCTGTAAAGAAAGAATTAGCAAAGGAAGTTAGTGTTGAATTTTCTGCTACGGGCAAGAAGAATGTCGGAGAAAAGGCGACCGGAGTGGTGGTTTTTAAGAATGTTTCCCCAGATAGTGTTACTATTGCAGCTGGTACAATTTTGAAAAATAGTGGGCTATCTTACACTTTAAATTCTTCTGTGACTGTTCCAGGGGCTACGTTGGGTTGGAGTTGTCCAGGATATAAATGTCCGGGATCTGCTTCTGGGTCTATTACCGCCAGTGAGGGCGGAGCTCAGTATAATGCGGCAACTGGTAGTATGAGTATTTCGGTTGATGACATTTCTGCGTCGCTGCGGTCTGCTACTAGTGGCGGCACCGATAAAACTGCAACGGTTGTGACGGCTAGTGATATAGAATCGGCGAAAAGCAAACTGAGCGAAAAGAAGATTGATGGATTAAAAGAGCAATTGTTGTCATCATTTGGCGATTCGGCAACGGTTATAACGGAAAGCTACGTTGAAAATCGATCAGATCCTAACTCAAGTGTAGCGGTAGACGGCGAAGCGACTGGAGCTGTAACTCTGAAATCGACAATTACCGCCAGCGCATTGGCTATTGATAAGAATGAGCTAAAAAACTTTGTGGAAGCAAAGCTTAAAGAGGAGATTTCTGGTAAGAAGTCGCAGAGAATTTATGACAATGGAGTAAGTAAGATTGCGTTCTCGCAATTTTCTAAGGCGCATAATGTACAGACTGTGCGTTTAACTACGAATGGCAAGGTTGGCCCAGATATTAAAGAAGCGAATGTTAAGGAACAAGCTAAGGGCAAGAGTTACGGAGAGGTTCAGTCTGCTATTGAATCTATCGAAGGCGTTGAAGATGTCGATGTTAAATTCTCGCCATTCTGGGTTAAATCTGTTCCAAAAGATATCAATAAGATTAATGTCGAGTTTAAGATAAATGATGTCAAGTAAAAACTTCTTAGCGCTAGATGTTGGATCTCGGCGAATTGGCTTGGCTATGGCAGATTCTCAAGTGAAGATCGCCGTGCCGTTTGGTTGGTTGGAGAATAATGAAAATATCGTCCAGGAAATAACAGAGCTAGTATTGAGGCACGATATTGATACGATCGTAGTGGGGTATCCACGAAATCAATCTGGCGAACCAACGAAACAGACGGAATTTGTAGAAGAATTTGTTAAGCAATTTGAAGACATTGAGCTTGATACGGAGATTGTTTTTCAGGACGAATCTTTAACAAGTGTGCAGGCTGAGCAGAGATTGGGGAATAAAATTAAAGATAAGGGCGAGATTGATGCGGAGGCTGCTAGCATAATTTTGCAGGATTTTTTGGAGGAGAATTATGAAAATTCGTAAACAACGTATTTGGCTATTAGTGCTGTCAATAGTTGTGGCTATCGCTGGAGTCGGCGCCCTTGGGGCAACAGTGTGGTATAAGCAGATGCTTTCTCCTGTCGACGTAAATAGTCAGCAAACCTTCAGAATCAATATTAAAGAAGGTATGGGATCTAGTGATATTGCCAAAACTTTAGAGGATAATAAAATTATCAAAAACTCTTTAGCATTTTCTATTTACACAAGGCTTCATAATTCGGCAAGTAAATTCAAGGCTGGCGTTTATTCTGTAAAAGCTTCACAATCTGTCGATGAGATAATTAATCATTTGACCAGCGGTAAAACTGATGAGATTGCTATAACATTTTATCCTGGATCGACTTTGAATAAAAAAATAAAGAATTCTGATGGCAGAGAAGTTGAATCCGTGTTGCTTAAGGCGGGATTCTCGGATGATCAGATAAAAAAGGCATTTGCCGCTAAGTATGACAGTCTAGTTTTTGCGGGTAGACCGGAAAATGCTGGGCTTGAAGGGTATATTTACGGTGAAACATTCTATATTTCCCCAGACGAAACTGCAGAACAGGTTTTGCAGCGCTCAATTGATCATCTGGAGAAAATTGTTAAGAAATATAATCTGGAGGAGAAATTCAAAGCTCGTGGGCTGACCTTATATCAAGGGATAACACTAGCGTCGATTATTCAGCGCGAGTCGATTGGCTGTGGGTCTGGCGTGGAAACTTGCGAGGATCAGCGTAAGATTGCTAGCGTATTTTACAATCGTCTGAAAGCCAATATGCCGTTGGGCTCTGATGTAACATATCAATATATTGCTGACAAAACAGGGGTAGAACGCTCGCCGAACCTTAAATCGCCATATAATACACGCATTCAAAAAGGCTTAACTCCTGGACCAATCGCTTCGCCTAGTTTGAGCGCGTTGAATGCTGCTGCTGACCCGATAAACTCTGATTATCTATATTTCCTGAGCGGCGACGATGATACTACGTATTTTGCAAAAACCAACGAAGAGCACGAGGCTAATGTCAAGGCTCACTGTCAAAAGAAGTGTCAGATTTCTTGACAAAAACGCATTTTATAAAATTTATTGACTTTATTGTCAATGTTGTGTAAAATAGATGTTAGATCATTTGTCTAATTTATCAACAGGGGGTGAATTACGATAAATGACCTGCCAAAATTGTCGCTACGGATATAGCAAAACTAATGTAGAATAATAATAATCAATTAGGTCGACAACATATCCTGTTCTATTGCGAGAAGAAAGACAATTTGGTAGAAGTGCTGATGGTAACATCAACGCAAGGAGAACGATTATTCGTAACCATTTTACATCTCTTCGGAGTAAAAAACGTAAACTGCAATCATTTGCAATCTACGGTGGAATATTTTTATTGACTATATCATTTTTGGTCTACGGTAATAGCGGTAGTAATGTATCCGCTGAAAGATCAAAAACTTTGGCATCATCTGAAACTACTGGTGTTTCATCGGTATCTAAGTCTGCTAAGTCTAAAACAGCTTCAGTAGATGAATTAGCAGCAGCTAATGCTGTAACTAACTTGGCGGAAACGGCGGAATTGCCTTCGGCTGGTGATTTACGCGAGTCTGAAACTTCACTAACAATTAAGAAGAGTCTTTCTCAGAATGATGCAGAAGTTATAACAAAACCTGACATTGTTAAGCCAGACACTTCGGCGGCGCGTGGTATTTCATCTTACGTGACCAAAGAGGGTGACACAATGGAGTCTATTGCTAAGAAGTTTAAGATTTCATCTCAGACGCTTCGTTGGGCTAATAATACAACTTCAGACGCTGTAGAGCCGAATAAGACTCTAGTTGTGCCTCTTGTTGACGGTGTTATCTATACTGTTAAAGACGGTGATACTGCCCAATCTCTGGCAGAAAAGTATAAGACGAGTGCTGAACGTGTTGTTCTATACAATGATATCGATGACGGCGCCAAGCTGTCTATTGGCTCTAGGATTGTGTTGCCTGGAGGTGAACTTCCAGAAAATGAGCGACCTGGTTATGTTGCTCCACGAAGTAGGTCTTATGGTAACCGATATTCTTCGACATCATCTACTACTACGAGCGCGAGTCGAAGCTGGTTGACTGCTTCTGTCGGCAACCGCTATGCGGCAGGTAACTGTACATGGTATGCATACGAGCGTCGTTTGCAGCTTGGTCGTCCGATTGGTAGTTTCTGGGGTAATGCTAATACTTGGGCTACAAGTGCTCGTGCCGCTGGATTCGTAGTTAATAATACTCCAGCGCCAGGTGCGATATTCCAGACTACTGCCGGATATTATGGTCACGTTGGTATTGTTGAGCGAGTTGAAAACGGTGTGGTTTACGTTAGCGACATGAACTACGCAGGTTATGGAATCATTACTCACCGTACACTCAACGGTGCAGGCGGCTATCTATATATTCACTAGAACTAGTTAATATTAGCACCTCCGCTATCTCTCGGGGGTGCTTTTTGGTATACTAAAGATATGTTTGTAGATATTGCAAAAGTTTTAGTGCGCGCCGGTAGAGGCGGTAATGGTGTAGTCAGTTTTCGTCATGAGAAATATGTCGATAAGGGCGGTCCTGATGGCGGTGATGGCGGTCGTGGTGGTGATATTGTTTTTTTGGCGACGAAGGATCTTAATACGCTTTTGAATTTTAGATATAAGCCGGAGCTTAAAGCTGAAAAAGGTGGTGATGGCGGAAAACGTAATAAGCGAGGAAAAAGCGGCGCTCCGCTAATTGTTAAGGTACCGATGGGCACCCTAGTGAAGCGCGACGGTATGGTAATTGCGGATTTGACCGAAGATCAGCAGCAGGCAGTGGTGGCTCGTGGTGGAGATGGTGGATTTGGAAATGCACACTTTACGTCTAGTACACGCCAAACGCCTAAAATTGCTGAACTTGGTGAGGCTGGCGAGGAATTTGAGGCAGAGTTGGAATTGAAATTATTGGCCGACGTTGGTTTGGTTGGCTTTCCGAACGCTGGTAAGTCGACGTTCCTGAGTGTGGTTTCTAATGCGCGTCCGGAGATTGCTAATTACGAATTTACGACTTTGACGCCGAATTTGGGAGTGGCTGATGTTGACGATGGGTCGATTTTGATTGCTGATATTCCGGGGTTGATTGAAGGTGCGTCAGAAGGTAAAGGTTTGGGCGATCAATTTTTGCGACATGTCGAGCGAACGGCCGTGCTGCTTCATATGATTGATGTGTATAGCGATGATCCGGCGGAGAAATATCAGGCAATTCGTCGCGAGCTGGAAAAATATTCTGAATCATTGGCGGAGCGTCCAGAGATAATAGCACTGACCAAATGCGAAGGCTTGGATGATGAGATTATTGCTATGCAGTCGACTGCCCTTCAAAAAGTAGCTAATGGCGCGCCGGTCGTGGCGATTTCTTCCCAGACACACGACGGAGTGACTGAGCTTCTGCGAATGTTGCGCGATGAAGTTGCTGGGTATCGAGAGCGTGAAGCTGAGATTGTTGATGAAAAAGAGGAAGATTTGCCGACAATTTCGTTGGACGATCAGGTTGTTTCTGATGCTTGGTCTGTAAGGCGAGTTTCTGATGCTGAATCTAATGAGACTGACGATGAAGATGAGAAGATTGAGTTTATTGTTACGGGCGCTAAGATTGAAAAATTTGCTCGTCGGACTAATTTTGATCAGTTTGAATCTGTTAATCGCTTGCGAGATATTATGCGAAAAATGGGAATTACTCACGAATTATTACGTCAAGGGGCGATTGGCGAAAGCTTGATTCAGATTGGCGAATCTATGCCGTTTACATTGGTCGAGCAATAGATTCTGCTGGTGTAAATTAGCGTGAGCTTGATGGTATAATGTAAATATGGCGCAAACATTTTTCTTCTACGATCTTGAAACTAGCGGTCTTAATCCCAGGCAAGATCGAATTATGCAATTTGCCGGTCAGCGAACCGATATGGATTTGCAGCCGATTGGTGAACCGTACAATATTCTCGTGACACTAAATGACGATACGTTGCCGAGTCCTGATGCGTTGATGGTGACGGGTATAACGCCGCAAAAAACTGTCGAAGAAGGCTATACTGAGGCTCAATTTGCGCGTATGTTAAGCGAGGAAATATTTACGCCTGATACGATTGCTGTTGGATTTAATAATATCCGTTTTGACGACGAGTTTATTCGTCATTTGTTCTGGCGGAATTTTTACGATCCATACGAGTGGACTTGGAAAGACGGTCGATCCAGATGGGATTTATTGGATGTGGTACGCTTAACCAGGGCGCTTCGACCTGAGGGAATTGAGTGGCCAATTGACGATAAAGGTGAGCCGAGCAACCGCCTGGAGCTCATCACTAAAGCCAATGGAATAGAACATGAAAACGCCCATGATGCGCTGGCTGACGTGACCGCGTTGATTGCTGTGACTAAATTGATTAAGCAGAATCAGCCGCAAATGTACGACTATTTGCTGAAAATGCGCGATAAGAAATTGGTTCAGAAACTGGTGAATGTCGATGATAAAAAACCTTTTGTTTATGCGAGTGGTCGTTATGATAAAGAATTCGCCAAAACGACTGTGGCTTTTCCGCTAACCACGAGCCGAAATGGTGGCGTGATTGTTTATGATTTGCGTTACGATCCGACGCCGTTTGTTAATCTGAGCGTTGAGGAATTGTCGGCGAAGATATTTGCAACATGGGAAGAAAGGCAAGCTGAGGATTTCGTTAAATTGCCAGTTAAGGAATTGCAATATAATCGCTGCCCGGCAGTTTCGCCGCTTGGTGTGTTGACTCAAGGCGATGGCTGGGAGAAGATTTCTCTGGATGCGGAAACTGTACAGAAGCACCAAGATATTTTACTTTCTCGTCCAGATTTTGCCGAAAGGCTACGTAGTATATTTGAGAATAAGCCAGAGTTTAAGAAAATGACCGATCCAGAAGCGCAATTATACGATGGATTTTTGGACAATAGCGATCGAGTTCGCGTTGAGGCTGTACGTAATGCTGATGAGCGCGAATTGGCTGATTTTCATCCGGATTTTCAGGATGAGCGATTGTCGCCACTATTGCTGCATTATAAAGCACGAAGTTTCCCTAATTTGCTGAGTGAAGATGAGTTACGACAATGGGAAGAATGGCGAACCGGGCATTTACAGGCGCAAATACCGCAATTTATGAAATCTTTGCAACGATTAGCACCTATC
>ERZ772953.240-NODE-240-length-16931-cov-2.941455_pt1 | contig 16931 bp, 18 predicted proteins | sample MGYA00580685_ERZ772953 | MGnify/ENA primary metagenome ERZ772953 (study PRJEB29015, sample SAMEA2738080) | human oral metagenome | biome: human oral; feature: human-associated habitat; material: saliva | place: China | collected 2209 ...
CGTGTATCTCGTTTTGTAGTTTTTTCTCTTCGTCAAGGTGCGCTAGATACTCCCTGAGTTGCTCCTCTGACATAGCGTTGAGCTTACGGGTATACCGCATAGCCTCTGCCATGTCAAGCCCCATTATCTCATTCATGAGTTCGGGCGGTATTTTGCCTTTAAGCGTTTTGAGCTGTTTTTGATAATCTTTAAGCGTGGCTAGGTTTCGACCCACTATGCTGCTAGGACTGTGTCCGTGTTTTTGGAGTAGCCCTTCGAATCCTGTAAAACTGTTTTCGTCCTTCATAAACTCGTATGTGCGGAACTTATCCCTTAGGTCTTTGCGTGCGCTTATGAGGTCGTTTTTAAGGTTATTGTACTTTTGCGCTGTCTTATTTATCGTGTGCTCGGCTTTAGCAAGTATGCCCTTATACATCTTGTTAAACTGCTTGGTGGTATCAGATGTAAACTTCTTAAACTCCTTACCGCTAAGCTTAAGTTGTTTTTTAAGGTCGCTCATGTATTCTTTAAATGCCTTCTTTTGCTTAGTTATGACCGTGGTTAGCCTTGTCATAAACTTTTTGCCGATACCTTCGAAGTTAAGGTTTTTGCCTGCCACTTTAAGCATACTTTTGATAAGTTTTTTGATGTTGGCATTTAGCGATTTCTGGCGTTTTTTAATGCCCTGCGAGATACCCGCAACCAGCTGTCTACCTACCTCCTTATCCATCACACGGGATGGCGATTTAATCCCCGCCGCTTTTTTAGCTTCATCGATTAAGTTACCTATAGTCTCCTTCATGGACTGATATACACGGTGCGCTGCACTGCGTATACCTCTACCGATACCGTCCATGAGGTTTGAGCCGATACTATCGGTGCCTCTGGACTCGTTACGGGCGGAGTTCCTGCCCTTCTTTACCGCTTGTCCTGGGGCTTTAGAGACGTATTTAAGAGGGGCTTTCATCTTATTAACTGTGTTTTTAACGCCTCTATCGAGGTCTTTAAGAGGTGATGACTTATCCCCCTGCTTAGCGTACTTACGCGCGTTCTGCACAGCCTTCAAAGCCTTGAACGCAAATTTTTTAACTTTATTAGCAGACTTATTAGACCCTTTCTCCATATCTTGGATGGGGGACGACCTGTCACCCTGCTTAGCCTTAGAGCGAGCCTTCTGCACGGCGTCTGCCGCCTTTTTTGCAGACTTAGCTGTCTTATTCGAGGCTTTGCTCGATTTGTTAGCAGAGCCCAGAATCGCATTAGCGTAACTGCTCGCCGCCCTGCCCGCTTTTTTATGAGCAGATTCAGTGCTCTTAAGATTGCTCCTTACCTGCGCCAGCTGTTGTCTTAGGGCGGCGGTCTTATCTGATTCGGGTTTGGTGAGTGTGCCCGCCTTCATTGCCTCGTAGTCCTGCTTGCGGGCTTCTGCAAGCTCTTGTATAAGCTTTTTCTCAAGCCTCTCTTGCTCGACTAGTTGAGCCTTTGCCTCGAACTCAGCTTTGTAGGCGGCTATCATAGCTTCTTTCGCAGCAGCCATCCTCGCCTCTTCCTGCATAGCTGCGACCTTAGCCCTTAACGTCTTATTATTGAGGCGCAGGGTATCGGTCTGCTCGTTGTATGAGGCGTTAAGCCCCTTAACATCGCCGTTGAGCTTGTCTACCATGTCCTTTATGGTCTTTTTCGCAGCAGCTGACTTATGTTCGTTTTTAGCTAGTTTTTGGATTATCGAAGCCTGCACGAGGGCTGACTGCGCTCTCGCCTGCCCGTCCGCCACGCCTTCCTTATATTTTTTGTTTACGTTATCGACACTGCTCGCTAGCGCCCTTGCACGCCTCGTCTGCTCTGCTACGGCTGAGCTAAACTGGGTTGTTGCAACACTTGCGCCTTGAGCCCCCTGTATCCAGCCTGCGAATTTAGGTACAAGGTATGAGGCAGCTATGAGAAAAATACCGATGGGACCCCCGAGCGCCGCCATGACGTTACGAAGTCCCGCTGTTGCTATGGTAAGACCGTTAGTAGCTATCCTAGCAGCACCTTGGGCTAGTGTCATGTTTTGTGTCACGCCTGCAGCAAGCCTTTGCTGAGTTGCGCTGGCAGCTGCCACGGCTGCGCCTCGTTGCATAGCGTTAGTAGCTCCCGTCTGGCTTGCTATAAGACCCCTAAACCCTGCAGACCACTCTTGTACGTGTTTTCCAAGACGCACGGCTGCTACCGCCGCCCCTACTCTAATAAGCACAGGAGATAGCTTAAGGGCTGTACTTGCAACTTTAGCTATTATCGATACTAGAGGCACTAGCACCTTACCTGCCGTTGCTACTCCCGAGCTAAGCCCGTCTATACCGCCTCTGATGTTGCCCTTAATTGCTGCGTAGATATCCCTGCCTACCTGCATAAACTGGTTTTTGAGCATTAACAGCTTGCTCTCGGTCGTCTGGTATCTTTGCCCTGCCTCTTTTGATAGGGCGGTGTTTTCTCGCCACGCTTTGTTGCCTGTTTTAAGGGCTTTACTAAATATCTTGGAGCCATTAGACGCTCTTAGTAGCATATCTTGCATACGAATGCCTGACAGTCCCATCTTCTTAAGCACCTGTATAGGCTCGCCACCGCTATCTTTTATCTTTTTTAAACCTTGTATAAAAGCGAGGGTGGCACCGCTGGCATCGTCTTTAAACGCTTTCTTAAACTGTGCAGAACTCATGCCTGCGACCTGCGCAAACTGCTGAAGCTTAACCCCGCCTTCGGCTGTTGCAGTGTTCATACGTGCGAGCAATTGACTAAACGCTGTACCGCCCGCTTCGGCTTCGATGCCGACTGAGGATAGACCAGCAGAGAAGCTCATAATCTGCGCTTGGGTCATACCGACCTGAGAACCTGCACCAGCTATCCTCATGCCCATGGCTACGATGTCTTTTTCTGTGGTGGCTGTAGAATTTCCAAGTGCAACTATAGCGCTGCCTAGGTTGCTGAAGTTTTTTTGGCTCATGCCTGTAATGTTTGCAAATTTAGCAAGCGACATGCTGGCCTCTTCGCTCGATAAATTTGTAGCGTCACTCATCTGAGCCATTACTTTGGTAAAGCCTAGGATAGCGTCTTTCTTAATACCTAACTGTCCTGCGCCCTCTGCGATATGTGCGAGCTCTTCAGCGGTTTTAGGCATATGGAGGCTCATATCCTCGATGCCTTTACTCATCTTGTTAAGCTCAGCGTCAGTGGCGTTTACAGTTTTCTTAACACCCGCAAAGGCGGATTCGTATGATATGCCCGCTTTAATAGCACCTACTGCAAGAGCTCCTACAGATAGCCCAGCGCCTGCGGCGGCTAACTTAAGTTTACTAAGACCGCCTGCCCCTTTGCTTGCCATCGAAGAGGTCTGCTTTTCAGCTGCAGCAACCTGCGCCTTAAATTTATCCAGGTTAAATTTGGTATCGATTATGACTGTGCCGTCTGCCATACTATCCTCCTACGCCTTGCCGGCTCTCATTAACTTATCCTCTAGAGCTGATAACTGTTCTGCTTCAGCATCGCTTATCTGCTCTAGGCTGTAAAAATCCTGCATGTCTTTGTAAAACTTGCGTTCTTCTGCGGGTACATCCCCAAGCTTAACGCTCCTGTATCTCATAACCTTAACTAGTTGCGTGTCCTCGGTGAGTCCATCGAGGAGCGCCCTAAATTTATGCCAATGTATTTCGCTATCTGCTAGGTCAATCCCATACTGCTGCAAAAAGGCAGCATAAATAAGTGCGTCGTCTTTGATGTAACTAATAAGCTGTTTGCTTTTGCGGGGTCTACCACCGCCCTTGCTGAGCGCAGACTGCGACTTGCCGTAGTATGCCGATGGGTCGTAGCTGTAAAACGCCAGTGCTGCCTTGATAAGGGCGGATACGTCGTGCCGTGCTACATCCCTATCTTTATAGTAGATGTCGAGTGCACGAGATAACTTATCCTCATCAGATAGCGAGCTATCCTCAAGCACCGATGTAAACACTATGCCCGCTCTGTGTCCTGTGTTTATGTCAACAGCTACGCCCTCTACATTTACAGTATAGGGTAGACTACTTGCTATCATTTTTGCCGCCCACGTTCCACATCCTGGTAAGTACGCCCGTTAACCTATCGCCCTCTTCGTCAAACGCTGTAAGCACGTCGCTGTAAAAGGAAACAAGCTCTTCAACATCATTACTCTCAGCGAATAACTTATCTGCCGTACCGTCACCGAACACACTATCCGCAAACGCCCTAACAGTCATACACATAGTGCGCAGTACCTCGATGTCGACATCATTGTCGGTCATCTTAGATATCTTTTTGCTGAGCTCCTGAAACGATTTAGAGGAGACCTTTACAGCCTCCTCTAGTCGCTCCATCGTCCCAACATCTGCGGGGTTCAAGTTGATTTTCTTACCGCCTAAAGTTGTGATGGTTCTATTCATATCATTTACTCCTATTTCTTAGCTTTAAAGGTTAGCGACTTAACATCAAACGTGCCAAGCGTTACATCACCAATACCGTGGAAGTTACCTTCCCCTGTCATTAAGCCATCATCAGCCCCTGTCTTGTTAACCTCAATCGCAATGTGGAACTGTCTTGCTTCGTACTCTTCAGCCGTCGGCGCACCGCCCGTTACTTTTTTGTCCATATCAACAATTACGTAGTCTGTCTCAGCCGCCGAGCCAATTTTCTGCTCTTCTGCGATTTTCATGATGTAGTCAATCGCCTTCTCGCTCCTTATCTGGTCGATGTTAAAGCCCGACTGCCATTCATAGCCCGTAATGCTCTTGCTCGTTGACTTGTCGTTGATATACCTGGTTGACTTGGTCTGCGCTCCAGGCTCCTCGTCGAGATCTTTAAACCCAAGACCTAAAAACTCAAACTTGTTTTCTACCTTAAGATAATTTGCCTGAGCTGTTCTGCTCCTCACTGCTCCAATTTCTGCCATAGTTAAACTCCTCTCTCCATATATGTTAATTTACACTCAATTTGGTATTTTGCTTTAGTACCTTGTACGTCGTACAGATAGCCGCTAGTTACCGCCTCTATTGATAACGCCGTCCTACCTATGCCTAAATCAGGCAGTCGTCCCGCTCTGCTCTCGGTATGCAACCAGCCTGCGAATTTGCCGTAAAACCCAATGTTGTCGAGGGTCTCCCGAGTGTCCTGCCCGAAGGCGTTACGGCTTGAAAACATAAAAGTAAACGCCATCTTACGGCTACCGTCAAGGTATGCCGTTATAGTCTCCTTGGCAGGCACCGACTCGATAGCATACGCAGTGTCACCCTCGGCTAGGTTGTCAACGCCAATTACACCTTTAAACTCTGCAAGATGTGGGCAGGTTTCAATATAGTCCCTCACACCTGCTATTACTGTCTTATTGCTCATGCCTAACCCCTTTCTACTAGCTTTTGGATGGCTGCCGTAAGTTCAGTGCCCTTAGACCTCATCATTCGTTGCTCCCAGCGTGCGCCTCGAAGCCCATCGCCCCTGTGCTCGTAATACTGCCTGCGGGCGTACGGGGTCTTGTACCAAACGCTTCCGCCGACTGTGCGGGCTGAACCCTTAAGGTCACCCCTATCAAACGGTATGTACGGGTCACATAGACGCTTGACCTCGTGGGCTAATAAGGGCTCAAACCTTGCCGTAAACCGCTTAGCAAATTTACCTTCATCAATTTTAACTTTAATGCTCATGTTATACCGCCTCTATCTCAACGTGCTGCAGGCGTTTACTACCGTAAAGCCTGTTAGTTATGCCCTTAATAACGTACACCCGCTCAGTGGTTTTGAGTGCCTTGATATCATCGCTAGAGCTCACAGAGGGGTGTTCGCCCTTAACCAGATAGTCACCCTTGTTAACCTCAAGCTCTGTATCTGTAGGCACAAACACCTTGACCCTGTCAGCAGAGTTGTAGCCGTTTGTATCTATACTCACTAATAATTCTTCCTCGAAGTGGACGGCAGCCAAATATACACGGGTAAAAAGTGGCTCCAGCTGCCCCTTAACCCTCCTCACGTTATAGATAGTTACACTACTCTCCGTTAACATAGCTCTACTCCTCTGTATGTTATCCCTAGCGGCGTGAGGTACTGAGCAACTATTGCTCCCACCTCAGCGCTGACGGCGTGCTGACTGCTTGATGTGTACCTGCTGTCAGCTGCGTATTCGACCCTGTGGCTTCCCACGGTCTCGGCTTTAACCTGCTTGCCCAAGGCGCTCTCACTCCGCATCTGTTCGAGTCCTGATAAGTAACTCATGACCGCTGCAAGGCAGGCGTTGCAAGCCTCTAGTGCTGCGCCACTAGCCTCAGCATAAAAGGCAGCAAACCTGTATAGAGTTTTGGAATTTATAAGCTCAAGGCTAGCCTTGAGTGTGCGCTCAAAGTCAAGCCCCGTAAGCTCCTTGCCTGTTAGCTTTGCATATTCCTCGGGCGTTAACATGATTACGCCTCGATTCTCTTTGTGTAGAGTGCCTTGCCCTTAGACACCTTAAGCCCAAATACGTATCGTCCTTGCACTGCGGAGGCTCCGATGTACGTACCGCTACCTGACAAGTCCTGTAGCGCAACAGGCGCCTGCCATGCCATAACTCTATGACACCAGTTGCTGTGACCAGCAATAAACTCAGTAGCGGTCTTTTTGCCACTAACGAGCGTGTTATCCTCAAGCGCCAAACTGTTAGATACACACACAGCAAAACCTGCAACCTTGCCAACGATGCCTACATCATCAAGTGCGCTAGACGGGTCAACCGTCTTAACGAACTGAGGCGTATTAAGTAACATTGCATAATATTCAGGACTTGCAATGAGCCACCTACCATCTTGTGGTACGCCTGCTCGGGTAAGGGTAGACATCGCCTTAAGTACCTCTTCGTACGCCTTACCTTCAGCTGTTGCTGTCTTAAGTTTAGCTACATTAATATCCTGCGCCTTTTCAAGGGCTGCGATTGACCTAACATCCACTACCTGACTTAACGAGTAACCTGCACTATCTAGCCTCTCTGCCACTATGCCATCGGGAACCGCCGCTGCATCGTACCCATCTATAAGCTCATTAACTGCAATATCGTTATCGAGATTGAGCTTAATATAGGTCGTGCCGCCTTCCTTGATTCCCATACCGTTGGACTTGTTGTAGTCCTCAACTGTCACTTCCGTATCCCTCACAGGGATATTAACAACCCCTGCCGCAGGGTCGCCCTCATACCTATTATTAAATATGAGGTTATCCTGGGTAACAAGAGTTTTTCTCAATTTCATGTCAACTAAATTCGAATACTTCTCCTGTAAATTATGTGCCATTTATTGTCTCCTTTCTACTGTTTAAGTCTAGGGTTAAGCTTAAAAAAGCTCTCCTCTACACCACTAAGGGGCGTTGCGCCCTCTTGGTGCTTAGAGCCCCACGCCTTAGGCTCTGTAGGCTTTTCGGGAGCTGTTTTAAATGCAGGATACTTAGTAAGCACCTCCTCAATAGCCTCCTCGATATCTACATCACCTTTTTTTGCTATCTTTTCGGCGATGGCAGTTACTGCTTCCACCGAATCCTTCTTAACGCCAGCCTCGTAACACGCAATCTTAAGCTCAAGAGCTTCAGCCTTTGCCTTTTCATCCGCCAAGGCTTTATCCTCAGCAGGCGGCTCTTTTTCAGCCTTCCACGCCTTAAACTCCGCCATCTCTTCTTTGCTTGGCATTTTACGCCTTTCTCTAGCTAACCTCTTCTCAATCGCACTGTCCATGTCAGCTTGCGTATACACCGCAGTTTCAGGCTCTGCGTCAGCCTTAGGGGCAGTATCTTCTGTCTTAGGTTCTACATCTGCCTGCGCCTCTTCTTTAACGCCAGGCTCAGTAGCTTCCTGCACCTTTACTTCGTCTGCCATAGTTTTCCCTCCGTTTTCCGTTCGTCAACTAACCGCCTGTTTAAGCTCTGTGCGTAAGAGCATATTAAAAAAGACCGCCGTTTAGCAGTCTTCTAATACCAGTAATATTGTAATGTAGATATCGCTTATTATATTCTAGGCACCAGCTCGCCTATCTCTTTAAGGTATGTAAGCACCTTCCGCATCATGTTATTTTCCTGGAGGTATTCAATGCCTTTGGGTGTTATCTGTATATCCTCAAGCCCCGTTATCGCCGCTCCTGATAGATACCTACGCACGCTATACCCCTTAACGTAACCATCGTCCAGTAGATTACGCATAATCTCAACCCAGTAGGCTTGAGGTACCCTAAGCGCCTCAGCCGTTAACTTGGTAACATCTATGCACTCGCCAGCCTTGAGGGCTGTGTATAACTCGGACAAAACCTTAAACACCAGTCTGAAATAGTCATCACGTAGCATTAGCTCACCTATTGCGTTGCTTGTTTAGGTATTTTAATCTCCCCTTTGTATAGTGGGTAGTCTGCATAGTTAGGTAGTCCAGCGTTCTTGTCCCAAACTGTCAGGTCACTTAGGCGCATTATATTGTACACCCTTCTAGATGTTTGCTCATTAGTTACAGAATTTCTAAACTGTTCCCACTCTGCTAAACTATTTATACACTCGTAGGCTTTTTCAGGTTCTCCACCGAAGAAGTAATCTGCCATCTTTTGTACTGTCTCTTTACTTAACATTCTTTCTATCCACCTTTCGGCACCATCTCAGCGTGTACTACTATTTTACCCCTTTCTCTATATATTTTCAATACCTTTACCCGTTGTCCTTTGGCAAACACAAGTTCGCTTTCCGTTATATACCCATTAGTAAAACAGCGTGAGCCTTTAGGTGCCCTAATTTTCCACAATACAGGTCTGTCTGGGAACACATTAAGCTTCTTTATCATCGAAGTAGACATAAATTGTTTCATAGATATAGTTTTACCGTTCGCTCCACCTGTTCTGATAAGCGTTTCAGCATCCATACCAAACAACCCTTGCAGTATATCTACCTTATCATAGCGGTAAAGCATATATGCTTTGGGCAGTCCTGCCCTACCTATCACACTCTGTAGCGTTCTAACGGTCTTCCGGTCGTGAGGGTGCAGCTGGTCATACCCGCCATTTCGCAACGCCTTATTTATCGTAAAAGCGTTTGCTGTTTGGAAATAGCCTTTTTCTTCACCTCGGAATATATGCTGGTTTAACAACGTGATTTCATCTTCAGTCCGTAACTTACGGCACATCTCAGCGTATTTCCGAAAATCTGCGATAGACGCATTCCTAATATCCTTAAATTTATCATTAGCCGCCTTCCTTGCTTTCCCCGCTTCTTTACGTCCAAACGCAAACACATTGCCGTTACTATCCTTATGAGCTATTATGCTCGTGCGTGTGCGGTCTATACGCCTGCCTGTCGCTTTGCAAAAGCTCTTAAGCTCTCCTCTCTGCCTTGCAAGCTTAACAGCCTTAGCTTCATACGCTTTAGTGTATATGTGCCTCTCAGCTACGGGTGCACTGCGCCCCGCACTCTCAAGCCCCACAAGCTCCCTCTTGGTGGCGCGTATGCCACGCTCAAGTTCTCGTTGCCGTTGGCTCGCCTCATATGGTGTAAACGTCTCACCGCCCCAGTGCAATTCGCCGCTGTCCAGGTCTGTTATCTCCTCATCGCTCCTAGCTCGTGGCATACCCTCGATGTAACCATAAAAATTATGCCTGCAGTTCCACCCGCAAAGCCCTGCGCCAGTGCCGTAACCTGTTGACGTCTCAAAGTCGGGATACTTAGCACTACTACCACTACGGCTGTACACCCCGCCCTGCCACGCTGCATGGGTGGGTCTTGCGCCCATGTGGCTTGTAACTTCAACTAGGTCGAGCCCTGCCTCATCGCAATACTCAAGGTTAACCTTGCCGCTCGCCTGATTGATAGCAGTAAGCACGCTACGCCTAACAGCTACATCAAGCTGGTCTACCCTGCCACTGTTAGGGTGCGTTACAGTAAGCCCCTTACTTGAGAGCTTCTCGATGTACCGCTTGATTATCTTGTGGTACGTCTCCCTACCTGTTCTTACGTCCCTATATACATCGCCCGCTACATCTATGAGTAGCTTACTACTTGAGTACGCAGCCCTTGCGCAGTACTTGCGCACCTCAGCTTTGGCGAAGGCGTAGTGCTCTGTAGCAATGCGTACCATCTTAGGCGTGACGCCGACAGCCGCCATACCCCATTCTTTAAAGCGGTCATTTTCGCTTTTAACATTCTTGTTTATAGCTTTTTCAAGGGTCTTACGAAGCACTGTGTCGCTGTGGTTTGCCACGCTACCAACCTGCGTTAGCACCTGCTTAAACAGTTTATCGCTCTCAGCCTTAAGCTTGCGGTGGAATGACTCGCTATGCTCATCATAACCCAGAAGCACAAGCCTCTTTGCAATCTCTGCTATGACGTACTTTTCGAACTCATCAATAACCCCCAACGTCTCGCTAGGGGCTGAATCTAAGTATTCAGGAGTTAACATAATATCTACTCCGATATATTAAGTGATGGCTCATGCGGAAGCATTGCGACTGCCTCCTCTTGCGATACACCGTATTCCCGGGAGAGGTACTCCTCTTTAGATATAATCCCAGCCGTTACCTCCTGCATCCGTTTAGCTCTCTCGCTCTCCTTATCCACAATGATAGAGTCGTCGAAATCAACATTAACCTCGTGCGCTTTAACATCGATGCCGAGCAGCGCCCCTATCGCTATCACTAAACCCTTCAGGGCTGACCTAAGCACAAGCTCATGCTTACTCTTGGACTGATACAGTTCAGACTTTTCGGAAATTACGGCGGTAGCCGTCTGTAATCCCCTCGATGAGTCGAAGCTATATCTATCGGCTCCAAGCCCGCAAGCTAGAGATAACAGCTTAAGCGCCTCATCTAAACCCTGCGCATGCTCAGCCACCCTAAGCTTCATATCGCTCTCGGTTATCTTGTTATCGCTATCCGCATTTTCGGGAACAGCGTGGAACACCACATCCTTATTGTCAAACACTGGGGTTAGCCCGGTATCAGCACTGCCCTGCATACGTGCCATTGATAGCGGTACAAATATACGTTTTTTGCCAAGGCTAAACTCATTGAGCATGCTGTCATACACGAGGTCAACAGCCTTGAGCTGGTCAATTGCACCCGCAAAACATGAAACGCCATAAGGGCTATCCACCTTACGTCTATTAGTCTTATTAGGCTTTATAACGGCAAATAGAGGTGTCTTAAGCCCTGTTTCCACCTCTTCAGCCACGCCTTCGGGGGCTGTGAGTTCCGCACCTGTCTTAGCGTTAAGATAGACATTACGTATGACGTACCCTCTATCCGTTAGCAGATGTAACTGCAGATAATAAGCATCCTTACCGTCTATGACCACAGACGAAGCAAACGCACATTCTACCACCCTACCACCGCTAACGGTTATAGGATATATCATATCAGCTCGTATGTAATCGATAACGATATCACCGCTGGTGCCAAGGTATGTAACGAAAGCACCTGTGCCGTAAGCAAAGGTAAGCTCGACAAGCCTGTTGGCTAAAGCGTAAAAACCATTAGAGTCCAGCACTTCCGAGAGCTTAGTATTAAAAACCTCGTTAGGTGTTGATATTTTGACCTTCTCATTGAGCAAGAGATCCGCCCAGTCCTCGCACACCCTCGAAGCCATGCCAAGGCTCGCACGAGTACGTCCTATACGTTTAATCCCATTATATACGCTATAATCGTGAAAACTGGATACTTTACCCCTATACCAAGCCTTCCACGCCTCTATGTCGCTCTTAGCCGATGTATCTGCTACAGTCAGCCCCTGCTGTTGTAGATACTGTTCTATCCTGTTCAACCTGTCCTCCTCTGATAACCTCCAGCACGTCATTAGCATACCTCTCAGTGCTGTACTCTTGGCTATCAATACTATCTATGTTACTGCTACCGTCATCAAGCCTTACATCACCCGTCTTAGCTCTATCGTCATACACAGCGTTGCAAAACGCCTCTATTGTGCGCTTGCACGACTCATGCACACGCCAGCGCCTTGAGGCTATAAGGCTGTTGTAAAAGGCAATCCTATCGTTAATAGCGCCCTTGATGGCGTTTTTAATCTCTATCGCAAGTCCCCTTCTTGCGACTGCAACTTCAAAGCCCTTAATAAGCACCTGCTCTGCGCTATCACAGTATGCTTCATATACGTTATATCTCTCCTTAGCTCGTTGCACAAAGTCGCAGAACCTATTGCTGAGCTCATCAGGCGTTAACCGCTCATCTGAGTACCACTCATCAAGTGTTATAACCTCACCTAAACCTCTCGTAAAACCTGTTAATGTAAAGCTATGCGCAGACTTATTACCACCAAAATCAACGCCTATTGTAGCGAAAGCTATGTCTTTTGAGGCTACGTAATCGTCATCTACGATATATGAGCTCACGTTATCAGCGAACTCCTTGTATACCAAGCCCTCAGCCGATACCCAGAGCCCCTTAATGAAGCGCTCGTAAAACACCCCTGTGCACATCCTGTGGTAGCGCTCAACCGTTGATGAGTCGAGGGTTAAATTATCGTCGAGCGTAAAGTGCAATCTGCATATGTTCTTGGCTTCGGCTTTGTCTATATAATCTTTCTTAATGTAGTGATTAGGGCTTGCGGGGTTGCAATTGAGGAAAACCTTTGAGCCTTTGACACTACAGCGCCCGAGCATTTGCTCCGTAAAGCTTTGCGGGAAAAGTGCCGCCTCATCGCCATACGCCCCTGCCGCCGTAAGACCCTGCAGACTGTCTTGGCTAGCCTCATTATTAGCGCCAAAGAGGTAAAAGGTATGTCCCGCTACCTGGATGTAGTTACCGCTACGGTTATAGGTGTACCCTATCCCCCACGCCTCAAGTATTTGTAACATTGGCTTTATCACATTACGCTTAAGCGCTCCTATCGTTTTGCCTGCGATAATGAAGTTTTCGCCTGTAAAATGCAGAAAAACAAACATCAGGAATGAGCAGATACATGCTATCGTCTTACCGCTACGTATAGACCCATCTGCTATCATGATGTCTCTATCTCTGTAAGGACTGCCGTCAGCCCACCAGTAGAGGAGCTTAAGCTGTTTTTTACTAAACGGCTCAAATTCAAAGCCTGCACCTGTGCTACTCATCAGCATACACCTCCGCAAGATTTACGTTGCCAGAAACAGCCTACTTAAACCGCTCAATGCCGTCAGCCTGCGAGTTATCCTCGGGCTTAGCATTAAAGGCTCCGGCGCACCTCAGCACGTGCTCGAGCGAGCGCTGTTGCTCCTCGATGGATGGGGTCGTCGTAACTTCTCTGTGTATTGTTACCTTGCCTGTGAGCTTGTTAAGCCTCTTATACGTGAGCGTCTTAGACTCACCCCGCGCTATGGATGCCGTAAGAGCAAGCGCCTCTTCAAGGCTCATAAGACGTTCGATAAACGCCTCTTTCATAAGGTATGCTATGTAGTTCTTAATCTTAGGATTCCTCATCAGCTGACCCGAGTACTTACGTGCCCCAGTCTCGCTGTAACCCACGTTCTTGGCTGCCTGCAAGGCATTACGTATCTTGATATACTCATGGCAAAAATCGATTTGCCTGGCGTTTAAGTTCTTCGATCTCTCGTATATTTCTTTTTCTTTATCTGTCATAATCTTTGTCTCCTTAGACAAAATAAAAGGCACAACAGCGCTAACTGTTGTGCCTGCGTGCTGAAAGATTCAAGGAAGTAGTAATGAAATGAAAGTAAACACGTCTTCAGTGGTACGTGTCCACGTTAACAGAATACCACATTTTTTCGTCCAATTTTGTCCAACTCTGTCCAGTTTTGTCCAAATCCGTCCAATTTTGTCCAATTTTGTCCAAAGCTGTCCAGCAGGCTACGCCTTACGAGCTACATACGTGATGGGCAGCAGCTTAGTTCTTGCGCTCGCAAACGTGCTATAAACCGTGCTCCTGCTTACTCTAAGTGACCTTGCTATCTCTTCAAACCGTTTAAACTCAAGGTATCTGGCAATTATAACGGCAGATTCAAGCACCGTGAACCCCGCCTCGTTAGCAGTCACCCACTCGAGTAGCTCAAGCCTTTTCTCCGTATATTCGTCAACCAGATGGTCGATGTGGATAGAGAGGTCAGAGAGCTTTGCAAGCCTCGTATCCTGCCGTCTCTTAACAACCGCAACGTCAGACTGCACGCCTGTGCCCCCGGCACTAGATGAACCGCCTGTACTGATAGCCCGTGCACGGAGCCTTTCGTACTCGTCTACCAGCCTGTCAATTCGGCGGTTAAGCGACTCCAGTTTTTCAAATTCCCTAATCATGTGTGTTTACCTCCTCTGCGTAATATTATACCACCTGTGGCTTAAATATGCCCGTAATTCTAAATATTTTATACCAAATTCAAAAGTTTTAGCGTTTGTGGTGTAATTTATCGTTGAAATGGTTTATTAGCTAAAAACGGCAAATAAATGCGTTTTAAGTTTTAGTAGCCTTTATGCGTAGTGTGAGACTACTGAGCAGATACTTCTGCATACTGTCCTTGTGAGCCAAAGCAGACAGCACATCCTCATCACGTGTACCCTTGCACACGAGGTGGTGGACAAAGACCTTGTCCTGCTGTCCTTGTCTATGCAGACGCTTATTGGCTTGAGCATACTGCTCGTAAGACTGCGGAAGCCCAAACCAGATAATGCGCCTACCGCCCTGCTGCAGGTTAAGCCCGTAGCCTAAAGAGGCAGGGTGTGCGATAAGAATATTAACTCTGCCGGCGTTCCAGTCTGTGATATCTTTATCAGATTTAAACACCCTAACCTCACCCTTGAAATCGCTGAAAGCGTTGCAAATCCTAGCTTTTTCGTGAACGTAGTTATAAAAGATTATGACGTTTTCGTTGAGCGGTTCTATAAGCTCAACGAGAGCTTTAAGCTTATTGCCATGCACTGTCACATAGTCTTTGCTGTCCTCTTGGTAGATAGCGCCGCCCGCCATTTGCAGGAGTTTACCTGAAAGGTCTGCTGCGGTATTAGCCATAATTGTATCTGCAGAATCTGGGTCAGCGAGATACCTTAAAACACACTCCCGCTCGAACCTGGCGTAGGCTTTACGAGCTGTAGCATCAAGCTCAACCGGATTATCGACGTACGTAATATCAGGTAGCTCTAAATAGTCCTCGCTCTTAAGTGAGAGGCTAACATCAGATAGCCTATGCGTTATCTCTTCGTACGCCCCTGTCCGTATCTTGTAGTCATACACAACCCCGTTAACAGCTCTACCCGGAATAAAATACGCATCCCTGAAGCGGTAGAAGTTGTTATATAATCTTTTACCCCCGTCAAGCAGGTAGCTCTGCGCCCACATATCCATAAGTCCATTGGGGGTAGGGGTTCCCGTAAGCAGTACAAGCCGTTTTATCTTGTTCCTGACCTTACATAATGCTTTAAACCGTTTTGCCTTTGGGTTTTTAAAACTTGTCGACTCATCAATAACTACCATGTCAAACGACCACCCACCTGTCTCTGATTCTAAATATTCAGACAGCCAGACAACGTTTTCCCGATTTATGATATAAACATCGGCTTTGGCACTTAACGCCCTAATTCGTGCCTTTTTTGAGCCGATAACGGTACTTACCGTAAGCCCCTCAAGGTGGCTCCACTTAGATATCTCATCCTGCCATGTGCTCATGGCTACAGACAAGGGTGCTATCACAAGGCACCGCCCTACCACAAAGCGGTAGCGGATGAGCTCGTTAACAGCTGTAAGCGTTATGACGGTCTTACCGAGCCCCATGTCAATAAACAGCCCGTAGGAGCTATAGTTTAGGAGCTTAGCTATACACTCCCGCTGGTAGGTGTATGGCTTAAAGGCGTTCATAAGTGTCGCCTTTGTTGAGATTAAGTAAAGAATCTATCTGCCTAGCGATACGTTCACTGCAAAGACATCCTGCATACTTGTGCTCGCCTAGTAGGGCATGGAATTCAGGTAGCACAGTGCCGCACGCATACAGCACCCACGCATTCACTTCCTCCTTAGTGGACAGCACAGCGCACCTTGGCACATACGCGCAATTACAACTCAGCATGCCCTTAAGCTCCATGAGTCTCTCGGCTTGCCTGTGCGTAAGCTTGCCACCTGGGCACTTAACTTCGACAAAAAAGACACAGTTATTCAGTAGCACTATTCTGTCTGGCACTCCTGCAGCTGTGGGGGATGTAAATTTATATGACCTGCCTGCAAAATTTCTGACTTTGCAAACCAGGTAATTTTCGATTTCTTTTTCTGTAATTTTTTTATTCATCTGCGCCTCCTTTTTCAATGTTAAATAACGTCTCCAGAGCTTCATAAGCTCCCACCTTAGCGCAGAATCTAGGTATTGTGATACATCTATGCCCGCACGTAGACCTTTTCTTATCTCCCGCATCTGTAGATGGTTAAATATGGGGGTGACGTAATCCCATACATCCAGACCTTGTAATAGCCCAAGCCTTATCTGCTCCATTTGCGCCGCACTAAAGCGAGCGTCTGTGTAAACGGAAACATCCACGCCTTCTAACAGACCGTATTTTATTTCTCGTAGCTGAAGATAATCGAAAACCGAATTTTCATACTTTTTCATTTTCTCCTCAATCCGTTTCTCTTTCTCTGTGATTTTCTTTTCCATTTTTTCCCTCCTTCAAAACTATAACTTAGATTCAACTTGATTTACATAATATATAGTTAGTAAACCTATCTAGTGTGACTATCTTTTACATTTTCCTCCAACTTTTTATCAAAATGTAGGGGAGACTAGGCTAACTTGTATCCGCAGTACAAGTAATATGTATTATATTGTTATATATAACAAGTTAGTTATACCTCTCCTTATTTTTAACAAAAGTGTTTTAGAATAGATAGTCACACTTAGTAATCAATAACTTTCTAGGTTTTGTAACGTTTTAGAGCATTTGAAGTGTGACCAACTATTTTCGTGTCTTTAGAACTATTCCTAAAAAGTGTGACCATCTTTTTGAAATGTGACCAACT
>ERZ772953.244-NODE-244-length-16831-cov-3.976574_pt1 | contig 16831 bp, 8 predicted proteins | sample MGYA00580685_ERZ772953 | MGnify/ENA primary metagenome ERZ772953 (study PRJEB29015, sample SAMEA2738080) | human oral metagenome | biome: human oral; feature: human-associated habitat; material: saliva | place: China | collected 2209 ...
TAGAGCTTGAATTCTTCCGCATCAAGCTGGCTGTGCAGCTGCCCCGGGGTGGCAAAGGTCTCACCTGCCGGACGGATCGCCTCGTGGGCCTCCTGCGAGTTCTTCACCTTGCGCGTGTATTGCCTGGGGGCATCAGCAACATATTCCGCGCCATATAGCTCGCGTGCCTGTGCACGAGCAGCACTGATGCCAGACTCGGACAGCGTTGTGGAGTCTGTACGCATATAGGTAATGTGCCCGTTTTCGTACAGGCGCTGCGCGATACGCATGGTGCGTTCGGAGGTGTAATGCAGTTTACGTCCCGCCTCCTGCTGCAGCGTGGAGGTCATAAACGGCGGATACGGCTTGCGAGTGTAGGGCTTTTCCTCCACATTTGCCACGCTCATGGAGGCTTTGTGTAGGTTCTCAGCCAGCGCCTGAGCGGTGTCCGCGTTCAAGACAACGGCGTTGTTTTTCAGTTCGCCTTTGTCGTTGAAGTCGCGCCCCACGGCCACGCGCTGCTTGTCCACGGCGGTCAACCGCGCGTTGAAGCGCCGTGGATTATCGCCATCGTCTTTGCCGGTGTCCAACTCGGCAGTCAGGTCCCAGTAGGTGGCGGGCACGAAGGCCATGCGCTCGCGCTCGCGCTCCACCACGAGACGGGTGGCCACGGACTGCACACGCCCGGCGGACAGCCCCGCGCGCACCTTGCGCCACAGGACGGGGCTGACCTCGTAGCCGACGAGCCGGTCGAGAATCCGGCGGGTCTCCTGGGCGTCCACCCGGTGGGAGTCGATGTCCCGAGTGGAGTCCAGGGCGCGGGTGACCGCCTCCTTGGTGATCTCGGTGAAGGTCATGCGCTTGACCGGCACCTTGGGCTTGAGGACCTCCAGGAGGTGCCAGGCGATGGCCTCGCCCTCGCGGTCGTCATCGGTGGCCAGGTAGAGCTCGTCGGCCTCCTTGAGGGCCTTCTTGAGCTGGGCGACCGTCTTCTTCTTGTCAGGGTTGACGACGTAGTAGGGGGTGAAGTCGTCCTCGACGTCGACCGCGAACTTCCCGTAGGGGCCCTTCTTCATGGTGGCGGGCAGCTCGGAGGGCTGCGGCAGGTCGCGGATGTGCCCCACGGAGGCCTCGACGTCGAACTCCGGACCCAGGTAGCCGGCGATGGAGCGCACCTTGTTGGGGGACTCCACGATGACGAGCTTGGTGGACACGTAAAGCCTTCCTCACGGGTGGTGCGCGGCTGGCCGCGGCTGGTGGGTCTGCGGGCGGTTGTCGCCGGGCCCCGGAGATCACCGCGGGATCGTGAGGATCCGGGCGATCCGGGGCCCCGACGAGGGGGACGGTGGGGAGTCGGCGCGTGCCGGCTCCCAGCCGACTGTAACGCACCACCCACCTTTTCCAACCAGGCAGTGTCCGGAAGAACGACTTTCGTCTCAGATGAGCTCGGCCAGGGCGCTGCGCACGGCCGCCAGGCGCTGAGCGGCGATGCGCTCGTCGTAAGGCAGGTGCAGCCCGCGGCACTCGGCGGCCAGCTCGGCCAGGGAGCGAACCTCGGGGAAGCCTCGGGAGGTGAGCTGGGCGACCTCGTCGATGATCGGCGAGCCCGAGGAGCCGGCCCCGCCGCCACGCAGGTCCACCCACTGCCCCAGGCGCCGGGCCGCACGGTCCAGGCTGGAGGTCACGGTGCGCAGGGCATCGTTGAGCTGGGCGACCTGGGTGCTCACGGCCTGCAGCACGGGCCCCAGGCCGCGGAAGCCGGACTCCAGCGCCTCGCACAGGTCCGTCAGGGAGTGCACGGCGTCCACCTCAGTGCCATCGAGGATGGACTGGGCGAAGCGCCCCACCATGAGGGTGAGCAGGCGCATGAGGGCCACGGAGAAGCGCAGCTCGGTGACCGACTGGTGCAGGACCTTGAGCCGCGAGGGCAGTGCGTTCAGCTCAGCGCCCGCGACGCCGGTGAGCTCGGCGATGCGCTCGCTGAGCATGAGCACCTTGGTCTGGGCGCTGTCGCCGACGTCGTGGGAGACCAGCTGGCCGATGCGCCCCACCCGCGCCTCCACCGCCCGGGCCGAGTCGTGGGTGGCCTCCATGGTGGTGATGAGCCGCAGGTACTCATCGAGCTCAAAGACCAGGGCGTCGGTGTCCTTCTCCATGGCGGCCACCGCGTTGAGGATCCGGGCCACGGCACCCAGGCCCTCGGGGGCGGCCGACGGGACGCGCACCCCGGCGGTGACCAGGGCGGCCACCTCACGCGGCAGGGTCGCCAAGGTCATGTCGTGCAGGGAGGGGAAGCCCAGGGCCGCCAGCTCCGCGGCCAGCTCACGGCCACCGAACTCACCGAGCTGGTGGCGTGAGGCGCCCCGGGCCTGAAGGTCGCGCTCCTTGGCGCGCACCCGGCGATAGGCCTCCTCGACCCGGTCCCTGGTGGCCCCGTCCATCGGCTTGATCCGCACCGACAGGTAGCCCTGGCGCAGCGGCACGATGGTGGCGAAGACCCGGTAGTCCAGGCCGTCCACGGCACGGTTGGTGATGTAGCCGCAGGCGGGGCGCCGGGTCTGCAGGTCGTCCCAGATGAGGCGGAACAGACCCGCCGGCATGTCCAGGTGACGAATGATGTTGTGCGGAGCCCCGATGAGACGCTCACGCGAGTAACGCGACAGCGTATCGAACGTCCGGTTCGTGTTCTGGATGACGCCTTTGAGATCCGTGGTGGAAAAGAAGATGTCCTGCGGATCGAACAAACGCTCGTAACCGACCTGCGACTCCATGGTGCTTTCCTTCAGGGTGAATAATTCGCGGGAGCACCTCGCCAGAGGACTATTCCTTCAGCTCCTCACACAGTGCCGGGAAGAAGGTAACGAAACGTACGTGCCCGCGGAAGACAATTTATGACATTGTCACCAATAAGGTGGGACCTATCTTGTAGATTATCGACAATTACTCCCCCAGGTGGCTCAGAGTCTCACGAACCGTCGCCACCCGCTGACGGATGACGGGTTCGTCCAAGGTCACAACGACACCGCGGGCCTTGGCGGCCAGCTCGGCCAACGAGGCCGTCTCCGGGAAGCCCTGCTCACCCACGGCGACGGCCTCACTCAGGGCCGCCTCGGCGTCGACACCCTCGACGAGCGCCTGGGCCCCCTCGTCCTGAAGAGCGCGGATCCAGCGCTGGAAGGGCCGCTTGACGCGGTCGAGGTTGCTGACCACGGAGCGCAGGTCGCCCTCCAGGCGCTCGGCCAGGTTGGCCGCCTCCTGGCAGGAGGGCACGAGCTCCTCCAGGTCGGAGAGCATCGCCTCGGCGAGGTCGCCGATGGCGTCGGCGGACTCCCCCTCCTGGCCGTCCAGGACGGCGGCGGCGAAGATGCCGGCCATGAGGGTGTGCAGACGCATCATCGAGCTGCGGAAGCGCACCTCGGAGGCCGCCTCGTAGAGCGCCACGAGGGAGGAGTTGAGCTGGCGCAGTACCTCAACGGCCTGAGCCCCACGCTCCTTGACTCGCTCGGAGACGGTGGGCACGGAGGACTCGGCGTCGGGACTGGTCACCTCCCCCATGAGGGAGCCCACGCGGTCGGCCCGGTCAATGACCGAGCGCACCCCTCCGGCCCAGGAGCCCAGGCCGTTGATGAGCTCCTGGTACTCGCCGAGCTGGTAGATGAGCTCGTCGGTGTCCCGCTCGATGGCGGCGACGGCCTGCAGGACGGCGGACATGGGGTTGTCCGACTCGGCGCGCGGCGGCACCCGCACGCCCTCGACGACCAGCAGGGCCAGCTCGCGCGGCAGGGCGGCCCGGGCGAAGTTGTGCAGGTCGTGGTACTGAAGCTTCGCCAGCTCCTCGGTCAGCAGCGCCGCCCCGTGCTCGGCGACCTCCCGGCGCCCGTGGCCCTCCTCGGCGTAGGCGCGCTCGGCGGCCCGCACACGGGCGTAGATCTCCTTGACGGGTGTGAACATGGCGTGGTTGGTCGGGCGCACGCGCACGGACAGGTAGCCGTCGGCCAGCGGAGCGATCGTGGCGAAGACCCAGTAGTCCAGTCCGTCCTTGGCCCGGTTGAGCACGTAGACGCAGGAGGAGCGCCCCTGCTCGAGCTCGTCCCACATGAGCTTGAAGGCCCCGGCGGGCATGTCGTCGTGCCGAATAATGTTGTGCGGAGAGCCGACGAGCTCCTCGGAGCTGTGACGGGACAGCGAATCGAAGACCCGGTTGGTCCTGCGAATGACACCCTTGGTATCCGTCGTTGAGAAGAACAGGTCCTCGGCACCGAAGCGGCGCTCGTTGCCATCGACGTATTCCATGTCTCTCCTGCTGTTGCTGTCTGAGGGATGTATGAGGGAAATGAGGTCGACGCCGGTTCACCGACGGCGACACACGTGATGAGGGACGGCAGAGATACACTTGGCCGCTCTCTCGGGGGCTTCGCTACGAAGTAACGTTCCGATGCACGCGAATGTGGAGATCAACAACCAAGACGCATACCCGCTTAAGCATGTCACAGCGTTCGAGCCGCCGCGTCTCCGTTCGGTCTCAGATCGGTAACACAGTCGAGACACAGGTTGCGCTGTGGTCGAGCACAGCGCCTTCCTGTTGAATAGATGACGTGACTAACGCCCCCACCGAGAACCTCACCCGTGCCGACGGCTCCCCCTTGCGCGTCCTGGTCGTCGACGACGAGCAGATGCTCGCCGACCTGCTCGCCTCCGCCCTGCGTTACGAGGGATGGGAGGTCACCACTGCCGGGACCGGGATCGCAGCCGTGCGCTCCGCCCAGGAGATCGACCCCGACGTCATCGTCCTGGACATCATGCTGCCCGACTTCGACGGCCTGGAGGTCATGCGCCGGGTGCGCGGCCACCGCCCGAACGTGCCGGTCCTGTTCCTGACGGCCAAGGACGCCGTCGAGGACCGCGTGGCCGGGCTGACCGCAGGCGGCGACGACTACGTCACCAAGCCCTTCTCCCTGGAGGAGGTCGTGGCCCGACTGCGCGCCCTGCTGCGCCGCTCCGGGGCCAGCGAGGAGAAACCGGCCTCCATCCTGGAGGTCGGGGACCTGCGCATGGACGAGGACTCCCACGAGGTCTGGCGCGGCGAGGACGAGATCCAGCTGACCGCCACCGAGTTCGAGCTGCTGCGCTACCTCATGCGCAACCCCCGCCGGGTCCTGTCCAAGCCGCAGATCCTGGACCGGGTGTGGAACTACGACTTCGGCGGGCAGGCCAATATCGTCGAGCTCTACATCTCCTACCTGCGCCGCAAGATCGACAAGGGCCGCGAGCCCATGATCCACACGATGCGCGGCGTCGGATACGTCCTCAAGCCGGCCGCCGGCACCGATGAGCGCGGCTGAGCGCCCGCAGATGTCCCAGCAGCCGGCACCGACCGGGCGGCGGATGAGCCTGCGCTCATGGCGGCCCGGCTCACTGCTCACGCCTCCCCGCAGTCTGCGCACCCGGCTGGTGGTCGGGGTGCTCGGGCTGGTCCTGGTCATGGCGGCGGTCATGAGCGCCTTCTCCACCGTCAGCCTGCGCCACACGCTCATGGCGCGCACGGACAGCCAGCTGATGGCGGCCGCCCAGCGCGCCGCCGACAAGCGCCACGACCTGACGCAGGAGGCCAGGAAGGCCTCCGAGCAGGCGGCCCAGGAGGGCGCGGACAAGCCGGGCGATCAGCCCGACGCGGCCGGCGGAGACGACGGGGCGGACGGAGGCCCCGGCAAGCACGGGGTCCCTCCGGGCCTCGACGCCGCCGGGCAGTCGACCGGCACGCTGACGCTCATTACTCCGCAGACGTCATCCTCCGACGGTGAGACCAGTGAGACCGCCGCCTACATCGACAAGAACGGCCACTACGCGTCCATCTCCAAGGAGGACTGCCGGCTGCTGCTGTCCCAGGCCACGGAGGACCACCCCGTCACCGTGGACCTGCACCACCTGGGCAGCTACCGGGTGGTGGCCACCCGCGATGAGGGCTCGGGCAGCACGGTCATCACCGGGCTCTCCCTGGAGGGCGACAAGGGGCTCATCCGCACCCAGCTGCTCATCGAGCTGGCGGTGGCCCTGGTGGGCGCCCTCGTGGTGGCCCTGGCCGGGCGGACCATGGTGCGCTCCTCGCTGGCGCCCCTGGAGCGGGTCGCCCGCACCGCGCACCGCGTGGCCTCCCAGCCGCTGGAGCGCGGCGAGGTGAGCATCGAGGACCGCGTGGAGAAGGCGGACCTGGACTCCTCGGCCGAGGTCGGGCAGGTCGGCGGCGCCCTCAACACGCTGCTGGGGCACGTGGAGTCCGCCCTGGCCGCGCGCCAGCGCTCGGAGACGCAGGTGCGCCAGTTCGTGGCCGACGCCTCCCACGAGCTGCGCACGCCGCTGGCCTCGATCCGCGGCTACACCGAGCTCATCCGCCGGGAGGGGGCCGACGCCGACCTGCCGGAGGAGGCCACCTACGCCCTGGAGCGCGTGCACTCCGAGTCGGTGCGGATGACGGCGCTCGTCGAGGACCTGCTGCTGCTGGCCCGCCTGGACGCCGGGCGCGAGCTGCGCCGCGAGGAGGTGGACCTGGTCGGCCTCCTGGTGGACACGGTGGCCGACGCCCGCGCGGCCGGCCCCGACCACGACTGGCAGCTGGATCTGGCCGTCCTGGAGCCGCCGGCCGACGCCACGCCGGAGGAGGCCGAGGACTTCCTGCCCGAGCCTCCGCTGGTCATCGGCGACGAGGCCCGCCTGCGTCAGGTCGTCGTCAACCTCCTGGCCAACGCCCGGGTGCACACGCCGGCCGGCAGCCACGTGACCACGACGCTGGCCCGAGAGGGGGACACGCTCATCGTGCGCATCCACGACGACGGCCCGGGGATCGCCCCCGACGTGCGCGACCGGCTCTTCGAGCGCTTCGCCCGGGGGGACTCCTCGCGCGAGCGGCGCACCGGCTCCACGGGCCTGGGCATGTCGATCGCTCTGGCCATCGTCCAGTCCCACGGCGGGAGCATCGACGTCGACTCCTCCACCGCGCCCGAGGACCACGGGACCACCTTCAGCGTCAGGCTCCCGGCCGCCGCCGTCGAGGAGTAAGGCCGCGCGTCAGTCGCGGTGCCGGGCCTCGTGCTTGCGGCGGGTGCGGCCCCAGTCGGTCAGCGAGACGAGCGCGGACAGGGCCAGGCAGGTGACGCCGACGACGGCCACCGACCCGGTGGCGTAAGCGCCGAAGAGCTGCCAGCGCGTCTCCGGGCCGTCCAGGTGCCACCACACCCAGGCCCCCAGGCCGAGCGCCCCCAGGGTGCACACGATGCCGGCGGCCGCCATGAGAATGTTGCCGAGGAGCTGGTGCCACAGGCGCGGCCCGGCGGCCGTCACCGGGATCGTCCCCACGGTGGTCAGCCCGGGCACCTCACCGGAGCTCTCCTCCCCGGTCCCCTCGCGCAGGGACCAGGGGGCGCGCCAGGCCCCGCCGGCCACGGCGAGAGCGCCCCAGGCCACGGGCACGAAGATCCCGGCCAGGACGTCGGAGGGGCGGTGCCACTGGCACACGAGGGTGGAGTAGCCCATGGCGATGGTGAACAGTCCCCCGGCCCAGGCCGCCAGCGGCCGCCAGCGCCGCCCGGACAGCAGGATGAGGGCGACCGCGGCCGAGGCCGCCATGGTGGTGTGCCCCGAGGGCAGGGTGTTGGCGTTGTCCCAGCGCTCGGTGATGTTGAAGTCGGGCCGCCACAGGAACTGGTACTTGAGGATCTGGGTGGTCAGGTTGGCCCCGACCACGGCGACGACGGCCCACACCGCGCGCCGGTGGCTGCGCCGCAGCAGACCGATGACGAGGATCGTCACCACCAGGACGACGGCCGCCGGCATGGACACCACCGACAGGAGCCTGCGGGCGTGGGCGCTCACGTAGTGCGAGCCGATCTCCGAGCCCTCCAGGGCCATGGCGTCGAGGGCCTGGCCGGTGTGGGTGAACACGAACAGCCCCCACAGGCCGAGCGTCGCCGCCAGGCAGGACAGCGCCAGCAGGCCCCCGCGCAGGCGCAGCTGTCCCAGGGAGCGGGAGGACTGCGACTGAAAGGAGGCCACCGGCCGATCGTAGGTTCTCGAACGCACCAACCAATAGGAAGTCAGCAGCGATTCCTGTGCGGGACTGCTCACGACTCACGTGCCTTCAGGTCGCTGAAGGGGTCCTCCCCCTGGCCGCCTGCGGCCGGGGTGATCGGCCCGTAGGGGGAGGCCGTCCTGGGGGCCGACTGCTCGACGGGAGCGGCCTGCGGGTCCTGGGAGACGTCACTTCCGGCACTCTGCCCCGCCGCACCTGATGGGCTGATGACCTCGAGCTCGCTGGTGTCATCGGTGAACTGCGCATCGGCCACGGCTGCCCCGGCGGCCCCGGCGGGGCCGACGACGTCCTGCAGGGGGCGTCCGGGCCAGCGCTCGCGCGCGCCGTCGTCGGGTGAGTCATCACCGCGGCCTGCCTCGCGGGCGGCTGAGCCCTTGACGGCTCGCCCGGCGGCACCCCGGGAGCGGCGACGCGTCCACCACAGGCGCACGAGGATTCCGACGACGACGGCCAGGATGATGACGACGGCCACGATGATGGCCTTCATCCAGGTCTGCATGGGGGCGGGCAGGGCCTTGGCCTCCTCGGCCGCGGCGGCCGTGGGGTCCATGGGGACGCGCTCGCCGGTGACCAGGAGGCGGTGGGAGTTGACGCCGTAGGGCGTGCAGGTGATGAGGGTGACCAGGTCGCGTCCGGGGACCTTGCGCAGGGAGTCGGTCTCCTCGGGCTTGACGACGGTGATGTCGTTGACCTCGTACTTGAGGGTCTGGCCCAGGGAGGAGACGTAGAAGACGTCGCCCTTCTTGAGCTGGTTGAGGTTGTCGAACATGGTCGCGGTGGACAGCCCGGTGTGACCGGTGAGGACCGAGTGGGTGGAGGGGCCGCCGATCGGCAGGCTCGTGCCGAACAGGTGCCCGACTCCCTCCGTCAGGGTGCGGCTGTCGGTGCCGTGGTAGATGGGCAGGCTCACGTGGATGGAGGGGATGACGATCCGGGCCATGACCGGGTCGATGTCCATCTCGTGGAGGTAGGCCTGGTACTGGGGGGTGTCGGGGCGCTGCGACTCGAGCCAGGGGTCGAGGATCGGCGCGCTCTCCAGGTTGTTGTTGTAGGTCTCGGCGGAGGCGCGCTCCTTGGCGACGGTGTCCGGGCCGGCCGAGTTCACCGTGGCGGTGTACATCTTGGCCAGGCGCTGCTGCTCGTCGTTGTTGTGCTGGGTCGCCATGACCGGGTACAGGAGGACGGCGACGCCGACCAGGACCAGGACCAGCGGCAACCAGGTCAGGAAGCGCTCACGCAGGACCTTGCGGCGGGCCGCCTTCTTCGGGTCGGTCTCCGGTGAGCCGGGGCCGTCCGGGCCGGGCTGCACGGCCGCGCCGTCGGGCTCCCCCTGGGCCAGGTTCGTGCGGGACTGGGAGATGCGGTCGCGAAGTGATGGGAGTAGCGCTGTCACGGAGAACCGTGCCTTCCTGCGTCGGGTTGTCTGCGGAGCTCGCTGCGAGAGACGGTGGGGATCGGTGGTGGCTTTAACGATTGGCAGGGAGGATCCCTGCGACGCCCTTGTGGGGGAGACGGGTTCTCCCGCCTCCCCCACAAGGAAGCAGTCAGCGTGATGACGGCCGGCTGGGGCCGGTCACCTCAGTGGCTGCCAGAGGCTGTCAGTGCTTGGCAACGTGACGGCGCTTGTTGGCGTAGGCGACCACCGCGCCACCGGCCACCAGCAGGGCGCCGGCGACGGTCAGGAAGATGACGCCGTTGGCACCGGTCAGCGGCAGGCGGAAGCCGGCGTTCTTCGGGATGTCGGTCACGGTCAGGTTGGTCGGGGCCTTCGCCTCGGCGTCAGCGGCCAGGACCCGGAAGGGGATCGGGTCGGCCTGGAGGGTGTAGCCCTCAGGCGCCTTGGTCTCCACGAGGCAGTAGTGGTCCTCGTCGGTCAGCTGGTCCTTCTTGGCACCGTTGACGTAGTCGTTGGCGCGCAGGTAGTTGATCTCCACGGTGCCCTGGCCGGCGGTGGTGAAGGTCTTTTCCCCACCGACGGTCAGCGGGTCGACGGTCGGGGTGCTGGGGTCGGAGTCACGCAGCGTGGCACCGCTGGCGGTCTTGGTGCACTCGTAGACCTGGAACTGGGCGCCGTTGTACTTGGTCTTGTCGGCCAGGTCGTCCGTACCGGTCTTGGTGAGAACCACCTTGCCGTACTTGGAGAGCACGGGGGTGGTGGGGATGCCGGGGATGTCCGTGGTGGTGCCGGGGTTGTTCGGGTCCCAGGTGAAGTTGGGGCTGTCGTTGGGGATGAGGCCCGCGGTGTTGGACAGGTCGCCCTCGAGGTTGACGGCGGCGTCGAACTTGGCGGTCAGGGTCACCTGGAGCTTGGTCTCGCCGTTGCCGTTGTAGCGCGCCTCGGAGGCCTTGCGGCGGCCCTCCTCGGTGAGCTGGATGGTGGCCCAGTTGTGGTCCTTACCCTCGGCAGTGATGAGGGTGTAGTCGGTGCCGTTCGCCAGGGTCACCTCGTTCTGACCGACGATCTTGACGACCGGGGTCAGGGCGTCCTTCTTGATGCGCTTGTCGAGGCGGTCAACGACCTCGTAGCGCTTGATGCGTGCACCGCCGGGGTAGTCCACCTTCGGGATGGAGGTGGTGATGGTGTAGGTGATGTCGCGCCCGGAGCCGGGGGCCGGCTTGTCGGTCACCTGCTTGTCCACACCGGAGAGGGTGTTCTTGGGGTAGACGTGGACGTTGTAGTTCCACTTGGCGGTGTCCTGCGGGTTGGTCATCGGCAGGGTGACGACGAAGTCCTCGGCCGGGATGACCTTGTCCGGGGTGCGCGTCTCGCTGACGAGGTAGGCACCGACCTCGGTCTGGGCGTCGGTGAAGGAGGCCAGACCGTCAGCACCGGTGGTGATCTTCTGGGTGGTGGCACTCTTGAGGGCACCGGCCTTGACCACGTCACCCTTGAGGTCGGCGAGGGTCTTCCAGCCGTCGTAGGTGGTCAGGTCGACGTTCAGCTTGGTGATGGTGAACTCGACGTCGGAGACGGGCTTGCACTCGGCCTGGGGGTCCTCGTTACCGGTCCCCTCCTTGACGCCGTTGGTGTCGGTCTGCTCGCACTTGTGGACGGTCAGCGTGGTGGCCGCGTCGGGGTCGATGGTGGAGCCGTTCGGGTCAGCGGGTGCCGCCGCGCCGGTCGGGGCGACGAGCGCGCCGGCGGCGAGCGTCATCGCAGCGGCGAGGCCGAGGCCCCGGCGCGTGTTGAGGGAGTGCATTTCTGTTCTCTCCTGTGTTGTTGGGATGAATGAGGGATAGAAGGGGTGACCCGCGCGCGACGGAGCGGAGTCGTGGGTTCTTCTCGCGATCAGGCTGAGCGCCCGAACGAGGAAGTCTTTCGTTGACGCAGTGCCAGCAGGCCGGCGCCGGTGATGGCCGCGATTCCGACGGCGATGTTCATACCGATTCCGCGTCCACCGGACAGTGGCAGGGTGCCGATCTGGAGGTCTCGGACGGTGATCGTGTCGTCGGACTTGCTGGCCCCGCTGCGCGAGACCGTCAGGGCCGAGCCGCCGGGAGTGGCGGTGATGAGCTCGATGCCCGTGTCGGTCACCTTGAAGCGGGCCGGCTTGGCCATGAGCTGGTGCCCGGCGGGAGCCTTGGTCTCCACCAGCCAGTACTCGCGGTTGATGGCCAGTCCCGTGGTGGTGAAGGTTCCGGTTCCCTTGCCGCCGGTGAAGGTCACGCCGTCGGTCAGGGGCTTGGCACCCGGGGTGGAGGGGTCCATCGGGTAGATGTCGAAGGCCGCGTCATCCAGGGGGCCCTGGCTGCCGGTCTTGACGATCGACAGGATGCGCTTGCCGGCATTGGGCGAGACGTTGGCGCAGGCCACGTCGTGGTCGGGCCGGGTGTCGGAGTCCTTGCCAGCCTGAGGAACGACCTTGTTGTACAGGCCGTGGCCGGGAACGAGGCGCTCCTTGTCCGTGGTGCAGGACAGCAGCTCATCGCTGTATCCGGTGACCGACGGGTCGATCTTCACTGTGAAGGTGACGGTGTAGCGGATCGTCAGGCCCGAGTAGAGGGTCTCGTTGTCGGACAGGCGGTAGGAGCCGTCGGGCTGGGCCTCGACCGTCCGGGTCGGTCCCATCTCGCGCTGCACCTTGACCAGGGTCGGGTTGAGCCCGGGGGCGAAGGAGGGCTTGTCGTTGATCGGTCCGGTGGACACCGACAGCGATCCCTCGTTGACCACGCTCACGGTGTAGACGACGTCGAAGGTCGAGCCGTTGCCCGGCTGGGTGGTGACCTCCTTGGAGAACTTCAGCTTGCCGTCGGTGGACAGGCAGCCGTGGTTGTTCCCCTCGCCGTCAGTGTCGCCTTCCATGGCGATGGTGTTGACCAGGCCGGAGGGCTTGCCGTCGGCGCGCTGGTGACCGCACTGGAAGTCGGACTCGTTGAAGCCCGGGGTGCTCTCACGGACCGTGAAGGTCATCTGCATCGTGAAGGTGCGGCTGCCGCCGTCGGCCCCGGCCCGGGGAGCGGCGGCGAGGCTCTCGCCGGTACCGCCCTTGATGAGGGTGATCGAGCCGTTGAGGGTTCCGTTGGCAGGGTTGATGGCGGGCAGGGTGACGCCCTGGGCGTCGACTCCCTTCTCCAGGACCTTGATCCGGCTCAGGCGGGTGCCGGTGGGCATCTGCGGGGTGTCGGTGAGGTCGGCGGCCACCGGGCTGGCGACCAGGGAGGTGTTGGTGACCGTCACCGTGTAGCTGGAGGTGAAGGTGCCATCACTGTTGCGGACCACGTCGAGCGGGGTCTTGGAGGCCTTGAACTGGGGGTTGGCGGGCAGGGTGCCGCAGGCCGCGGCCTCCTTGGGCTGCCCGTCGCCCTTGGTGGTCACTGAGGCCTTGTTGTAGATGGCCTTGCCCTGACCGACGGCGCCGGGGGTGCAGGCTCCCTGGATGCCGGGCAGTCCGGCGTCGGGACCGGAGACGTTGAGCACCACCGTGTAGATGTGCTTCTGGCCCGCGGGCAGGGAGATGCCGGTCTTGACGTAGGGCACGCCGGCCTGAGGCGTCTCCGTGCCGGTGATGGCGCCACCGGAGATGCTGACCTTGTGGACGGTGACCCCGGTGGGGACCTGCCAGGCGTCATTGAGGTCGTAGGTGAGGCCCGCCTTGGCGGAGGGGTTGGTCACCGTGATGGTGTAGGTCTGGTCGAAGGTGGTGCGACCGTTGACCTTCTCGGTGCTCTTGGCGACCTTGGCGAAGGTCTTGTCGATACCGGCGTGCGGGACGACGGAGTTGACGACCTTGATCCGCACGGCTCCCTGCGAGGAGTCGGGCACGGTGAAGGTGACACCGCCGGCGTTGCCGTTGGTCGGGGCCACGGCGGTGGAGGCGAGCTCCCGCTCCTGGTTGCCCGGGTTGGTGACCACCTTGAAGGCGGCCGGGTCCTTCCAGCTGACGCTTCCGCCGGCGGAGGTTCCGGGCTGCTTGAGTCCCCTGGCGTCACGAGCATCCTCGGTGACGGTGCAGGTGGCGCCCACGCGCTGGGCGGGCAGGTTCGCGGCATTGCCCTGGGCGTCCACCGTGATCTTGCCGGTGGAGGCGCCCTTGCCGTCGGGGCCCGGGGTGCAGGTGTAGCTCAGGGAGTAGGAGCCGGCCGTGGCGGCGTCGGAGGCGCCCTCAACGCTCTTGACCGCACTGACGGGGGTCTGCTGGGGCTTCTGGTGCACGACGCAGGTGACGTTCTTGCCCTCCCCCAGCACGAACTTGTTGTCCGCGCTGACGGGCACGTTACTGCCGTCGTCGTTGGTGCAGACCCAGGGGCCGTTCTGCGAGTACCCATCGGGGCCGTTGCCCGAGGACAGGCCGTAGGTGCCGCCGGCGGTGTAGACCTTGCTGACGGCGGGCGTGCCGCTGGCACCGGTGATGGTCTTCTGCCCGAAGAGCCCATCGGTGGCGGGCTTGGCGGTCAAGGTCCACTGCTCGGGCCTGGCGCTGCCGCCGTCGACGATGTTGACGAGGGTGACGCGCCCACGGCCGACGACGTACTCGTTGTGCCAGACGCACTTGACGGCGACCTCGTCCTGGCGCTCGGCCAGCTGGGTCTCATCGAGGCGGATGGTGCGCTGGTCGAGGTTCACGGAGTCGGACTTGTCCAGGCGGGTGGTTCCGTCGCGGCGCAGCAGCGGGGCGCTGCCCTTCCCCACCGTGCAGCTGACGTCGCGCAGGAACCAGCCGGTGGACCAGACGTCACCGGTCCTGCGGTCGACGGAGGCCTGCGGGGTGGTGCCCGCCTCCTGCACCGTGGCGGCGTCGTTGGGGGCCAGCAGGGTGTAGTCCTTGGGGTCGACGTCCTCACCGCCCCAGGTGGGGGTCAGGGACTTGGGGGTCCCCCAGTTCTTGGCGCCGAAGGTCCCTTCCGGTGAGACATTGACGTAGTCGAAGGTGGGGATCGTCAACGATCCTTGAACCGATGAGTCCGCCTTGACGTCCTTGGCGAAGGTCACCGGGCGCTCCTGCTCGATGGAGCCGTAGAGGCAGCCGTAGGAGACGGCCCGCTCACGGGTGACGAAGCGGTCCTCCAGCTGGGAGGCCTCCTCCTTCTCCATATCGGCGCTGCACTGCTGGTTGTTTCCGTTGTTGACGAATCCCCACAGCTTGAGCTTGTACTTGATGCCGGTGTTGGGGTCCGTCCAGGCGGTGTCGGAGCGGTCGGACTTGATGTCGAGGATGTCGTCGGCGCAGCTGTGTCCGATCTTGTCGGTGAAGTCCTGGGTCATGACACCGTTGAACCAGACCAGGGAGCCGTTCTGGTACATGTAGGTGTAGGTGGACCCGTCGTAACGGCCAACCCTCCCGTTCCGGTCATAGGCGTATTGCGTCCTCACCGACTGCTGGTCAGTGCCGTAGTCGCCGATGATGAGCTTGCCGTTCGAGTCGAGCTTCCCGGTGCACGTGTTGATCGTGTCGAACTCGGTCCACGGGAAGTCGGCCTGAATCGTCTGGGCGGTGTTGATGTTGAAGCTGCCGTAGTAGGTGGTGCCCTTGCCCCGGGAGGGGTTGGTCACGGGGCTGTCGTCGGAGTAGATCGGGCTGTTGACGTGGCGCATCCGCCCCACGAGGAAGACGTTTCCGGCCTTGACGCTCGTGGTGTTGGAGGGCTGGAAACCCAGCGAGGTCTGCTCATCGCCCGGCTCGCCCTTGTAGTAGGTGGGGCAGGGACCGTCAATCGTTTTGCGCCCGTAACCGACCGCCGCGTACTGGCCGCTGCTGCCGCGAACATAGTCAGTCCAGTAGTTGTTGGAGCCCGGCGTGTAGCGAGTGCAAGCACGCGCGTATGCCCACTCCCACGGGTAGGAGTTGTAGCTGTACCCGTTCGCCGCTGTGTCGTTCACACGATCAACCGTGTCAACGGTGCGCACATAGGCGATCTGCACCGAGGTGTCCCCCAGGGGAATGCTGAGGTCGCTGGTGGAGGCGTCCGCGGGAGGCGCCGTCCACGGGAGCGACACCATGGTCACCAGGACGATGGCAAGAGAACCGACCACCGCAAAGAATCTGCGCAGTAGTCCTTGACGCCCGCACCGTGGGCGACGTGATGACTGGGACATGCCGATGATTCCGATCATGAGGGATGGGTGCGCGGGGAGCGCACGACAACTGTGACTGCCGAGGAATGTAGGTCATCCGACCTCTTCCCCAACACCTCAGAATCGGTTCAGGGGGCAACAATCGCGCATCATTGCACGCCGCAGACACTTTCCCTTGAAATGACGCGGAACGGCGTGGGTTTCAGTTGTATCTCATTGATGACGGAGGCGTCACGACAATAGAGGAAAGACAACAACAAACCCGCAAATGTCTCAGAACGGAATCATACCCACCGGGAGTTCACCATCATCCATTTCCCTCAAAGCCCCATTCAGTCCGTCGTCACTTTCCTGGGTGCAGGAATCCTGTGGTCAGGAGATGACGGGCCGCATCAACCATCTCCGCGCGCAGCGCGGCCGCGTCGGCTGCGTTCAGCTCACTGAGGGCGGCGACCGCGGAGGCGACCTGCCCGACGCTCAGCTCGCCGTCGGCCACCCCGGCCAGGGCGGCCACCGCCGTGGATGCCTGCAGAGTGCGTCCCAGCCCTCCGCCCTGACGCAGCAGGATGACCGTGGGCTCGGCCGCCCCCGGGATGAGGTGACGCTCCTCGGTGACGTCGGAGGCCAGGAGCGGGCACAGGTCGGCGACGGCCTCGTCGTCGAGGCCGGCGAGGCGCTCGCGCACCTCCAGCACCTCGGCGACATGCGGCCCCAGGACCCCCTGACCGGAGGTGGTCACCTCCTCCAGGAGACGCCAGGGCTCACGGGGGCACCGGGGACGGTGGACGATGAGGTAGCCGAAGCCGACGCCCCGCACGTCACGGGCCTCGAAGTCGTCGATCCACGCCTCCAGGGCGGCGTCGAAGGCCTCCGGGTCGCGCTCGGGGGTCAGGCCACCGTCGCGCAGCCACATGGTGGCGTACTCCACCGGGTCCTGGAGCTCGCGCTCAAGGATCCAGGCGTCGAGCCCCTCGGGGAGCCAGGCGGCCACGGCGTCGCGCCACGAGCCGGCGCCACGATGCTCCCAGTTGCCGAGCATGACCGCGCTCGCCCCGGGCTCGAGGTGTTCGCCGAGCCCGGCGACGAGCCCCGGCAGGATGGGGCCGCCGGCGTCGCGGTACTCCATGAGGGGCAGGCCGGCCTCGCGCACCGCCGGCGGGGTGAGGACGAAGGGCGGGTTGGAGGCAATGAGGTCGAAGCGGCGGCCGGCCACCGGCTCCAGGAGAGAGCCGTGCAGGAGCTCCAGGAGGCCCGCG
>ERZ772953.248-NODE-248-length-16665-cov-4.384889_pt1 | contig 16665 bp, 12 predicted proteins | sample MGYA00580685_ERZ772953 | MGnify/ENA primary metagenome ERZ772953 (study PRJEB29015, sample SAMEA2738080) | human oral metagenome | biome: human oral; feature: human-associated habitat; material: saliva | place: China | collected 2209 ...
CGCCGGGTCTCCTCATCGAGACGAGTACGCAGATGGGCGCCGTTGGCCTGCCAGTCGGTGACGAGCCGGTCGCGCACCGCGGGCGAGGCGAGTGCGAACTCATCGGGGTCGAGTACGCGGTCGAGGATCCTCGTCAGTCGGTCCTCGGCGACTCGGCTGCCGCGCAGCCGGACGCCGGTGACGAAGACCTGCTCGTGCAGGCGCAGGCCGCCGCGGCCGACGAGGACGAGTCGCGACACCGACACCGCGTAGGTCTCGTCGAGGCCGGGCATGACGACGGCGGTGACGCGGTTGACGGCCGACTGGGGGCTGAACAGGTTGGCGCGCAGCGTGCGGGTGGCCTTGCGCATGAGCGGATGGCCGAGGTGGACGTGGACGATGCCCGGGACACCGGCCGCCCGCTCGTCGAAGCTGACGGGGCGGGGCCGGTCCGGGTGGAGCAGGGTCGCGAGGCCCTGAACGGCGCCGTCCCATGAGTGGTCCAGGGAGGGAACCCTGAAAGTTTCAGGGTCGCTGGAGGAGTCCGGCACGTCGCCGGGCTCCTCCAGCTCCAGCACCTCGGCGCGCGGTTCGACCTGCTCCAGTGCCGGCTGGCTGGTCAGGCGCAGCGCCGTGTCGACCACCCGCCGCCCGGCCTGCGGGGTCAGGTGCATCTGCTCCTTGCGCTCGGTGTAGCGGCGGCCCAGTTCGGTGAGACTGCGGTTGAGTCGTCGACTGCCGGCCAGCACCTCGTTGACCGCCTGCTGGTCAGGTGTCGCGGCGGCGCGGCGCCGGGCCTGGCGGTGCAGGAGGCGTTCGGTGATCTGCTCGTCGATGAGCGGGTTGAGGGCACCCAGGTCCCGGGTCTCGGTGGTGATCTTCCCGGCCAGACGGTTCAGGAAGTCGAGTTCACCCGACCAGACGCTTCGAGAACCCCCCCCCGCTGAGGCACGAGGTAGCTGATCTGGGGGGCGTGCTGCTGCCCGTAGCGGTCGATGCGGCCGATGCGCTGCTCCAGGCGGGACGGGTTGAAGGGCACGTCGAAGTTCACCAGGCGGTGGCAGTAGGCCTGCAGGTCGATGCCCTCGCCGGCGGCGTCGGTGGCCACGAGCACCCGCACCGGCTCCTGGGCCGGGTCGGCGTTGAACCGGGCCTTGATGCGCTCGCGCTCCTCGGACGGCGTGGAGCCCTGGATGACGGCGAGCCGGTCCTGGTCGTAGCCCTGGGAGCCGAGCACGGTCGTGATCCAGTGGAGGGTGTCGGCGTACTCGGTGAAGACGACGACCCGTTCGTTGGTCCAGTGCCTGCCGTCGGGGCGGCAGACGGCGTCGAGCCAGTCGATGAGTGCCTGCAGTCGCGTGTTCGCCCGCACCTCGTAGCCGCGCGCCCAGGCCTCCAGTTCTTCTAGGTCGCCCCGGGTGGCGGCGCTCAGCGCGTCGCCGGAGCGGGTGGCGAGCAGGGTGTCGGCCTCGGGCTGCTCGATGAGCCCCTCCTCCACGTCGGACTGGCCCGAGCCCATGACCTCCGCGTAGTAGTCGTCGACGTCGTAGGGGGTCTCGCCCGGCGCGACGGGCTCGGTCAGGTAGTGCTCCAGTGTCCGGGCGAATGCCCACGGGCTGGACAGGAAGCGTTTCTTGAGGAGCAGGGCGGCGATGTCGAGGCTGCTCCGGCCCTGTTCCCGGCCGGAGGCTTGCAGCAGCGCGTCGAGCCTGGCGTAGGCCTCCTCCTCGTCGGCGGATGTCTCGTACGACAGGGTGCCCACCTCGCGGCGCCGGAACTTCTCCCCCTCGATGTCGGACTTCAGGCGCCGCACGGTGACCTCGTCGAGGGCGGTGCGGTCGATGTCGGCGCCGCGGGCGAAGCGGCGCGGGTCGATCATCTCCAGCAGCGCGGTGAACGACTCGGTGTAGCCGTTGTGCGGGGTGGCCGAGAGGAACAGCCGGTGCTCGCACTTGTCGGCCAGGCGCCGCAGGGCCCGGGTGCGCTGGGAGTCGACGGCGTAGCCGCGGCCGCCGCCGACCGCGGTGGGTGCGGCCGGTGCGACGTGGTGGGCCTCGTCCACCACGAGGACGTCGAAGGCGTAGCGGCGCGCCGACCCCGCCCTGCCGGCGTCGGCGAGCACCTCGCGAAGCAGCCGCTGGGCGCGCACGCCCGACAGCCAGGCCATGGACACGATGACGCGCGGGTACAGGCGCAGCGGGTTGGCGGCCAGACCGTAGGTGCGCCGGTCGGCGGCGATCCTGGCCGAGTCGACGATGACGAACTCCAGGCCGAACTTCTCGCGCATCTCGTCGCGCCACTTCTGGGCGAGGCTCGGCGGGCAGACGATGATGACCGAGCGGGCCCGGTGGCGCAGCAACAGTTCCTCGATGACCAGGCCCGCTTCGATGGTCTTGCCCAGGCCGACGTCGTCGGCGAGCAGCAGGTTGGTGCGCGGGGCCTCCAGGGCGCGGCGCAACGGTTCGAGCTGGTAGGGCTCCAGGGTGGCGCCCGAGCGGAAGGGCGCCTGGAAGGCCCTCGGGTCGGCGGAGGTCACCGCGCCCCAGCGCACCGCGTCGACGAAGGCGCCGAGGATGTCGGGATCATCGAAGGAGTCCGCGCCGATCACCTCGGGCAGGCCGCGGTCGGAGACGATCGAGTTGCCAACCTCGAGTTCCCAGACGACGGTGAGTTCCTCGCCCATGCGGTCCTCGGCGAGTGACTGCAACGCCACCAGGTGTTCCAGGCCGGCACGCGACTCGTCGGCGGGGCTGCGGGACAGGCCCTGCTCACGGACGTCGGTGACCGCCCAGGTGGCGCCACGGACCTGGACGACCTGGCCGGGTTCTGGCACGGAGGCAGACCCTGTGGGCGTGAACGTGTTGAGCTGTTCGGTGGTCATCGCATCCCTTGGCTTGGTTCGCACAGTCGCCCTGCGACGAGGTCACCCTATCGGAAGGCTCCGGCATCACGGCGCAGGCTCAAGCGTGACGCGGACGAAGCGAAGCGTATCGAGGGGTTGGTGCACGGGGCGTCACCACCTCGGTGGCCGGCTGCCGAGGCCCCGCACAAGACCGCAGGCCTCAGTGTCACTGCGGCTCGGGAAAGCTGCCCACAACCCCGAGGTCGATGTGCAGCCCCAGCGGCGCGCCCGCGGCGTCGCGGGTGAGCACGACCGGATAGACGCCGTCGCCCCAGCCGGAGTTCGAGATCACGACGTTCTCCCCGTTCGAGGCGAGCGGCATGACGATGTTGGCCGAGCCTTCACGGTAGTACTCGGGGTCGTACAGGAGATCGAACCACGAGTCGGGCTCTTCGGATTCAAAGACCTCACAGTCCCACTCGAGGTCATCGGGCGGCATGGCGGTGGCGACGGCGTCATGGTCGACGAAACCGACCGTTCCTGCGTCCACGAAAACGCCTGACTTCCTGCCGTCCGCCGTCTGGGCCTCCTCGACGGAGGCGGCCTCGCCGTCTGCGAGGATGACGGACAGGTATGCCTCGCGCAGGTGCGCGCCGTCCTGCGTCGGAGAGACGTCGGCGACCGTGACCCGCACCGGGTAGTCGCCCGGCTCGACGGCGAAGAACGGACCATTACCAAGGGTGACGAAGGGGTCACAGGCCTCCAGGCGCCCCGAGGGCACCCGCAGCATCCCCAGGTCAGTCACGGTGAGCCCGACTGACCCGGCGGGGTAGTAAAAACCGTCCTCGAAAGGGCTTGGCACCGGCCCGGAGACGAGGGCGTAGAAGTCGAGATCAGGCATGGTCCGAATACTACTGGGAGCGTTGCCGCACGCAGGTGGCGCTGTGGCGGGCCGGGTGGGGCCTTCGACGCATCACGGGCGGGTGGGGTCGGACCGTCATGGCGATCTCGGCCGCCGATCAGTTGTCGGGTCCGACGTGACGTGACGTCGTTGCCGCTGCGAGCGGGATCCACATCAAGGGTCAGGATCTAACATCACGGCCCAAGCTCAAGCGAGGCGCGTTCTTTGCGGAGCATGTCGAAGGTATCGACGCATGGGACGTCAAGGGCCACACACGCATCGGGGATCTTCACCCGCTTGCGCGAACCAGTCCCCGCCTTCTCGTGGGTGACGACGGTACAGGAATGGGCACTCGCATGAGCAACGAGCATGAAGTCGGCCGTACCTGCAGCGAAAGCATTCAGCGCATCGTCAGTGAAGTCCTGAGACTGAGCCCAGGCAGACAGCTTCGAGAAAACCTGTGCAGTCCTGCCATCCAGGGGAAAGAAAAAATCACGATGGTCTCGTGACCAGTCGGAGAGCTCGTCATCTTTTTCGAGTAGTTCTTCTCGGACCCTCTCGATGCTGCATGCGACGCCTCGACTGTGGGCGTTCTCCAACCAGCGCCAGAATCCCGGGGCGATGTCGAAGGCGTAGTAGCGGTTCTTCGCCTCGATGAGGACGTTGGCGTCGAGGAGGAACATCATGCGGCCCTCAGCTCTTCAGCGAGACCCTCGAAGGTCGCGTGTTTCTTCGTCCCGAGCAGCTGATAGGCCTCCCGGTAGGTGGTGGATCCTTCGAGGGTGCTGGAGATGACGGCCTTGGCGAACTGACGACTCAACCGCAGGGGCTGGGTCTTGTAGTAGTTGCCCCCGCCGCTGTCCCCGTTCTTGTCCTTGACGAGGCTCATGACCCGCTCGTACTCGCCGCGGTAGCGTTCGGTGTACTCGTCCCAGGTCAGGAAGCCGGCATCGAAGATGCGTTTGAGCACGACCAAGGTGCTGACCTTGTAGCGCTTCGCCAAGCGTTCGAGCTCCTCAACGGTCACCTGCCCGCCGTAATCAGAGCGAAGGTCATTGAGCGGGAGAAGGACCTCGGCTGCCACGCTGTTGCACCACTGCTCCTCGGTTCTCCCCTCCCGGGAGTCCATGGCTGCCTCCGACAGTGCGCTGCGTCCGAGCCAGATGTGCGCCAGTTCGTGAACGAGGGTGAACAGCTGTGCCGCCTTCGCGTCCGCGTCGTTGACGAAGATCAAAGGCGCGAGCGGATCGGAGAGCGCGAACCCGCGGAACTCCGCCGGGTCGAGTTTGCGGTGCGTGTCGGCGCCCACCACGCCATTGACCATGACGAGGACGCCGATGTTCTCGATGCGGTCGATCAGACCACGCCGGACCTTCTCGTTGCCGGAGAGTTTCTGCCGTTCCTCAACGCCGAAGTCGAGCCTCTCAGCGATGTCACCGGCAACCCGGGCCGGCGGTGTGTCCAGTGTCGCAGACCCGACGAAATCGAGCGGCTCTGCCCCGTTGTCGGACGCGTAATCTCGGTACCAGTCCTGGCGCCTCTGGCACAGGTAGATCGTGTCGAGAAGGTCCACGGAGGGACGAAGCACCCCGACGTTGCCGATGGTGCGCATGTCCGGGATCGGCAGTGGTTCGTCCGGCGGTTCCGGCAGGAACAGGAATCCGAACGGTGCGTGGGTGTTCTTGGCGAACGTCTCGAGCTGTTTGAGTGTTGGCCGGGTCTCGCCCCTGACCCACTTGGTGAACTGCGGTGCGCGCCGGGCCGTCGTCTCCTCGTCCCAGCCGGCCCGCTCGACCGCCCAGCGGAGCAGCGCCGGAGCGACATCGACATGGACGACCACCAGACACCTCCTGTTCCGGCGGGCTCGGGATGCTCTGGGCCCGGCGCGAACGTTCACCACACCGAGAGCCGCACCCTTTCAATGGTTCCATCGCTTCCAATGGTTCCGCTGCCACCTCTGCCTCCAAGTCAAGCATCACTTCTTGTAACCGCACCTGGGAACTCGCCCAACGGACAACACCGGGCCCGTCCGGCCAGCACACGACCCCCTGCGCGAGCCGGACGCCGCAGCCCGGGCGTCCCCCGCCTCGACTTGACCGTCAATCCCTCATAGGCCGGGTGGCATGCCACCGCCCGAACCCGATGCCGCTCGGATCCAGCGCTGGTGCGACAACCGGGTCCCGGCCCCGTTCCGCAGTCGGGTGCGCGTCGGGGCCGAGGTCGCCGACCGGCGCGTCACGACCAGCCAGTCGCGGCCGCCCTGGGGCGGCGAGGGCGACTGGATCTCCACGCCCGTCGCGCGGTTCCGCTGTACCAGGGCCACCGGACTGTGGAGCCTGTACTGGGCCGACCGGAATTCGCGCTTCCACGAGTACGACCGGTTCCAGCCGACCCGGGCGGTGCAGGGCGTCCTCGACGTCCTCGACACCTGCCAGGACCCGATCCTCTGGGGCTGACCCGGGCCCCGCCTCACCCCGCCCCGGTGCGCAGCCAGCGGCCCGTCCGGGCGCGCAGGGTGAGCGTCAGGGCGCGGGCGGCGAGGAAACCTGCGTAGGCCGTCCACAGCCAGACCAGCCCGGCCGGCCCGCCGGTGCACCAGTGGGCGACGGCCGCGAGCATCGGCAGGTGGCAGGCCGCGACGAACAGGCCGGCCAGCGCCAGGTAGCGGGTGTCGCCGGCGCCGATGAGCACCCCGTCGAGCACGAAGACGAGCGCGGCCAGCGGCATGATCGCGGCGAGCACGACGAAGGAGTGCATGACGAGTCGCTGCACGGCGGCGTCGGAGGTGAACAGCCGCGCGAGCCAGGGCCGCACGGCGACGAGGACCAGACCGAGGACGGCGGCCTGCACGCAGCCCCAGCCGAGGGCGCGCGCCATGACGGTCCGCGCCCCGGCCGTCCCGCCCGCGCCGAGCCGGTGCCCGATGAGGGCCTGGCAGGCGATGGCCAGCGAGTCGAGGGCGAAGGTGAGGAAGGAGTACAGCGAGTTCGTCACCTGGTGGGCGGCCAGCGTCAGCGAGCCGAGCCCGGTGGCGACGACGGTCGTCGCCGTGAGCGAGAACCACAGGGTGGCGGTGCGCAGCACCAGCCAACCGCCGGCCGAGGCCGCCGCGCCCATGCCGCGCGGGCTCGGGCGCAGCCCCAGGCCGAGCCCCCGGCAGCGGCGGACGATGACCGCCACGAGCACGATGCACGACAGCCCCTGGGCGGCGGCCGTGGCGGTCGCCGAGCCGGCGATGCCCAGGCCGAGGCCGTTGATGAGCAGGGCGTCCAGGCCGATGTTCGTCACATTGACGCCGATCGCCACGGCCATCGGCGTCCGGGTGTCCTGCAGGCCGCGCAGCAGCCCGGTCGAGGCGAGCACGACGAGTTGGAAGGGCAGCCCGGCCGCGACGATCCGCAGATAGGTGACGGCCGCGGCGGCGACGTCGGAGGCCGGCCCGTACCAGCCGACGACCGTCGGGGCGAGCCAGGCGAGCAGTGCCGCGAGGACGACGCCGAGCGTCCCGCCCAGGGCCATGCCGTCTCGTCCGGCCTCGTAGGCGGCCCGGTCGCGCCCGGCACCGAGGCGATGGGCGACGACGCTGGTCGTCGAGTAGGCCAGGAAGACGCACAGGCCCGTGATGACGCCCAGCACGTTGCCTCCCAGCCCCAGCCCGGCCAGCGGCACGGCGCCGACGTGCCCGATGAAGGCGGTGTCGGCCATGACGAGCAGCGGCTCGGAGACGAGCGTGGCGAAGGTGGGCAGGGCCAGCGACAGCAGGTCACGGTCGGTTCTCGTCCACAGGGCCACGGACAGGCAGGCTACCCGGCCGCGACGCAGACGGAGGCGCCCCCCGGGCGCGCGGGCGCACGAGCCGCTCGACATCGAACACGGCCGCAGCCGGAGACGGCAGACGGACCGGAGACGGCAGACGGAGACGCCCACGACCGGCGGCCCCACCTGCCCCCTGACGCGGCCCGGGGCGACGTCGGCCTCATCGGCGTCACGGGCCCGCTGCACCTCATCCGGGCCGCACGGGGGTGAAACACAATCGTTACAAATATCTTGACGTCAAGACATGAGATGGCTTCTCAACCGGCGTGCGCTGGTGCCATATTCGGTGGTGTCACCGGCGAGGAGCCGGACATCCGAAAGCGACAAGGAGCCACGCCAATGCGCGAAGCCGTTCAGTCCATCTACGACGGGGTCCTGGACCGCAACCCCGGCCAGCCCGAGTTCCACCAGGCGGTCAAGGAGGTCTTCGAGAGCATCGAGCCCGCGCTCGAGCGCAAGCCCGAGTACCTCGACGCCGCGATCCTCGAGCGGGTCACCGAGCCCGACCGCCAGATCATGTTCCGCGTGCCGTGGGTCGACGACTCCGGCAAGGTCCAGGTCAACCGCGGTTTCCGCATCGAGTTCAGCTCGGCGCTCGGCCCCTACAAGGGCGGCCTGCGGTTCCGCGAGAACGTCAACCTCTCCATCATCAAGTTCCTCGGCTTCGAGCAGATCTTCAAGAACTCCCTCACCGGCCTGGCCATGGGCGGCGGCAAGGGCGGCTCCGACTTCGACCCGCACGGCAGGTCGGACGCCGAGGTCATGCGCTTCTGCCAGTCCTTCATGACCGAGCTGTACCGCCACATCGGCCTCAACACCGACGTCCCCGCCGGCGACATCGGCGTGGGCGGCCGCGAGATCGGCTACCTGTTCGGCCAGTACAAGCGCATCACCAACCGCTTCGACGCGGGCGTCCTCACCGGCAAGGGACTCGACTGGGGCGGCTCGCTCGCCCGCACCGAGGCCACCGGTTTCGGCACCGTCTACTTCGCCGACCGCATGCTCGGCACGAAGGACGACTCCTTCGACGGCAAGCGCGTCGTCGTGTCGGGCTCGGGCAATGTGGCCATCTACGCCATCGCGAAGGCCCAGGAGCTCGGCGCCACCGTCGTGGCCTGCTCCGACTCCTCCGGCCTGGTCGTCGACGAGAAGGGCATCGACGTCGCCCTCCTCCAGTCCGTCAAGGAGCAGCGCCGCGAGCGCATCAGCGCCTACGCCGACGAGCGCGCCTCCGCCACCTTCACGCCCGCCGGCAAGGGCGGCATCTGGCAGATCAAGGCCGACATCGCCCTGCCCTGCGCCACCCAGAACGAGCTGGACCTGGACGACGCCAAGGCCCTCATCGCCAACGGCGTCCAGGTCGTCGCCGAGGGCGCCAACATGCCCTGCACCCCCGAGGCCTTCCACGCCTTCCAGTCCGCCGGCGTCCTCTACGCCCCCGGCAAGGCCTCCAACGCCGGCGGCGTCGCCACCAGCGGTCTCGAGATGCAGCAGAACGCCGCCCGCGAATCGTGGACCTTCGAGAAGACCGACGCCGAGCTGCACGCGATCATGGACAACATCCATGACACCTGCCGGGCGACGGCCGAGGAGTACGGCCATCCCGGCGACTACGTCGTCGGCGCGAACATCGCCGGCTTCACCAAGGTCGCCGACGCCATGCTCGACTTCGGCCTGGTCTGATCGGCGCCCGCGCAACCGTTCCGACAGGAGGCGGCCGTCCACCGGGCGGCCGCCTCCTGCGTCGTGCCGCCGCCGGACGCCCTCGCGGCCCCGAACGCGGCCGACAGCCCCGACCCGCGGATGACGCACGGACAACCGCTCGCACCGCAGTTCCGGAACACCACCGTGCCGCTCGCGGCCCCGCAGGACGGATAAATTTGCCCCCATGGATCCTGTCGAGCGCCTCATCGCCGCCGAATCGCCCGAGCGCGCCGAGCACGTGCTCGTCGTCAACGCCCCGGGCCTCGCCGAGGCGGCGCGGCGGGCCGCGCCGCGGGTGAGCCTGTGGTGCGACGACCGCCGCGATGCCGGCACGGTGCCGACCGGGCTGCTGCTCGAGGACTTCGACGAGTCGTCGCTGGCCGGCGTCGATCTCGTGTGGCTGCGCCTGCCCAAGGCCCTGTCGGCCCTCGACGACGACGCCGAACGCATCGCCGCATGGGCCGACCCGCGGGTACGGGTCGTCTCGGCCGGCCGTCAGAGGGCCATGACGCACTCGATGAACGACGTGCTCGGACGCCATTTCGACACGGTCTCGGCCTCCCCCGGCGTCGCGAAGTGCCGGGCCCTGCGCGCCTCGGGGCCGCGGAGGCGCCGCCTGCGCTGGCCACGCGAGCGCACCCACCCCGAGCTGGGCATCGGCGTCATCGCGCACGGCGAGGTCTTCGCCACGAACCGGGTGGACGACGGCACCCGCCTGCTCGCCGAGCTGTGCCCCGACATCCACGGCGACGAGCTGCTCGACCTGGGCTGCGGCTCGGGCGTCCTGGCCACCCTGCTGGCCCGCGCCAACCCGGGCGCACGGGTCCGCGCCGTCGACGTGAGCCGCGCCGCCGTCGCCTCGACGCTGCTGACGGCCGAGGCCAACGGCGTGGCCGTGGAGGCGCACTGGGCCGCCGCGCTGCACGACTGGCCCCCGGAGTGCCTCGACGTCATCGTCACCAACCCGCCCTTCCACCGCGGCATCGCCAAGGACTCCGAACCGGCCCTGGCCATGTTCGACGACGCCGCCCGCCTGCTGCGCCCCGGCGGGCGGATGTGGTGCGTCCACAACTCGCACCTGCCCTGGCGCAGGCGGCTGGCCGAGAAGGTCGGCCCGACGGTCGTCGTCCGGCAGAACCCCTTCTACACGGTCACCCGCTCGGTCGCCCGCTGAGAACCGTCCATGCTCCGGGGAGCGGTCGCCCTCGCGGCGGACCTCCGCCCCGCGGCGACCGCCGGGGCCGCGCCGCCCGGTCCCCGACGCGACGACGTCCCGGACCCCGGACTTCGGGACTCCCCGTCGCGCCCGGATCGCCGTTATCGTGCGCCCGTGACCGGGTCGAGGAACTGGAAGAAGCGGTGGCTGCCGAATCAGCACGGCGCCTGGGCGATGCTCGTCGTCCCGTTCGTCGTCGGCGCCCTGACCCGCCAGCGCGCGACCGGCCTGCCCCTGTGGTGGATCCCGCTGGCCGTCCTGTGGATCGTCGGCTACTGCCTGTTCGCGCAGACCGTCACCTGGATCAAGACGCCGGCCCGGCGCCGTGCGGGCCTGCGCACCCCGATCCTCACCTACCTCGCCGTCTGCGCGGCGAGCGGACTGGCAATCCTGGCACTGCACGGGCTCTGCCTGGCCGTCTGGCTCGTCGGCTTCGTGCCCCTCGTCGTCGTGGCGCTCGCGCTCGTGCGCAACCACGAGGAGCGCTCGGTCACCTCGGGCATGACGACCGTCGCCGCGGCCTGCCTCATGTTCTACGTGCTGCGCTGCGGCGGCTGGCCGCCGCTCGCCCCGGGCCTGCACGACGGCCTGACCGGCCTGCTGCTGTACGGCTACTTCGCCGGGACGGTCCTCCACGTGAAGTCCCTCATCCGGGAGCGGAACAACCCGGCCGCCGCCCGCAACTCGGTTCTCTGGCACGCGGCCTGGTTCGCCGCTGCCGTCGTCCTGTGCGGGCCCTGGCTCGGCACCGGCTCACCGTGGTGGATCGTCTTCTTCGCAGTGGCCCTGGCGCGCACGACGGCCATGAAGCGGCTCCAGGACAACGGCCTCCCCTTCCGACCGGGGACGCTGGGGGTCGTCGAGATCGCCCTCAGCGCAGCGGCCATCGCCTGCGGGCTGACCTGAGGAGCCGCCCGGCCCACCGGCCGCGGGGGGACGTCACGGCCCCGGACGTCTGGAAGGCCCGCCCCGCAAGTCGGAGAGGAGCGCGTCGGCGGGGCATCCCATGCCCCCGGACGTCACGCCCCACTCGCCCCGTGTCGCCGGGGCCCTGAGCCGCGAAAGGTCGCGGACGCCCGAGGGCCTGCACGAGTCCCCTCTCATGCCATCCTGCCGAGCGCTCCGCCTGACATTGCCCGGCCCCGGCGCAGGCCCCGGCCCCGCGTTCCTGCACTCCGTCCGCGGGAGCGCACACCGGATCCGCTCCCCACCCGCCCCGCCGGGCCTGCACGTCATCCCGCGGAAACCATCGGACGGGTCGGACGGTCGACTCTGGCCGGACAGCCGATTACGGTGGTGGCATGACCGCAGTTCCCGCACCGATGCTCAGACTCAGCAACGCCGTCAACGGCGTCGTCGAGATCCCGCAGTTCGGCTTCGGCACCTACAGGGTGCCGCCCGAGGAGGCCGAGCGTGTCGTCTCCGAGGCGCTCGAGGCCGGCTACCGCCACATCGACACCGCCCAGATGTACGGCAACGAGGCCGGCGTGGGCCGCGCGCTCGCCGCCAGCGGCATCGACCGCGACGAGCTGTTCGTCACGAGCAAGCTCGACAACGGCAACCACGGCCACGACGACGCCCTGCGCTCCCTCGACCGAAGCCTCACGGAGCTGGGCCTGGAGCGCCTCGACCTCTTCCTCGTCCACTGGCCGATGGCCGCGGTGACGAACATCGTCGAGACCTGGCGCACGATGATCGAGATCCTCCAGTCCGGCCGAGTCCGGGCGATCGGCGTCTCGAACCACCAGGCCGAGCACCTGCGCGAGATCACCGACGCCACCGGCATCGCCCCGGCCGTCAACCAGATCGAGATCAGCCCCTACCTCACCCAGGAGCCGCTGCGGGCCCTGCACGCCCAGATGGGCATCGTCACCGAGGCCTGGTCGCCGCTGGCCCGCGGCAAGGTCGCCTGCGACCCGACGATCCTGGCGATCGGCGCCGAGCTGGGCCGCACGGCCTCCCAGGTCGTCCTGCGCTGGCACATCCAGCGCGGCGACGTCGTCTTCCCCAAGTCGATGCACCGCGAGCGCATCGTCGAGAACGCGCAGCTGTTCGACTTCGCGCTCTCGCCAGCCCAGATGGACGCGGTGAGCGCCCTCGACCGCGGCGAGCGCCAGGGAAGCCACCCCGACATGGTGCAGTGGACGGAGCGCCCCTGAGACCGAGCGCCTCACGAGCAGGGCGCCCCTGACCCGCCCGTCCGGGAGCCGCCCCGGGATGACGGCACGCGGGCACGGCTCGCGCAGCCCCGGACCCGCCCGTCTGGAGGCCGCAGGGCGATCTACCGACCGGTCTCGCCGGCAACTACCCCGGGCTCGCCCGTCCGGGAGCCGAAGCAGCCGGGTGGGGATGCCGGTGTTGGCGAGCCATCCGGACCTGTCCGTCTGGGAGCCGCAGGAAGTCGAGGCTCAGGCGGTTCCGCTTCCGCGACCCGAACCCGCCCACCAGGCCGGATCCGCCCACCCAGGGCCCGCCAAGGGTGGGCGGACCGGTGGGCGCGGGGCCCGCGGTGGCGAGCACGCTGGCCGGCTGGCCCGCGCGCGGTCGGGCCGATGGGCGCGGGCCCCGCTAGCCTTGGTCGCATGCCGCGCTTCGAACCCTTCCACGCACTCCGTTACGCCCCGCAGACCGACCTCGACGCCGTCATCGCGCCGCCCTACGACGTGCTGAGCGACGCCGATGTCGAGGCTTTGAAGGCCCGCGACCCGCACAACATCGCCTGGGTCGACGACCCTCGCGGCGACGGCGACCGCTACGAGCGGGCCGCCGCCACCCTGCGGCGGTGGCTCGCCGAGGGCGTCATGGTGCCCGACGAGCGGCCCAGCTTCACGATCTACCGGATGGCCTTCACCGACGCCACGGGCGCCGACCGCGTCATCTCCGGCGTGCTCGGCGGCCTGGAGGTCGTCGACGAGGGCGCAGGCGGCGTGCTCCCCCATGAGCGCACGACGAAGAAGGCGGTCACCGACCGCCTCGACCTGACCCGGGCCACCGCCACGAACGGTTCGCCCGTGTGGGGGCTGTCGCCGGCCCCGGGGCTCACGGAGGCCCTCCGGGAGCCGGCCGAGCCGGTCGGCGGGATCGTCGTCGACGGCGTCCGTCACACCGTCGAGCGCGTCACCGATCCGCGGCGCATCGCCGCGATCAGCGCGATCATCGGCTCCGACGACGTCCTCATCGCCGACGGCCACCACCGCTACACGATCTCGCGCAGCTACCGCGACGAGGTCCGAGCCGCCACCGGCCGCACCGACACCGACGCCGAGCTGACGCTGACCTTCGTCAACGAACTCGTGGACGACCAGCTGTCGATCGAGGCCATCCACCGCCTGCTCGACGGCGTCGCCTGGGACGACCTGGTCGCCGCGCTGGAGCGCTTCTTCACCCTCGAGCCCCTCGACGGGGAGCCGACCCCGGCCACCCTGGCCGCCATGGTCGCGCAGGGCCGCCTCGTGCTCCTGCCCCCCGACGGTCGGGCGAGCTGGCTCATCGCCCGGCCGGGCGCCTTCGCCGGCGTCCGCGCCCTCGACGGCGCCTGGCTCGAGCGGGCCCTGGACGGCACCGGCGTCGTCCTCGGCTACCAGCACGGCCTGGACGAGATGCGCAGGGCCGTCAAGGATCACGCCGCCGGCATCCTCATCCGCCCGACGGGCCTCGACGAGATCATGCGCACCGCCCGCGAGGGCCTGCTCATGCCGCCGAAGTCGACCTTCTTCACCCCGAAGCTGCGCACCGGCTTCGTCATGCGCCCCACCGCCTCGCTGAGCTGAGCGGCGAGTGCCCGCGCCGGGCCGACGTCGTCGCGCGGGTCCTCCGCCCTGCCGCTCATCGCGACGGTCCGTCACGATAAGGTCAAGGCGACGGCCAGTGCGCCATCGGGCGTGCGCGGCCACGGACCAGGAGAGGAACTATGACTGACCGCATTGCCAACGCACAGCTGCGCGGCAAGGTGATGAGCGCGGACGAGGCAGCCGCCCTCATCCCGGCCGGAGCCCAGATCGGCTTCGGCGGATTCACCGGATCCGGTTACCCCAAGGAGCTCCCGAAGGCTCTCGCCGCCCGTATCAAGGCTGCGCACGAGGCCGGCGAGGACTTCACCGTGAACGCGTTCACCGGCGCCTCCACCGCCCCCGAGCTCGACGGCGTGCTCGCCGAGGTCGACGGCATGGGCTGGCGCATGCCGTACCAGTCCGATCCGACCCTTCGCAAGAAGATCAACGACGGCACGATCCGCTACACCGACATCCACCTGTCGCACTCGGCCCAGCTCGTGGCCGAGGGCTTCTGCGGCAGGCTCGACTTCGCCGCCGTCGAGGCCACCCGCATCACCGAGGATGGCAGCATCGTCCCGACCTCCTCGGTGGGCAACAACAAGACCTACCTCGACATGGCCGAGAAGGTCATCATCGAGGTCAACTCCTGGCAGTCCCTCGAGCTGGAGGGCATGCACGACGTGTGGAACGGCTACCTCACGCCGCCCAACCGCCCCGCCATCCCGATCACGAACCCCGGCGACCGCATCGGCGACGCCTTCCTGACGCTCGACCCGAGCAAGGTCGTCGCGGTCATCGAGACCGAGGACCCCGACCGCAACTCGCCGTTCAAGCCGATCGACGACGACTCGCGCGCCATCGCCGGATATCTGCTCGACTTCTACGCCAACGAGGTCGAGCACGGCCGCATGCCGAAGAACCTGCTGCCGCTCCAGTCGGGCGTGGGCAACATCCCGAACGCGGTGCTCGACGGCCTGCTGAAGTCCGATCTCGAGAACCTCACCAGCTACACCGAGGTCATCCAGGACGGCATGGTCGACCTCATCGACGCTGGCAAGCTGACCGTCGCCTCCGCCACGGCCTTCTCGCTGAGCCCCGAGTACGCGCACAAGATGAACGAGGGTGCGGAGAAGTACCGCAGGTCCATCGTCCTGCGCCCGCAGGAGATCTCGAACCACCCGGAGGTCATCCGCCGTCTCGGCGTGCTGAGCTGCAACGGCATGATCGAGGCCGACATCTACGGCAATGTGAACTCCACCCACGTGTGCGGCACCCGGATGATGAACGGCATCGGGGGCTCGGGCGACTTCACGCGCAACGCCTACATCTCGGCGTTCGTCTCCCCGTCGACCGCCAAGAACGGCGCCATCTCGGCGATCGTCCCGATGGCCAGCCACGTCGACCACACCGAGCACGACGTCATGGTCATCATCACCGAGCAGGGCCTCGCCGATCTGCGCGGCCTGGCCCCCCGCCAGCGGGCCAAGAAGATCATCGAGAACTGCGCCCACCCGGACTACCGGGCGCAGCTGACCGAGTACTACGAGGCCGCGCTGGCGTCCTCGAAGGCCAAGCACACGCCGCACGACTTGGCGCACAGCTTCGACTTCCACCGCAGCTTCCTCGAGAACGGCACGATGAGGCTGAGCTGACGTCCTCGGCAGTACGAGGGGGACCGCCCGTCGGGTGGTCCCCCTCGTACTGCCGACGGCCGCCGCCGGCGCAGTCCGTCCGCCGTGCCCGGCGGTGGCATAGGCTGGGCGAGGGCCGCGGCCCGACCGGCCCGTCAGACGAGAAGCAGACGAGGTGAGCCCCGAGCGATGAGTTCCGACCAGAGCAGCCCGGACGCGCGGACGGACGAGTGGGCCCACTCCCCCGCACCGGCCGCCCCCGCCCCGACGCCCGACGGCACGAACGAACCGCAGGGCATCGGGCTGGCCCCCGACCATCGTGTCGAGACGCTGCCCCCGTTGGAGGAGATGCACCACGGCGTGCCCGTGTCGGCCCGCACCGGGGAGCCGCACCGCACGGGTGCGCTCGTCGCGCTCCAGTGCTGCTTCTACGCAGCGGCGGGGGCGAGCGGCCTCGGCTACGCCCTGTACTGGTGGCGCGCCATGCACGTGGCGGGCTTCGACCGCTCGGCGTGGATCGTCGGCTGGCTCGACCCGAGGCCCGGGGGCGCGGGCTCCATCGCCCTCGTCCTGGCGCTGGCGGCGCTCGTCGTCGTGATGGTGGGGGCGCCGTGCGTGGCGGCCTACCAAGCGTGGACGGGCGAGCGGCTCGCGCGGCGGCTGTCGCTCGTCGCGCTGGCGGCCGCGTGCCCGGGCGCGCTGTTCAACCCGCTGGCGTGCGTGGCGATCCCGCTGGCGGCCGCCGGCGCGGTGCTGGCGCGCGCCCGCGGCACGACGGACTACCTCGACGCCTGGGAGGCGCT
>ERZ772953.254-NODE-254-length-16526-cov-4.331067_pt1 | contig 16526 bp, 4 predicted proteins | sample MGYA00580685_ERZ772953 | MGnify/ENA primary metagenome ERZ772953 (study PRJEB29015, sample SAMEA2738080) | human oral metagenome | biome: human oral; feature: human-associated habitat; material: saliva | place: China | collected 2209 ...
AGGATCCCGCGGCGGGCGCGCGGCGTCCGGGTCGGCCCCGCGGAAGGAGCCCTGCGACCGCCCGGCGACAGGCGGAGCGGCCGCTGGCCGAGGGGCGTCGGGGTCGGCCCCGCGGAAGGAGCCCTGCGACTGCGCACCGACGAGCAGCTCGCGGGCGACCCGGGGCATGGCTGCATCGTCGCCGACGGCGCACGGCTCGCCCCTGGTGAACAGGCACATGGGCGCCGCCGAGCCGAAGGCCTCGAGGTCGTTCTGGGCCTCGCCCGGCGCGGTCATCCAGTGGCGCAGGATGCCGAAGGGCCCGTCGAGCACGGCCTGCTGGGTGCCCTGGCCGAAGGTGAACGGGGGCAGGTTCTTCGCGCCGTCCATGACCCGCTCGTCGAACCAGAAGGGCCCCTCGGCCGTGGCCCGCTCGTCCGGGGGCTGTTCGAAGGCGTTGATGTCGTCCATGGTGACGGCGAGCACCGGGGTGCCGGCCTCGCGCAGGCCCTGCCGTTTCGCCGCGTCGTCGGCGAGCCGGTTGGCGTCCGCGGCGGCGTGGAAGGCGAAGCCGTCGGTGAAGATCGCCAGGTCGGGCCCGCCGCCGCCGCGGAGCACGAAGTCGGGGCGGCTGTCGAGCACGTTGACCTGCGGTTCGAGCCGCCAGGTCAGCGGGCCGAAGCCCGCGGTGATGATGTTGCCCCTGCCGGTCACCTGTTCGTGGCAGACGCCGCCGGCGGCCTCGACCATCCGGGTGAAGGCCCGGCGGAAGCGCTTCTCGAGGAAGGACTCGTCGTCCCGGTCGATGTGCGGGGGCTGGTCGGTGATCCGCCAGCCGGGCTGTGAGCCGGTCTCGGCCTCGCCGCCGAGCAGTTCGCGCAGGCTGCGTTCGGCGCTGGTGCGCGACACCAGGTCGAGGTCCTGGAAGTCGGCGAAGGGCAGCAGGCAGCGGTGGCAGGCCAGGCGGCCCTCGTCGCGGCAGGGGCAGTCGCGGACGGCGAGGTAGGCCTGCGTGAGGATCTGCCAGAGCTTGTCGGGGCGCGCCACGTCGGCCAGGTAGCCGGTGCCGCCGGGCACGAGGTCGTGGATGAGCAGGCCGTCGGTGACCGGCCGGCCCGGCCCGGCCGACGCGTTGACGCTCGCCACGCCGAGGTGGTCGGGCGAGCCGCCGAAGGCCCTCTGCATGCCGAGCCGCAGGGCGGCGCGCAGGCTCGGGATGGCGTAGAGGTCGCCTGCGGCGGTCTGCCAGGGCAGGGTCACGAGGAGGCCCTGGGTGGTCAGCGAGCGGCTGAGGACGATCTGGCGGGCGTGCTCGTCGAGGTCGTTGCGGTGCCGGCACCAGGGGTGGTGCTCCCGGGCGGAGTTCGAGTTGGGGTCCTGGTCGAGGTGCCCGCAGCTCTCGCAGACTCGGAACAGCGGCGCCTCGACCCGGTGCCCGCCGATCCGGCGGGTGGGGCCGGGCCTGCGCGGGCCCAGGTTGAGCCAGGCCAGGTCGAGCCGCTGGGCGTAGGCGACGCCGAGGCCGACGTCCTGGGCGTACCAGCGTTCGGTGACGTGCCGGGGGTCGATGTCGGCCATCGGCACGACGGTGAAGCCCGCCCTGGCTCGCTCCTCGTCGGTGTCGTCGATGCGCGAGCCGTCGCGGCTCACCTGCGCTGAGGCCCGGGACAGCTCCACCACCTGGTACTGCTGGCCGATGTCGGCGATGCCGGTGCCGGCGCAGCGGGGGCACCTGGCCGGCTGGGCGCGGCCGCCGGTGACGTCCTCGCGGTAGCCGCACTCGGGGCACAGCGCCCAGGTGCGCAGGTGCTGGCCCTGGTTGCCCAGGTCGACGCTGTCCACCTGGATGCGGCGGCCGTCGACGTAGAAGGTGGCGCCGGGCGCGAACTCGCGCAGGGCGCGGGCGGAGCCGCGGGTGTAGGTGTACGGCTCGTTCCTGACCTCGTGCGCGTCCTCGTCGAACCAGCTGATCTGCACGTCGAGTTCGACCTGGTCGTCGATGAGCGTGTAGTTGGGCAGCAGCCCGTACAGCTCCAGCGGCTGGATCCAGTAGGCCTGGCGGCGTTCGGCGAGCTGCCTGCCCAGATAGCGCCGGGCGGCCTCGGCCTCGCGGACGGCGCTCTGCTCGTCGCCGCCCTCGCTCGCCCCGGCGGCGAGGGCGTGCAGGTGCGGCAGGGCCTCGTCGATGTCGGCGCGCCGGCGGTCGAGGTCGTCGAGCTCGGCGTCCCACCGGTCGACGGCCCGCTCGACGTACCGGGCGAGGCCGCTCGTCGCCGGGCCGCCATCCGGCCGGACCCAGGCGCGGAGCTCGTCGACGAGACCGTCGTCGAGGATGCCGTCGAAGCCCGCCGCGAAGCGGTCGACGAGCCGGTCGGGGTCGGCCTCGGCGCGCTCGACGATGTCGGCGAGCAGGCCGCCCGGGGCGAGGGTCATCGTCTCGTCGGCCCGGCTCGGGCTCGTCCCCGTCTCGCGGGCGCGGGCGTCGGCGAGGGCGGCGATGAACTGGCGGCGCACGATCTCGACGGCGTTGAGGTAGGTGGCGGGCGGGCGCACCGCGCCGTTTATGAGCGAGGCGGGGTCGTTGAGGCGGGGCAGGTGCTCGCCGCGGCCGGTGACGAGCGCCACGTCGAGGGCGTTGCCGTTGGCGCGGCCGGCGCGGCCGACGCGCTGCACGTAGCCGGCGACGCTGCGCGGCAGCGAGGACAGGAACACGGCCGACAGATCGCCGATGTCGATGCCCATCTCGAGGGTGGGCGTGGCGACGAGCACGTTCGGAGCGCCCGGGTCGGCGGAGCCGTTCTTGAACCCGCTCTCGTACTGCCTGCGCAGGGAGGCCTCGACCAGGGAGGTGTGCTCCTTGGCGACGACCCGCTCCATCCGGCCGCCCGTGTACATGCGGCGGTAGAAGTTGCCGGGGCCGGCGGGCTCGGCCGACAGGCGGCCCGGGCAGCGCCCGACGAGGCAGGGCCCGCCGGCGAGCTCGCGCACGCTGTCGGGGCCAGCGCTGTGGCGGGTGCGGCAGACGTCGCAGCGCAGCATCATCACCCGGTCGCCCCGGTCGTCGGGCGCGGCGGCCACGGTGATGCGGCGGGCGGGGACGGCGAGGGCCCGGTCGCCCGCTCCCCCGCCGGCGATGGCGCGGCCGACGACGACGCCCTCCTCCTCGAGGGCGCCGAACAGGGCCCGCATGAGCGCGCCCGCGTGGCCGGCGTCGACGCCGAGCACCCGGGCGGTCCAGCGGGCGTACCAGGACTGGGGGACGGTGACGGGGTCGAGCAGGCTCCTGGGCCCGGGCCTGCCCAGGCGCGGGAAGGCGGGCGTGGAGCGCCACGGGGTGAAGGCGGGCATGGCGTCCTTGGGGCGGCGCCCGCCCCAGATCTCGTAGGGGGCGCCGTCGCGCTCCATGAAGCGGCCGAACCACTCGTGGTCGATGGCGCCCTGCATGCGCATGCGTTCGAGCACGCCGCGCACCCAGCGCACGCAGGTGGCCTCGTCGAGGCCGACGAGGGCGCCGTTGAGCTGCTGCTGGGACGAGCCGGTCAGCACCCGGCGGGCGAGGGCGGCGATCGAGGCGGCCGGGCCGGCGTCCACCTGCGCCCAGGCCGTGCCGGTCTGCTCGAGGGTGCGGCCGTAGCGCGAGACGAGGCCGAACTCGAGGGAGGCGTCGAGCAGCAGCCGCTTGCGCACCGTGTCGGCGAGCCCCGGCGGCATGGCCGAGGGCGCCCCGGCCCAGTAGGGCCGGAACTTCTCGTTGTCGGCCATGGACGGCGGCAGCAGCCGGTGGCGGGCGCCCGGGTCGTCGCCGGCGGCGGCGATGACGGCGTCGACGAGCCGGTCGAGGCTGCACGGCTGCTCGCTCAGGCCCGAGCGCAGCATGGTGCGCAGGGCCAGGGCGCGGGAGCGGGCGGTGACGAAGCCGGCGCGGTGGGCGGCGTCCTGCACCGAGTCGGTGAAGACGAGGGCCTTCTTCTCGGCCTGGTCGAGGTCCCGCTCGCCGAACAGGGTGGACAGGCTCACCGACAGCAGGGTGGCGATGGCCGAGCCCTGGAATCTGATGGCGTCGTCGGCGCCGCAGCTGGGGCACTGGTCCTTGGCGGAGCGGGCGTCGGCGTCGGGGCCTGTCAGGGCGAGCACGGGCAGCGGCCGCGAGTCGGGGTCGGCGGCGTCGTCGGCTCCGGGGGCGGGCGTGAAGGCGCGGTTGCCCGGGTCGAACCAGGCCAGGCCGGGGGTCCGGCCGTCCTCGTCGGCGTCGAGGGCGCCCTCGCGGGGCGCGCTGATGAGGGCGCGGAAGCGTCCTTCGCGGCGGGCGTGGCTGCCGCGGATGGTCTTGTCCTTGTCGGGGGCGGCGAGGGCGGTGCCGGTGGTGGCCAGCAGCACGCCCCAGCCGCTGCGCCCGCAGCGGCGGCAGTAGACGGCGGGGAATGCGGGGGCGGCCTGCTCGGGCGCGCCGTCATCGGCCCAGCGGAAGCGCGGCACGTCGGCGGCCTCGCGGTCGATGCGGGTGAGCTCGCGGATCCACAGGTGGGTCTCGGTGCTCGGGACGACGCGGCCGAGGGCGGTGCGCAGGTGGGCGAGGGCGGCGTGCAGGTCGAGGATGAACTCGCTGCGGTCCGCGAGGGAGTCCGGGGCGCCGGGCAGCAGGGTCTCGGCGAGGTCGCGCACGGCGGTGGCCCGGGCCGTGGCCTTCAGGTAGGCGCGGACGAAGGGGTGGGCCTCGGCGAGCAGAAGCTGCTGCTCGTCGGTGTACCGGTAGCGCCGGTCCTGCACGTTCGGGTCGGTGTACTCGTACATGCCCGCGAGGAGCCGGCGGCAGCGGTCGGCGAGGGACAGGTCGCGCACCTCGTCGGCGAGCCGGGCGGCCGTGACGGAGTTGACGGTGACGGGCCGCACGCGCATGCGGTCGAGCCCGGCGGCGGCGCCCTCGGCCCACTCCTCGTGGTCGAGGCGCCTCTCGCGCACGACCGAGTCCTCGTCGAAGTCCTCGCCGAAGACCTGCCGGGCGAAGTCGCGCATGGCCCGGTCGGAGTCGGCGCCGTCGTCGGCGCCGAGGGTGGCCGAGGTGCCGATGGGGACGACGGGCCGCAGCGGGTGGGGGCCGTCGCCGGCGGGCCGGGTGCGCCGGGCGTCGAGGGCCCAGGCCAGGCGGCGCAGCAGCATCGCCACGTCGGTGCCCTGGGCGCCGTCGTAGGTGTGGAACTCGTCGAGCACGAGGTACTGGAGCGAGTCGGCCGAGGCCTCCCAGAGGCGCTGGTCGTCGCCGCGCAGCAGCAGCTGGTCGAGCATCTTGTAGTTGGTGAGCAGGATGTCGGGCGGGTCGTCGCGGATGATCCGGCGGTCGCCGATGAGCCCGCTGTCGGTGACCCGCGTGCCCGAGCCCGTGGCGTCGTCGCCGGTGTAGAGGCCGGCCCTGACCCCGCCCAGGGCGGGCTCGGCGGTGATGAGGCGGGCGAGCCGGCCGGCCTGGTCGTCGGCGAGAGCGTTCATCGGGTAGAGGATGAGGGCCTTCATGCCGGTGACGCCGGCGGCGTTGGCGCGGATCACGTGGTCGAGGACGGGGATGAGGAAGGCCTCGGTCTTGCCCGAGCCGGTGCCGGTGACGACGAGGGTGGGCTGCGGGCCGCCGGGGCGCGACGAGTCGAGCCGCTCGAACGCGGCGGCCTGGTGGGTGTAGGGGTGGAAGCCGGCGGGCATCCAGGCCAGCGCGTGCTCGGCGTGCCGGGGCGCGGGCGCGAAGGGCATGCTCGTGCGCAGGAACGGCCCCTTGAAGATGCCGTCGGTCGGGTCGGTGAGGAAGGCGCGCAGGCTCGCCTGGGCGTCGTCGTCGGACAGCGCGAAGGTGGTGACGAGGTAGTCGGTGAGCGAGCGGCGCAGGTCGCCGGCGACCAGTGGCGGGCAGAGTTCGGTCATGGGCGTTCATTCATATTTCGCTGAACTTTTTATTTCACCGACAAATGTCAACGCAACGTGCAACATCATTTTCACTAATCACCTCTTAATATTGAGATCAACAATGACTCGACTAATTCAATTAGGCTTCATAAGCAATTCATCACTTCTTCAACACAAGAAACCGGGCTCCAAGCGAAACCGATACTAAACCACATTTTGTTTCCCGGTTCTAGACGCAAGCCACATCGTATGCTCGCGACTAATGGCTTCTTCCGCATCAGCAGCGACTAATGCCCAATCAGCTTCAGGAGTGTTCGTCAACTTGTTTATCTGAATGGAAAGCTCCTTCGCAGCAACAGCATAGGCAGCCCCAAGCGAAGAGAACTGTTTGACAGCTATCCACCCTCCTGCCGCAGCAATAAAGGCAGCCATGAAACCTGAAAGATCTATATCCCATCCACCAGTAATTCTCATCGCAGCGAACACAAGAGCAGCTAATTCAATTAGGACTAATGCGACTTTCCATATAATTGCACGCTGTTGATTATACTTAGCTTTTCGATTATACCACTCTTGTTGATCTTTAGTCCTCCCTTCAACGTATACATCTCTCCGTTTTTCAAAGCTGCTTTTCCGGAGAGATTCCATACCCGAAGTAATAAATGGATCAGATGTAGTTACAAGAATCCCCCCAGGGACTTCCTTCAAAACTTTGCTTATGCGCTCTCCCAAAAGATCTCTCACACACTCTTCTTCAAGCTCTAACTGAAACGGGTCAGCCCCTATCGAATATCGCCACACTAGGGTTTTGATCGACTCGGCAACGGCTCGCCCGTTGTACCATTTTTCTTCAGGCCTATGAATCCATGAAATAATCTCAGAAAAGAAAGCAATGCAAAATCCAAAAAGAGCCAGCACAGCTGCTAAATTAATGCGGTTCATCCAAAATGAGAAAATCGACCCGAGAGCCGCAATAACGCCGCCAATAAAGCGAGATGCCGCATAGCGTAGAGTCCATTTTTGCCCATTTAGTGAAACTCTATCCGCATCACGCCAGAGGGCTGGATAATCAACTTTCCCTAACATTCAATCCTCACAAGGATAGATTATATGAAAGAAGTTTTCGTGAATTATCTACTCGCTGACTACGCCAAGTGCGAGCATCATAAGCAGTGTCAATCATCCTAGCAAGATCACTCGCACTTGTGGGATACTTCATCCATCGCGCATAGCCAAAATCACCCTTAACGTTATCCTGAACACGCGCAGGCAGCTTTTTCCCATAGCGACTTGCCGAGGGAAGCGTAATCGCCAATAGTCCACTTCGATTACTATTTGGAGTGTTGCGCAAAGAGGCTGCAACCTCCCAGTCCACAAACTTTCTCGTCCACGTCTTCCGACCCACCAGAACAATCGTCACAGTGGTATCACGCAAATAAAGGTCCCGGATTCTCCTCATGATATAATCATCATTGTCACTGTTGATGACATCACCCGCCATACCCGCCCCAATCCCTCGAGCGATCAACACATCGTGATTATCGTCAAACTGTTGGATAAACCTCTCCACTTCAAGTTCATCAGCATGATGATAGGAAATAAAACACTTATGTCGCGTAAAAGTACCAAGACTCACAGTATCACCTTTCTTCAGCCATCTGCATTAAATGAGTCATTCAAGATTTTAACCAGATTGTTCCATGGTTATAACACAAACCTCATCACATCCTTGTCTCAAACTCGGCGTAGGCGGTGTGCATGTCAGACTCCCGATCGAAGCGGGAGAACGGCAGTTTGTAAGCGTAGGCGCCGCCACTGACATTATCTGTTCTGAGCTCATCAACGCTGAGCGCATCACCCTTTTTGACCCACAGGCGCTGGAGCTCGACGGGGACGAGGCGACCATTTGCGTCGTAGAGATATTTGCCGTGGTCGTAGCCGTAGAGGACTCCGAACTGGGTGCGATAGATGGTACATAGCTCGTCGGCGGTGATGCCCAGCATGAGAGCCACGAGAGCGTCAATCTCGACGACGGCTTGACGGCGGTCAAGATCGCGCCTCAACAGGGTGTTTGGGCGCCATTCAGGTCCCACATCACTAGGTTAACCGACGAGTGCACCGGCAACGCCCACGAGTCAGAATAGAAGGCAGGATTCCAGCATGACGACCATAGTTTGGCGTAAGCATTGCTGACGCAACTCAGACGAAGGAATCGCAAAACAAGCGATGGGAGTAAAGGATGATCATTCTCTACTAGAGGAAGCCTCGCTAATGAAGACGCCCTAATATCACCTTTGGGTACAGCTCGAACCGCAAAATCAAGTAGCAATGAAGATGCCAGAGAGCTGCACACGATCAGATCTTGAAATGAATCGAATTCGACTGAAAAGACCCCATCAACATGACATGCCCCCGGAGGAATTATCGCTGGGATCAGGGTACGTTCACCGGAGTTAGCTGCCATGCGTCGCCACGCCAACCGGTAGTGGTCGCGCGCGGGACTGCCGTCCCAGTGGGTGTAGCTGGCGTCGTAGGTTTCGCGGTCGCCGGCGGGCTTGTAGGCGGTGATGGGGATGAAGTCGGCGGGCAGCTTCTCCAGATCGACGTCGGACCAGTCCTGGTTGTGTTTCATCGTCGCGTTCGGCTGCTTGAAGGCGGGGTTCGCCACGAACAGGTGGGGACCCTGCAGGATCACATCATCCCAGCTGTCGGGGCGGCCCCAGCGCTGGACGAAGTAGCCCTTCCGGCGGTCGATCGACTCGTCCCAGCCTCGCGAGAATCGCAGATCCAGCTCTCCCATGCGCGGGCTCTTCGCGAGCTTGGCGAGCACGGCGGCGCTCACACTGTTCACCGTGTAGAGCATCCGGGTGCACAATGGTGTCACATCCGGACTCTCCAGTACGTCACGCCATGATGTCAACGTTTTTTCGGTGACATGTTGGATTCGGCTGGCGTGTGGCCGCTGGTCCCAGGCGCCTTGGAACTTGAACCCAGGTTCCGGACCTGATCCGTCGTGCCTCAACGAGCGCTCGACGGTCTCCGGATGGTAGAGCCCGCACGCGTGAAGGAACGACACGGGGCGCTCCGAACCGTAAACGTTGACACTGTAGTCCTTCTGATGACCGATCTCCTCGAAAAGCTGCAGCTCGTTCTTGAACTGCCAGTGGCGTCTCAGCCTGCGATAGGTCGCCGCGCGAAGTCCTCCTGCTTTTTCATCGGTGAAGTGCGTCTCACGGTGCAGCAGCGCCGCGATGCCTCGCTCGGCTGCATTCATCCATACTCGACTCATGAAGCAGCGGTACAGGTCGGGCTGCAGTCCGGCGAGCTCGGGGTAGTTCGTGGCGTCGCCGACGTAGGCGCTGAGCGCCTCGACATCGGTGGTTCCGTCGACCAGCAGCTCGGCGGCGCCACGCCGGAGCAGGGTGCCCGCGCGGCGCTGCTTCTTGGCGGCCTCGGACGGCTTGTTCTCGAGCATCCACCACGGGTCGGCCTCGGCGAGCAGGGCCGAGCTGTCGCTGCGCGGCCGCACCCACGGCGGGTTCCCCACCTGCAGGTCGAAGCCGCCGCGGGCGAAGACGGTGGCGAAGTCGAGCTGCCAGTGGAAGAAGCCCTGCCGGTCGGCCACCTGCTCGCAGACGCGCAGCCACGGGTGGTCCGCGAGGGCCCGCTCGACGCTCGTGGCCGTCGAGCCCGACAGCGCCCAGCTCTCCTGCTCGGCCAGCGCCGCCCACTCGTCGGAGGCCGTCAGCTGCTGGTCGGCGGGCTGGTGGCGCCGGTCGGTCCTGATGCGCACGGGGACGCTGATGAGCTGCTCCACGGCGTCGATCCACTCCTGCCAGTCGGGCAGCGCCACCTGCTCGCCGGTGAGCGGCACGAACCACAGGGCGCACCAGGCGTCCATGACCCGGCGCAGCCGCCGGTAGGCGCCGCCGGGATCGGCCAGCGAGGCCTCGATCTGCTCGCGGGTCACGACCGGCTCGCGCGCCTCGGCCGGCCCGGCGCCCCACAGCCGGATGGGGCGGCGGGTCTGCTGCTCGGCGATGGTGAGCCGGCGCAGGGCCATCGTCCACAGCCGTTCGACCTGCTCGCCGAGGGCGACGAGCCGTCTGGTCTGCGCCGGGCTGGGGGCCTTCCGGAACTGCCTGCGCCAGGCCTTCACCCGCTTGACCCGCTCGGGTGCGAGCTCCTTGGCCTCCTTGGCGTCGGCGGTGGCGCCCCAGCCGGCGCCGGGCAGCAGGAAGTGCGGGATGCGCCCGTCGGCGCCCGAAGCGACCGGCCCGCCGGTGCGGGCCCGCTCGGCCATCGCGTCGAGCGGCACGTCGGCCGGCGAGGCGGTCAGCCAGCTCCTGTCGGCCACCTGATCGGTGGTGTAGAAGCCGTGGCGGGCGCCGACGAGGGAGTTGCCGCGCCGCAGGTGCAGGCCGAACCACGGGGCGTCGAGGCCCTTCACCATCGTGTCGAGCCACAGGGTGATCTCGGCGAACTCGACGGCCGTGGCGTTGAGGTCGACGCCGTAGACGTTGTGCAGGGCGGTGAAGGCCTTCGTGCGCTGCAGCTGCACCGGGTAGTCCTCGGGGTCGATGGCCCGGCCCAGCTCGTCCTGCCTGCGTCGCAGGTACTGCTCGGCGAGCTGGCCGGTGGCCTCGATGGCGAAGGCGCCCGAGCCGAGGGCCGGCTCGCAGATGCTCATCGTCAGGATCTCGTCGGCAGGGGTGGTGCGCCCGCCCTGGTCGAGGAGCTCGGCGAGCGCCTGGGAGACGGTGAAGCGGGTGAGCACCTCGGGCGTGTAGTACGAGGCCGACTGCTGGCGCTCGCGGCCCGAGAGCCGGAAGACGAACTGGCCGGCGCGGTAGGTCTTGCGGCGGTCGCCGCGCACCGGGTCGTGCACCATGACGAAGTCCTTGTCATCCAGGTCGGCGGCCCGCTCGACGGGCACCACCCACGAGCCCTTGGCGGGATCGCCGTCGTGGGCCACCTCGAACATGTCGCCGGGGGCGAAGATGCCGGTGTAGCTCATGAGGCCCTCGTAGACGGCGCCGAGCTGGTTGATGCCGAGCTCGGCGTAGCTGATGAAGCCGCGGTCCTTGCCCCTGCGCTCCTTGCTGAGCAGCAGCTTGCCGAGCACCTGCTGCATGGCGGCGTTGCCGAGGCCCACCTCGCCGATGTGGCCGATGGCCTCGGGGCGGAACAGGTCGGCGCGCAGCGAGTGGAAGGCCAGGGCGGTGTCCTGGTCCTGCTCGGGCACGCCGAGCTCGAGGTTGCCCTGGTCGACGAGGCGGAAGAGCACGGCCAGCGAGTCGTACAGGTGGGTACCGTCGCGGGAGGCTCCGGTGAGCTCCACCAGCAGCAGGTCGCGCAGCCGGTCGAGCGAGTAGCCGTTCTCGTACTCGGGGGCGCCGACCGGCAGCACGCCGAGCTCGGGCGAGGCCTCGGCGTAGAGCAGGAAGAGCACCCGGTAGATGAAGCGCAGCGACTGCATGGCCAGCGGCTGGGCCCGGTCGGCCGGCAGCGGGCCCAGGCCCCGGGCCCGGCGGCGGGCGATGACCTCGTTGGCGATGATCTCGATGGACTCGCGCACGCCCTCGCGCAGGTCCTGGCTGACGCCGACCGTGTGACGGATCGAGGCCTCGAGCACGCCGGACCACCAGATGTCGCCGTTGGCGTCGGGGGCCAGCGACTCGGCGGCCAGGCAGGTCAGCGCCGTGTGCACCTCGCCGCCGTTCCTCGTGTTGTTGCGGTCGGCGACGGTCTGCAGGTCGACGGCCAGGTAGCGGCCCTCGGGCCAGCGGGCCCGCTCGGCGACGACGAGCCAGCGGCCGGCCAGCACGAGCGCGAAGGCCGGCCCGCCGGAGCGCACCATAAGCGCGCTGACAAGGCACGACGCCGATTCGACGAGTTCGGAGTCGGGCGCATCGGGCCCGGGGCGCCACGGCTCCAGCAGGGTGGCGGCCCTCTTGTCGAGGAGCTCCTCGGGGGCGTCCACCGGCACGGCCTCGACGAGCACGAGGGGCTCCTCGGCCGTGGCGCCGGCGGTGCCGAACCAGCGCACCGGGCCGTCGTCGCGCACCCGGTACTGGCCGGAGCCGTAGCCGAGCACGTCGGTGACGAGCCGGTAGGCCTCGCGGGCCCGGTCGACGTCGGCGCCGCCCCGCCCGCCGTCGAGGCCGTCGGTGTCGTCGTAGAGGCCGGCGAGGGCCCGCATGATCTCCGCGCGCCGCGCGGTGAAGCGCGACAGCGGGGTGGGCGCCTCGGCGGCCCTCCACTGCTTGAGGCGGTCGGCCACGAGCCCGTGGAAGGACTCGTGGGGCGAGTCGCTGGTGAAGAAGTGCTCGCTGATCCAGTCCTCGACGACGACGAGGGCGTCGCTGGTCGCCATGATCAGGCCCTCCTGTCCGCGTCGTCGGGAACGACGTCCTCGGGAACGACGACGAGCAGCGGCCGCACGAGCCGGCGTTCCGGCGCCATCTGCTCGACGAGCCGCTGGCGCTCGGCGACGCCCGCCCGGTGGCGGCGCAGGGACTCGCTGGTGATGAGGGCGTCGGCCTCGTCCTGCCAGTGCACGGTCCGGGCGCTCCAGTTCTCGATCCGTTCGGCGACCGAGGCGCGGGCCCTGTCCATCGCGAGCCCCATCTGCTCCTCGGCGGCCCTGACGGCCGGCGCGACGAGGACGCGGAGCCCCTCGACGCCGGCGACGGGCCCGGGGTTGCTCATCTGCTCGGTGACGCCGGCGGCGCGCAGCATCTGCGCCGAGGACTCGTACGGGGTCGGCAGCGCCATGGCCGGGTTGGCCGGGTTGGGGAACCCGACGCCCACCCAGCTCACCGTGACGACCTGCCCGCGCTTGTCGGTGAGGGTTCCGCACAGCAGCACGGTGGGGACGTCGACGCGTCCGCGCACGACGTAGACCTCGTTGCGTCCGAGCATCGCCAGCGCCCGGTCGGCCGCCCAGTCGAGCACCGGGTGGAGCGGGCCGAGGTAGTGGGCCTCGGGCCATGAGCTGTCGGAGGCGTCGGTGAGGGCGTCGCGCAGCAGCTGCGCGGCCTTGGCCCTGCCGGTGGCGAGCTTGAAGCTCGTGAGCACGCCGCGGTCCCTCAGATAGCCCTGGGGCAGCACCTCGAGGCGCTGACGCAGGTCGGCGGGAGGGACGAACTCGACGACGCCCTCGCCGGGGTGCTCGCGCCAGCCCACGCCGCCGCCGGCGCCCGAGGGCTTGGCCGTGGGCGTCTTGTAGTACTCCTCGAGGGCCTCGCGCAGGAAGGTGACCGGCTCGGCGTACAGGGGGTCGTCCTCGGCGAGTTCCACCGCCGGCCCGTCCCGCCCGGGGGCCGGGGCGTCATCGCCACCGATCGCGGCCATGAGGGCGGCCAGGCCGTCGCCGGAGGCGACCTCGTCGACGGTGCGGACCACCTCGTCGAAGCTCTTCTGCCGGGCGAGCACCCGGGTGAGCTCGGCCTCCTCCCTGGCCTCGCTGTACTCGCCCATGAGCCCCGCCACGTCGCCGAGGGCCCGGTGGGCCTCCTCCTCGCGCTCCAGGAGCCTGCTGAGCACGGTGACGTCGCCGCGGAAGCCCTCGGCGCCGGGGTTGAGCAGCAGGGTGGTGATCTGCGGGCGGACGCGCTGGCCGTAGCGGTCGATGCGGCCGTTGCGCTGCTCGATGCGGATGAGCGACCAGGGGATGTCGAAGTGGATGAGCTCGTGGCACTGCTGGTGCAGGTTGACGCCCTCGGAGGCGACGTCGCCGGTGACGAGCACGCGGATCGGCGAGTTCGTCTGCTTGAAGCTCTCGACGATCTCCTGCTGGTCGACGTCGGGCAGGCCGCCGTGCAGCAGCCCCACCTGCCCGGCCCTGAAACCGAAGTCCCTCGTGAGCCCTTGCTGGAGCCAGGTGAGGGTGGCGACGCGCTCGGCGAAGACGACGGCCCGCATCGGGCTGGCGGGGCCCACCCCGAGGTGGCGCAGGTAGGCGACGAGCCGGTCGTACTTGGCCGACGAGCCCTTCGCCGCCTCGTTGAGCTCGGCGAGGCGATCGAGGGCGGCGGCCTCGGCGTGCTGGGCCGGGCTCATCGCGCCGGTCGCGCTCGCCCTGGCGGCGGCGTCGAGGCGCCTGCGGCGCTCGGCGATGGAGGCGTCGAGGGCCGCCGGGGACGACAGGAAGGCCTTGGCGAGCGTCCAGGGGAACAGCTGGGTGCTGCCCGAGTACGGCGAGGAGCCGCCGACCGGGTGCAGCCAGACGTCGTTGAGCTCGTCGGCGACGGCGTCCTCGGCGGGCGAGGCGTTCACGAGCTCGTTGCGCGGTGGCAGACGCTCGGCCCAGTCGGAGCCGACGACGGCGGCCACCTCGGGACTGTTGCGGTGGCGGCGGATCACGAGACGGCGCAGGTCGTCCTCGTCGATCCGGCCGTCGGGGCCGACGGCGGTGGGCTCGAGCAGGCGGACGAGCTCGGCGAAGGACTCCCGGCGGCCGTTGTGCGGGGTGGCCGAGGCGAGGACGAGGGCGTCGGTGGTGGCGGCGAGATTGCGGGCCAGCGCATTGTTCTGCGTGCTCGCGTTGGTGACGTTGTGCGACTCGTCGATGACGACGGCGTTCCAGTGGTGCCGGCGCAGGTCGTGGACGAAGTGGTCCTGCTTGAGGGTGTCCATCGAGATGATGACCCGCTTGAAGAAGGTGAACGGGTTGCGGTTGGCCGGCAGCTTCTGCTTGACGCGCTGGACGCCCACCGAGTCGAGGCGGACGAAGGGGATGTCGAAGCGCGACCACATCTCGTTCTGGGTCTGCTCCAGCACGTGGCGCGGGCAGACGATGAGGATGCGCTCGCCGCGGCCGCGGCGGATGAGCTCGGACAGGATCATGCCGATCTCGATCGTCTTGCCCAGGCCGACGGCGTCGGCGAGCAGGATGCGCGGCTGGAGGTTGGCGGGGTCGAGGGCCTTGGCGACGGCGCGGAACTGGTAGTCGAGGGTGTCGGCCAGCCCGCGGTGCGAGACGGCCAGGGCCCGCTCGCCGATGGGGACGGGCGTCCTGCGCAGGGTGGCCTCGAGCCACAGCCGGGAGCGGCGGTAGTGCGGGGAGTCGTCGACGACCGGCACCGCGTCGCGCGGGTCGAGGGAGCGGATGCCGTTGCCCGGGCCGGCGGGTCGGGACGGGTCGAACTCGAGGGACTCGTAGAAGGTGGCGGTGGTGCCGCGCACGAGCGGCGTGAGGCCCTGGACGGTGAGGAGCTGGTCGTCGCCGTCGCCGGCCTGCTCGACCGCCGTGACGAGCCACTCCTCGTCACGGACCACGACGGTGGATCCCGGCACGACGTTGAGACGCGACCCGAGTTGCAGCTGCTGCCCCTGAGACATGCGCGGGACACCTCACTCCCCTTGTGAGAGCACGACCGCGCCCCCTAGGGGTCAGTGTAGTGGGATTGGGCGGCGGGCGTCGGGGAGGCTGGCCGGTGAGAAGGAACGGAGGCCTGGCCGGTGAGGTGCTCCGCGCGTCGGCGCCGCTGGTGCGCCCAGCCCCAGACGACGTGCATGGCCCTCCGCGTTCGGCCTGCTGCGCACGTGTTCTCGATGCTATGGGAGATGCCCATGACCCTGCCCACGCCGCGCAGGGTCAGCCTGATCGAGCCGACAAACCCGGGGGACGGCGCTGGACCGTGGTGGTCATGAGCTCCACGGCTCACCCACTGCCGGGTCTGGCCGCCGTCACGATGGTCGCGTCCGCCGTCTGGTCCCGCCTGCTCGCAACGAGATTCCTGCCGGAAAGCCCGGCCCGCACCCCTGAAAGATCCCGGGTTCTCCCCCGCGGCCGGGTCGATCCTGCCCTGTCGGGGTGGTGTTTGCCCGGCGCCCTGGTTTAGCGTCGGTGGGGTGTGGCCGCCCGCCCCCGGTGTTGGCCTGTCTGTACCTGTGTGGGAAGGATCGTGTCGTGGCCGAGTACTCGGACAAGCTGGGAGCCTATGACGAGCCGGTACCGTTCGACGACGCCACGGCCGACACCCTGAAGTCGGCGGCGACGACCCTGTCGGCCACCCTGACGGGCCAGGCCGCCTCGAGAACGTCGTGGGCGACGACCGCGTCGACGGATTTCGAGGGCCACTACGCGGACGTGTTCGACACGAACGCGAAAACAGCCTCGACGGACTGCACGAACATCGCCTCGGCCCTCGACGACCTCGCAACCGAGGTACAGGCATTGAAGGACGCCGCCCAGGCCGAACGCGAGCGGAGGAAGCAGGCCAAGGAGTGGGCCGACCGGCAGGACAAGGAGAACATCTTCAAGAAGGGCTGGGACTGGGTGTCCAACGGCGACAAGCCCCCCGCAGGACCCGCCCAGGTACCACTCCCACAGCCCCACGAGGTCACGACCACACCCTGGTCCGAACCCGCCCCGGGCCAGGCGGGGGGCGTGTCCTCGGCCCGGCCCGACGACCTGCGCACCTACTCGACGAATGTGACCGGCGCCAACGACACCGTCACGACCCAGAAGGGCACCCTGGAGGGGGCCATCACCGAGTTCACGGCGAAGTGCTCCTGGTGCAGCATCGACACGTCCGGCATCACGACCGCCCTGGCCTCGTTCGGGGCGAACAACACGAACGAGACCCGCTGGGTCGACACGGTCGCGGCCGCGTTCGAGGCCGCCGGCGCCTCGGGGGCCGTCTCCACGG
>ERZ772953.256-NODE-256-length-16519-cov-14.865403_pt1 | contig 16519 bp, 14 predicted proteins | sample MGYA00580685_ERZ772953 | MGnify/ENA primary metagenome ERZ772953 (study PRJEB29015, sample SAMEA2738080) | human oral metagenome | biome: human oral; feature: human-associated habitat; material: saliva | place: China | collected 2209 ...
TCTGTTAATACAGAGATTCGATAAAACTCTCCCTTAAAAATTTTCACTTTGTTTCCCTCCTTTTAGTAAATTGCTTTACTTTATCAAACATTTTATTCGTTATCATTACATTCATCAATCCGCAAAAAGCAAGGCCCCCAAATGTAAATACGTAAATAGCTGTTAAAACCCGTTCTGGACTACTGAAACTCATATACAGTACAGAAATATTAAATAAAACCAACATGATAGCTTGTATTGGATTTAAAATACAAATTAATACGCTATTTACAATACTATTTTTTAGATTATCTTTAAATAGACCAATATAGGGAAAAATAACACTCATCAAAAGTATTATAACAAATAAAAAGGGCAACACTAACAATAAACTATACTCTGAAAATAAACTTGAATAGCCCCAAAGACAATAGTTCACATATAAAAGTAATTCTATTAGGAGGATAAACAACCAAATAAAAGTTGATTGTTTAAAATTTTGTCTAAAGATCCGAAAATAATGATAAGCAATATCGGTATCTTTACCTTTTAAAATACGATACCACATTGTCGTAAGAGAAGTTAGTGATGCCCCAATTGTAACTATTGGAATACAACTAACAATAAATAGAGTATTTAAAATAATTAAATCTGTCAAAAAAGTTAAAATTCTAACCATTTTTCCATCTAATGAAAATAATTTTTGCATAATATATTCTCCATAAAATCAATCGTCTTAACTCTATATTTTAGAATGTTAGTTGCACAAAAATATTACCTAAATTATTTAAAAAACATTTCCAAATTTCTTTAAAAATTAGAATAAAGGAAGCGAGATAATTTGATGTTATCAGTCTCACTTCCTGTAATTAGCTAGTCCCTTGTTTATACAACCAAGAGTTCATATAAAGTATTACTCTTTGACTTCTTTTTGGTAACGATTATATGCTTCCTGTTGAATCTTCATAAATTCGTCCAATCCCATATTCTTAAGAGTTTCTTTGTATGAGTCCCATTCTTTTTCTATGCCACCTTCAACTACCCATTTAGATGCTTGTTGTTTGACATAAGATTCAATACTAACATAGATTGATGATAATTTGTTAAGCTCTTCTTGTGAATAAATCACATTAGGGTAAGCTGGCAACGCAAATTGTTTCAAATCTTGGTCCATCTTCAATTTCAATCCATCACCTTGTGTTTGATCGATTTCTACGCGACTATTGATATCATCGCTTACGTATTTAGGACCAAAATCTCGAAGTGAATTAATCCATGCCCATTCATCAGCTGATTTACCATCTTTAGGAGGTAACACTTTAAACTTATCACCATTCTTTTCAGTAGCTATTCCAAATGATCCATAGAAATTCTGAATACTTGCTTCATCTGTATATAATTTATCCAACCATTTCAATAATTTAGCAGGGTTTTTGCTCTTATTTGTAATCAAAATTTCATTTCGACCATAGTTGTAATGATCTGGATCAGAAAAGACATATTGTTTACCATCCATACCTTTTAAAGCAGGTAGAGCAATATACTCACTTGAATGTAAGCCAAACGTTGCATCTGCTGTCCAACCACTAGAAACACCTACTCTAGATACTCCCTTATCCATACGTTTTGCTACACTCATAGAGGTATCTTCTGTAAAGATTTCTGGATCAATCAAACCTTTTTTATAAGATTCGTGCATTGCTGCAATCCCTTGTTTATAACTTTCTTCTGTACGAAGGTAGACTGGTTTCCCATCCTTTACAGACATTTCATACGTGTTATCTGCACCTAAACGATTATTGAACGGAAGAATATATGAGAATGTTGGATCAAAGTTTCCTGCTCCGAATGGAATTTCATCAGAAGCGTCTCCATTTCCATTCGCATCTTTATCCTTAAATTCTTGTAGTACTTTTACTAAATCATCATAAGTTTCTGGAACCTTTAATCCTAAATTATCCAGCCACTTTTTATTAATAAATAGCTGATTAGCTACAGTAGGGCGCATCGGTAATTTTTTAGGCAGACTATAGATATGACCATCTGGTGAAGTAATCATAGCTTTAATCTTAGGCTCTTTTTCCATAGCCTTAGTTAAATTGGGCATATTTTCTTTGATTAAATCTTCCAATGGGATAAATAGAGATTGATTCTGAGCAATTTCTGAATCTGTAAAAGCATTTGAACCTAAAAATGCATCTGGTAAATCTCCGCTAGCAACCAACACAGATTTCTTATCTGCCCAATCTGCAGCTACAAGTGTATCCCATTTAACATCAATACCTGCCTCTTTGGCAGAATCTGTTAGAAAACCTTTATGATAATCTTCTCCCCAGTCAGACCAACGAACAGTTGTAATTTTATAAGAATCTTCTCCAGATTTCTCATCCTTACTCGCATTATTGGAATTTGCACAGGCTGTTAAGCCAGCAAGTGTAACTGTTCCTAAGAACAAATATGTAAATGATTTATTTTTCATGTTTTTCTCCTATTCTTTCAAGGCGCCAATCATTACGCCTTGATTAAAATATTTTTGAACAAAGGGATATAGCAACATAATCGGAGCTGTTGAAATAACAATTGCTGCATATTTCATCATGTCGGCCTTGATACGAAGATCTGATGCCACTTCTCCTGTTGCTTGCGATTGTAACATTTGATTACTAATTAGTAAACGTCGTAAAATTAATTGCAATGGTTGTAAATTTTCATTCGTTAAATAAATTAAAGCATTAAACCACGAATTCCAAATACCAACTGCAGTCCAAAGCCCAATAACTGCTATAATAGCTTTTGATAAAGGAACAACTATCTTAATAAAATAACGAATTGTACCACAGCCATCAATTTGCGCAGCCTCCCACATCCCGTCTGGAATACTATTATTAAAGAAAGTTCTAGCAACAATAATATTGTATGATGAAACTGCAAAAGGTATTACCATTACCCAAAATGTATCAATCAAGCCTACATTCTTTACTGTTAAGTAGGTAGGAATCAAGCCACCTGATACAAACATAGGGATTATGTATAGAATACTCATCCACTTTCTACCAACTAATTCTTTTCTAGATAAAGCATAACCAGCTGGAATATTGACTACTAAAGCAACTAAGGTTCCAACAACAGTATATAAAATTGTATTTAAATAGCTACGTAAAAATAAAGGTTGTTGAATAAGACGTAAATATCCATCAAATTTCCATTCTCTTGGAATAAACCATACCTTCCCATTTGCAACATCTGAAGGATTACTAAAAGATGCAATCACTACAAACCATAACGGATAAACAATTAACAGGATAAGGAAAATTGCTAAACCATAGGTAACTATATCAAATAATAATTCAGAGTTTGTTTTTCTTGATTTATGAAACCATTTCACCTTGAGCACTCCTTCCTTTAAAAAAGACCCGTTCTAGTATATCTTTTCGAGAACCAGTTAACAGATAACAAAATTATTAGATTGACTACGGTGTTAAATAACCCTATAGCTGTCGAATAACTATACTGAAAATTCACCATACCAACTTTATAAACATAGGTCGAAATTATCTCACTTCCTGCTAAATTAAGAGGATTCTGTAATAGTAACACTTTCTCAAACCCTACACTTAATAAACTACCTGCTCTTAATATTAATAGAATCATAGCGGTCGGCAGAAGTAATGGTAATTCTATATGCCGAATTTTTTGTAATCTAGAGGCACCATCCATAGTTGCAGCCTCATAATATGTAGGATCAATGGCAGAAAGCGCTGCTAGATAAATAATACTATCCCAACCAATATGTTGCCATACATCACTCCAAACATAAACACCTGCAAAATTACTAGGTTTTGATAAAAAATCTGGAATAGTAATTCCAACAGACTTAAATACATTGGCTAACAAACCGCTAGTAGGAGATAAAAATAAGATAATCATCCCACACATAACCATTGTAGAGATAAAATGGGGTAAGTAAGTTGTCACTTGAAATATTTTTCTAAACTTCCCAACTCTTAACTGATTACTAATTATAGCTAGTATAATAGGCAAGGGGAATCCTACTACAATACTATAAAGTGAAATTTTTAATGTATTGAACATAGTTGTCCCGAATTGGAATGATGAGAAAAATTGAGTAAAGTACTTAAATCCTACCCACTGACTAGCAAAGATACCATTGGCTGGTGAATAGTCTTTAAATGCAATAATTAGTCCCAACATGGGAATATAGGAAAATAAAATTAATAGCAATATTGAAGGAAAAAGTAATATATATAACGGAATACTATGCTTTAATTTTATTTTATGAAGTTGAGATGCTACTTTCATTTTTTTCCTCCTATTTGATTTTCTACGATTATTTTACACCATATAGAATTCCCTTAATAGAACTTTTTGGACTAGGTTTATCAATTTTTCAGTTTTTTAATTTTAAAAACTATTACTTTTCCGACATCTTGATAAAACATATCTGTTTTGTTACATGATATCATATTTTCAAAGTGCTATAATTTTAATAGGAGAATAGTATATGAAATTAAATCACGACTTATCAAAAAAACATTCCATTCATTTTTTCTTTAAACTCCTACTTGTACTACTATTGATAAATATTTTAATCAATATTGCTATGAGTAACATAACCAGAAATTTTATTAAAAACCAAAATATAGTACACCTACGTAGTTCAATTGAAATTTATGCTGATTCTGTTAATGAGAAATTGCATTCTGTAGAACGCTTTATGTACTCAACAATAACGCATAATGAATCTTTAGAGAAATTAAATCATGTACAAACGTTTCTTGAGTATCAAGAAAATCTAAAAAAAGTTCAAACTAGCTTTACAGAGTTTGAATATCAAAATGAAACTCATATGACATTCTTATTAGAAACCGATAGTACTGATCATTTTATAAATGTCTCCAATCTTTATATTCCATATGAAGATTATCTACTGTTAAAATCAAATCTAAAATCATTGCGTAGTGATATAAGTGACCGTAAATGGAAAAATGTAACTACTAAAAACAGCGAATACTTAGTTAAATCTGTTCATTACGAAGGAAAAATCATTTATGCCGTCATATCTTCAGAAGATATCCTAAAACCTCTAAGAAAACTCAATATTGGAAATAATGGTAAACTTTCCCTAAAAGAGCCTAACAATATACCCTCCGAAAACTACCTAATTCATGCTCAAAATGAAAAAACGCATTTACCTTTCGATATTTATGTTTTAGTCGATTATGCCGAAGTCTTTAGAAATATCACACTCTTAGAAGTATTTTTATCAGCTGTTCCTATCATTATCACCATTTTATCAATCATCATTATCCTGTATATTCGTCAGTGGATGATTAAACCTATAACAAGACTCACTGAACGACTCTCTCAACTCGGGGACTCCATCCCCCCTTCTGAATTTTTTATATCTGAAGGTATACTAGAAATTGATAAGGCAAATGATAAACTTAATAAAGTAATATTTGACATGCAAGAATTAAAAATACGGGAATACCATTCACAACTAGAACTTAAGAAGATTGAACTTAATTATCTTAAAAATCAAATTCGTCCGCATTTCTACTTAAATATGTTATCAATGATTCATAGTATGCTTCAAACAAAAAACTACAAGGAAATTGAAGAATTAACTATCCTAACTTCAAATTATCTCCGTCATTTATTTATGGTTAATCAAGATTTTTCAGAACTTAAAGATGAAGTTCAGCATATTAAAGATTATTTAGAAATACAACGAATTCGATATGGAAATAGCATCTACTTTTCACTAAACTACAATGATGACCTACAAAATACTCTTGTCCCATCATTACTGTTACAAACATTTATTGAAAACACAATCAAACACGGTTTTTCATTTCAGGATTTATTTACAATTTTGCTATCAATAAAAAAAGTAAAAACTGATAACTCAGATTATATTCAGATTTGTATCGAAGATAATGGTCCAGGTTTCTCTGAAGAAATTTTATCAAAACTAAATCAGAAACAGTCTCTAATAACAGAAGATGGACATCATATTGGGATCACAAACACCATCGAACGTTTAAATCTTCTCTATCCCAACGACTACACTATTACATTTGAAAATAATGAAGAAGGTGGAGCTAAAATTCTTTTACTTATTCCATACAAGATTATAGACGGAGGTTATAATGAACATCTTATTAGTTGATGACGATCGTTTTATCATTGAAGCTTTACGAGAGAAAATAAATTGGGCTAAACTACACATTGACATTGTTTATATTGCCTATAGCCTCACTCAAGCTCAAAATATTATTATAGAGAATCCTATTGATCTCATGATAAGCGATATAGAAATGCCTCAAGGTAGTGGCCTCGAACTCTTATCGTGGATTAGAAATGAAAAATATGATATAAAAACAATTTTTTTAACCAATTACGCCGACTTCAACTATGCTCAAAAAGCAATTGAATTGCAAAGCTTCGAATACTATCTAAAACCCATTAACTTTGAAAAATTAGAATTTATTATTCAAAAAGCCATTAGTAAAATTGAGAATCATAACTTAAAGGGAAAAAATGATGCACTTTTACAAATAGAGGATAATTTCTGGTATGATTACCTTAGAAAACCTCAAATTTCTCGCATTGATGAGCTAGAAAATATAGCAAGCAAACAAGATTTTATTCTTAAAAAACACCAATATTTTTTCCTTGCAGTTTTAACAATCAATCTTAATGAAGAAGATTATTCTGCAGAAACTCCATCATGGACTTCTCAACTAAAAAGAGAACTTCAAAGAATTTCACAGCCTTCTTATAAGCTGATAAGTTTGTTCAAGATGGAAAGCCAGGTTGATCAATATGTTTGTCTCTTTAGAGTAGACTCATCCAAACGTAGTGACAAATTAGCATATGAAATTCATTCTCAAATTTCGAATAATTTTAGCAAATACTCAAATATTATATATAAGAGTTGCCATAAAATATCCGATATTTTATTTCATACTAAAGAACTCTACACTTATAATGAACAGTATGTCTCTTATTGGAATACTATTATATGTGTTCCACATAGTTTCCCAACTTCTTTTAAAACAGAAACTCTTTCAATTACTTTTTTAGATACCTTAAGTGAATACGAATTAAGAGAAAAAATTAATTCACTTGCTAATAATTCTCACATTCCTACTTTCACACTACAGCAAATTTTACTAGATTGGACTCAACAAATAGGAATATATCTAGATCAAAATGGAATTTCAGCACATAAATTATTCCAAAACAGCACTCATGATTTCCTATTCCAACGACGCTTTCATTCAATTGAATCTTTTCAGGATTACTTTGATTATTACTGGTCACATGCTAAGAAATTTGCAACAAACATTGAAAACCAGAAAAATAGTATTCAACGTATCGTCGAATACATAGATCATCACTACCATGAAGATATAAATCGTTCTATATTAGCAGATATGGTTTATCTCAGCGCAGATCATTTGGCTAGAATTTTTAAAAAAGAAACTGGAGAAACTCTTGTTAAATATATAACGGATAAGCGCATTAATGCTGCTAAATCTCTCCTATCTCAAACAAATATCTCGATATCACAAGTATCTTGTCAAGTAGGGTATGATAATTATTCTTACTTTACTAAAATTTTTAAACAAAGGACTGGACTTTCTCCTGGAGATTACCGTAAAACTTATCAAAACAAAATGTAAGCAATCTAAATCATGGAAATGATAAGTAAAATTCAAGAGCTGTAGTAATTTTTGACATTCTACAGTTTTTCCAAAGATAAGTTAAATGATCATTTTTTAGATTATCATCAGCACAATATCTTTCAGTCCAACATAACTCCAAGAATTTCTTTAAAATTGTTAATAAGGCAACTTCTTAAAAAGTCAGTTTGAAAAGAAAATTCAGTAAATATTTCTATTATAAAACGTGTACTATCAAGCTTTTACACTCCAGATAGTATACGCTTTTTTATTTGAATACTTGCTACAAAACCTCACAAGATTTACTGTTATGCCATAGCAAAATGGACGATTTTTTTAATTGCAGAAAAAATTATTTCTAAATATTTGAAAATAATAAAATAGATATCAGATTATTTCTAAATATTTGAAAATAATATCTATTTGTATTATACTATCTTTGAGGTATCTATTATGAACTATATTAAAAGACCACATTATTTAGATTTTTTAAGAAGACATCGTGACCGACAAATCATCAAAGTTGTGAGTGGAGTTAGACGAGCTGGTAAATCTGTTCTCTTTCAACTCTATAAAGAGGAGTTACTAGCAACTGGAGTCGACGAAGATCAAATCATATCCATCAATTTTGAAGATCTGAGTTATTATGACCTGCGACATTTTCAAACATTATATGCTTATATAAAAGAGCAGTTAGTTGGAGAGAGAACATACTATATCTTTTTAGATGAAATTCAACATGTTGAAAAATTTGAGCTAGTAGCAGATAGCCTATTCATCTTACCAAATGTTGACCTCTATTTGACTGGATCAAACGCCTACTTTATGAGCAGCCAATTAGCTACAAATTTGACCGGGCGTTATGTTGAAATAGAGGTTCTTCCTTTGTCATTTGAAGAATATCTATCAGATCAATCTCTCACAGAGAATCTGAATACAACAGAAATTTTTAACAATTATCTCTTTAGTGCTTTCCCTTACTTATTGCAAACAGCATCTTACGCTGAAAAAATTGACTACCTCAGAGGAATATATAACTCAATACTGTTAAATGATATTGTCACTAGATTGGGAAATCCAAATCCTACGATTATTGAACGCATTGTTCGAACCCTTCTCAGTAGTACAGGTAGCTTAATATCAACAAATAAGATTCGCAATACCCTAGTTAGCCAAAATGTTTCCATATCCCACAATACTTTGGAAAATTATTTGACAACTTTGACAGACAGTTTACTTTTTTATTCCGTTCCACGTTTTGATGTAAAAGGGAGAGCATTATTGCAACGCTTAGAAAAATATTATCCCGTTGATTTAGGTTTACGACATCTCCTATTACCAGACCACAAAGAAGATATTGGGCATATCTTGGAAAATATTGTCTATTTGGAATTGAGACGTAGATATTCACAGGTATATGTTGGTAATTTAGATAAATATGAGGTTGATTTTGTTGTTGTAACTGATCTTGGTCACTACGCTTATTATCAAGTCAGTGAAACAACACTTGCTCCAGAAACACTAGACAGAGAACTTAGACCACTAGAAGCCATTAAAGATCAATTCCCCAAGTATCTATTAACAATGGATACGATTCAGCCAACAGCCAATTACAATGGAATTGAGAAGAAAAATATCATAGATTGGTTACTAGAAAAGTAGATAATCATAAATCATACAGCTAACTAGATTTGTAACAGTCTGTTATCAATGATTCTACCCAAATCCTAACAAAATATAAGAAATTTGGAACACACTATCTAATACAAAGACTTGAAGGATAAAATGGAATCTATAACTTCTGAAAGCAATATTATTACTCATAATGATGAATCTCCATAGAATTAATAAAGCTAGGAATCAAACGGAACTATAATGAAAAAGAGACTAAGCAATCAGGCTCTAAAATCCTAAAAAGCGCATAGTATCAGGTATTGAACAACCTTGATAATATGCGTTTTATTATGGAAATATTTCCCATTTTCTCTATTTCTAATGACTTACTTCAGCTTCTTACCTCTTGGAAAGAGCAACAAAAATATGAACTAGCAAAGTTTGGCATCATCAGTAATCCAGAACAATTTGTTTTTACATATATCGACACAAGAGGAAACATCAACAAGCCTTTACATGCTGACTATCTAAACAATAAAATGAAAAGCATTAGAAAGCGACACAAAGAGCTGACACATGCTACACCTCATAAACTGCGACACACAGGTCCAGGTAAGTTTCCTAGTTCTGGTGGGTTGACGACAATCCCTTCCTTACTTGCTCGGTCCTTAGCCACTTTCTGGTGGTAGGCTGTCGACACATCGTCAAAGATGCTGTGCCAGATACTTCCTATCGTTTGCGGTAGGGTGGATAGAGCTTGGAGGACATTCTGGCTAAAGCCATACCAGAAGAGGGAGTGTTGGTCCCCACTTGGGGCTGTGTATGCATTGTCTTGGAATAGCTCTATTTCTATCGAGAAACTTTATCTTGAAATAATTTCTTTGAATAACAACTATCCTGAAAAGTTTATAGCTTATGAAGATAAGCCTCACATTATTAGAAATATCGTTAGGACCTTTATACCTATTGAACAGTAAAAGCACTTGAAGAAATTGATTCTTCAAGTACTTTCTTTTATACTAAGCGAAGTATAATTCTAATTTGCTAATTGTTTACTTCCTTAAAATCTTATATCTCTTTGATTTCTATGGACTTGCAGACTATATTATATCCATCATAACCATCAAGATATAAAGAATAATGCTTTAATTCTTGGAGCTTGTTAATTTCTTCAAAAAGATGCCTGTTCGCTTCCATTAACTGTAATACAATTGATGAATTAAATATTTCTAAAACTTTATCATAAGCTTCAATTGTATCTACAGAAAATAATGCGTTTGCTTTTGAAAAATAGTGGACTTCTTGAAATATCAATTCAACTTCTGAATATATGTCATCATAATCATATCCCTTTAAGTTGATACAAATATTTGTACCTGAAAAAGTTATTTGAGGTAACTCAGACAAAAGTGAAGAAAACATTGGAAGAGTGTATATCATTTTATTTTCCATTATTCGTACCCCCGCTACGTCTTACAGTAGAAATTCCTTCCGAAGTTAGTTTATTACGTAATAACTGCTCATCCAGTAGTTTCTCATATAATGGACTACCAGTATTATCAGTTACATGCCACTGATTTCTAGGAACTCCTGCAACTGTTAACGCTTGAGAGGTTCTTGTATTTTGAATTAAAACATTACCATCTCTATTAATATACTCCACAGGAAGATCCGAAACAGACACATCTTTATTTTTTATTGCTTGTGCTAAATCATCCACAGTTTTTATCTCATAACCAGCAACATCAGAATATTTTTGCGATCCATATGCACTAAAATTATTACTATAGGTCTTCTGGGAATAATTTGCTTTATCCATAGGATGAGGTAACGTTACTTGTGAATATGATACAGGTTTACTAGTCGGCCCAGGCAATGCTAGTTGCTGAACAGGGGTTACATCCTTACGTGGTCTCGTGACTGGTACATCCCCTGATTTTGGCTTCGTCGTCACCACTTCTAAATTTATTCCAACAACTACACCTGATCTACCTATAATGTTATTAGAATATCATTAAAATATATTTAACTTTATAACTTTTAGAAACTTTCTATATCAAATTTTTTCAGCTGAAGAAGAGCTACACTATTTATAGTTTTGAAAAGTAATCTTCTATTAACGCATTCGTGTCGTACATTTTTAATATATTTTCAAAATCTATAGATGAAATTTCAGACACATCAAACTCATCTGTTGCGTTTATTTCATCAAAATCACTTGGATATGGGTCTTCACTCAACTCCATAGGTGTCCGAGTATCAAAGTAAGCTACATGTCCATCACGGAATATATCTAATCGTTTCATTTCATAACGTTCTTCGTCTATTGCAGAATACATTACGATCGGATCATAGTCATTCGTATGATTCCAAATTGTTTTATAATATAACATAAAAATCTCTCCTAATTCTTTCCGTGACTAACAATTCTATCAGTCAAGTCTAGAGGATTTTCATTAGGGAGTACATATACCCCATCTCTACCTTTTACTACTGTCAAATTGCTAGTATCAACACCTATATAATTAGAATACTTACTTCCTTGCCAAGGATTGTTTATAAATTGTTTAGAAAGAGAAGCATTACTTCGCGTTCCTGGAGCTATGTCTGAGAAATACTGACCATTTCCATAACGAGCATCTTTAGGATTATTCGCCTTTAATGATGGATTTAAAGTTCCTGTATCTAATATACCAGCCAACCCTTTTTCGGATGTATAATGGTACAAGGTAGATGGTTTCTCAACAATATCTGACGCTTTATATACTGTTCCATCAGGATTTACATAAAAATCTGGCTTAACCTTAGGCTTCTTCGCAAACATTTGGAGATTATCTACTGTCATTGGTATACGTCCATCCGTAGGTTTCGTCGTCACCACATCAGCCTTAGGCGCCTTCTTAGGAGACACACTACCTGCTCCGTTGGTAAAGGTGTTAAAGGCAAAGTTCATAGCGACTGTTTGACCAGTAATCTTATTTCCTGTGGCCAAATCAATACCTGTGTCAATCACAGTCTCAACCGCAGATTCCACTCCAATCCTGGCAACTTGTTGAACTGCTTGATTGCCAATATTTTGAGTCACATTGGTTGCTAGACTAGCTCCTGCTCCCATCAATTGGCCGCCAATAAGACCTGAGATTGAACCTGTTCCTGCTCCTTTGGCAATCGAACCAACCAATTCCCAACCACGTTGGCCAGAACTATAGGCATCATATCCTGAGATGATTGCTCCAGAGGCTGCACCACCGATAGCCATCGCTACGGGGGCTCCAAGACCTCCAGTCGCTACGGTAAGAGCAATACCGACACCGATAGCTGCCGCAGTTACGGCAACCTTCTTCCAGTCGACATTTTTCACGAAATCAACAACTTGATTCTTGACTCGTTCAGCTGTTGTACAGACATGTTTTAAGGTATTCTGCAAGGCTGTACCCCAGTTTCGAAGGAGATTCATACCTTCTCGGATGGTTGGGGAAGAGCTCAAGCCTGTTGCCAGCGCATAGGCAGACCGAACCACTTGTTGGCGCTTAGCCTCTATCTGTGCTGCCGCTTGTTGGTATTTCTGTTGTACATAGTCACTGGCACTATTGTAGGCTGTTTGAACCTTATTCCACTGTCTGCCAACCCAATTCGATGCGCGATTGTATTGAGTGCTGACCCAGTTAGTCGCGTGGTTGAAGGCACTCTTGGTCGCATTCCAAGCCTTGGAGGCGACACTCTTCACACCATTCCAAGCATTAGAGGCCGTCTTTTTAACATAGTTCCAGCCTTTTTTGATACTGTTCCAGAAGTGCCCACTCGGGTCTGTATAGTTGACGGGGTTGTTCTGCACATAGCTGTAGCGGTTCTGGCTGAGAGGATCCATCTCCTCACCTGGGTAGCTATCCTCGGTTAAGAAAGTACCTCCCTGACTATCATAATACCTTGCGCGTAAATAGTCAAGTCCAGTATCGTCACGAGCTTCGCCGTTATAGGCAAATGGATTCCCTGTTGTGTCTGTGCTTGCCTTTCTTGCCCCATAGAGATGATAGTTGCTTGATGCGACGGCTTGTCCATCCTTGGTCAAACCTGTCACAGAGCCTGACTGGTTGGTCAAGTAGTTGTAGCTGTCACCTGTTTGGTTGTTGAGGTAGCTAGCTCGACCCTGACCATAGCTATAGGTCTCTCGTGCCTTGCCATCATGGTCATAGGTTTCGAGGACTTCTGTATGTTCACGATTGACATCATTGACATAGTTACGTTCCTCGTAGTAGTTGTAGGTATCCTCTCGTGTGGTATAAGGGATGAGAACATCCTGAACCTGACTGGTATAGGTCACCTCTCCCTGACCCGGTAAGTTACCGAGTTCTGGTGGGTTGACGACAATCCCTTCCTTACTTGCTCGATCCTTAGCCACTTTCTGGTGATAGGCTCGCGACACATCGTCAAAGATACTGTGCCAGATACTTCCTACTGTCTGTGGTAGGGTGGATAGAGCTTGGAGGACATTCTGACTAAATCCATACCAAAAGAGGGAGTTTTCTTCCCCACTTGGGGCTGTGTATGGTGACTTACGACCTGACTTGGTATCCTTTGGCTTGCGTTGGAAGAGCTGATAGGTGTTCTTGCCTTCCTTACGACTGGCAGTGAAGACACGATTATCATCCCCGTCGTAAAGTGCAGCCATGAGAAGCCCCTTCTTGTCCTTGATCGCAAGCAAGCGGTTCTCTGTGTCGTAGATGTAGTCTAGCTTCTCTGAATTCTTCTCAGAAGCGATGTTGGTTCAGTATACTTAGCTATAAGTGAACTTTATATTGCACCATTAGTAAAATCTCCTGAAGGAATTCTTCAAGAGATTTATTAATGTTAATTAATACATTGTCTATTAATCCATATAAATACACATACCCTCTAATAATTCCTTAGCTTCCTTAAATCCCTCTAATCCATATTTAGATAAGATTTCTACATCATCAGTCAGTTTGATATCTTGTTGTGGATTAGACACTTTTTCTTTGAACAATTTTACAACTAAATTCAACTCCGCTTTATTCATACCATAGTAATTTTTCCAATGCTCTAAACCAATTTCAAAAGAAGAGAGTTGAGGAATCAAAATATCCCCACCGTTAGAGAATATATCCTTCCAACTATCATTAGATTCTAACTCATTCCCGTTATTCCAGAAACAAGCTGTAATAACTGGGAGAATCTCTCCATTCCTTTCATCCAATAGATATTGCAAGGTCTCTTTCTCCGCCAATCGAAAATTTTGAACTGGACAACTTTCAAAATAGTCTGTATAAGAAATAAAATGACTTAACCGTTCACTATTATCAGACCGAATAGCACATACACAAATATCATTTTGAAACGTAACAGTTCCTCGACTGCCAAAACCATCCTGAACGGAATAACTAGTCCCGTCCCAAGAGTGCTCAAAAGATAGTTCTGGAAATTTAGCAGACATAACTGCGCAAGAAATACTTGCTAAATAACATCCTTCATATAAAGTCTTTACATTTAAAGCATAAGACATCTCAATCACCTCCTGAATAATAATCAGATTTCATTCTATTCTCAAATCTAGAAAGAACCTGTGCATTAGCATAACTATTAGAACCACCTTTTGTTTTAGGAATAATATGATCTATTTGCCACTCGTTGGGATTAGGTGTAACACCTTTTTGACTTTTTTGAGGTTTATATAAAATTTCTCCAGATAAGTCTGAACGAACTACTCCACCATTTCTTACCATATTCTCTTTTATAATAACTTCTTTTTGAGTAGCAGTAAATTTCTTACCAACGCCAACATAATTAGAATCTTGCAAATATGAGTAGGGGCTAGTAGCCGGTATCGTATCTCCTGAAGGCTTTACATAAAAATCTGGTTTAGATGTAACTTTAGGTGCTGGTAAAGCTAACACAGGATCTGGTGCTGACAAGGCAAGTGGTTTACTAGGCGGTCCAGGCAATGCTAGTTGCTGTACAGGGGTTACATCCTTACGTGGTCTCGTGACCGATACATCCCCTGATTTCGGCTTCGTCGTCACCACATCAGCTTTAGGAACTCGAACTGTTCGGCTACTTACACCTTCCGTCACTGCGTTAAGCAAGAGGCTTGTTCCAATGCTGGTTGGAGTGATTTGCCCCCCTTGAGTCGCATCACTAATCGTGTCAATCACGGCTTCACCCACCGTATCAACTCCGTGACGCACCAGACTATTGGTCACACTTGAGCTGGCTGCTCCGAGACCTCCTGTAAAGGCTCCAGTGACCGCACCTCCCTTGATACCTTCCAATGTATCCTTGAGGATAGTCTTACCATCTTTTCCTGATAAGACACCTGAGACGAGGGCTTGCGTTCCTCCGCCTGCTACTCCTGCTAAAACTCCGACACCAACACCTGTCGCAACAGCCGCACCAAAACCAGTCAGACCGACACTTCCGACTAATCCGGCTACCACAGGAGCCGCTGCTCCTGCAGTGGCTACAGAGACAGCTACTGCTGCTACAGTCGCAGCTGCCACGATGGCAACCTTCTTCCAGTCGACATTTTTCACGAAATCAACGACTTGATTCTTGACTCGTTCAGCTGTTGTACAGACATGTTTCAAGGTGTTCTGCAAGGCTGTTCCCCAGTTTCGAAGGAGATTCATACCTTCTCGGATGGTTGGAGAAGAGCTCAAGCCTGTTGCTAGGGCATAAGCAGACCGAACTACTTGTTGCCGTTTGGCCTCTATCTGAGCTACTGTTTGCTGGTATTTCGTTTGTACATAGTCACTGGCACTATTGTAGGCTGTTTGAACCTGATTCCACTGTCTGCCAACCCAATTCGATGCACGGTTGACCTGGGTGCTGACCCAGTTAGTCGCATGATTAAAGGCACTCTTAGTCGCATTCCAAGCCTTGGAGGCGACACTCTTCACACCATTCCAGGTGTTTGAGGCAACTCTTTTCGCCGTATTCCAGGTATTAGATGCAACACTCTTCACACCATGCCATGCATTAGAGGCTGTCTTTTTAACATAGTTCCAGCCTTTTTTGATACTGTTCCAGAAGTACCCGCTCGGGTCGGTATAGTTGACGGGGTTGTTCTGTACATAGCTGTAGCGGTTCTGGCTGAGGGGATCTGTGTCCTCACCTGGGTAGCTATCCTCGCTTAAGAAAGTATCTCCCTGACTATCATAATACCTTGCGCGTAAATAGTCAAGTCCAGTATCGTCACG
>ERZ772953.257-NODE-257-length-16463-cov-4.107935_pt1 | contig 16463 bp, 18 predicted proteins | sample MGYA00580685_ERZ772953 | MGnify/ENA primary metagenome ERZ772953 (study PRJEB29015, sample SAMEA2738080) | human oral metagenome | biome: human oral; feature: human-associated habitat; material: saliva | place: China | collected 2209 ...
CGCGCATGCCGTACTCGTCGCACCACTTCTGCAGCTCCTTCGGGTCCTTGGGGAAGTATCCCCAGGGGCCCGTCTCGATGACGTCGAACCCGGCCTCGGCCATCTCCTGCCAGGCCTGGCGGGGCGGCATCTGCTTCGGATCGTCGGGGAACCACACCCCCCACTGGTCCGGGCACACGCCGATGGTGAGCTTCGAGTACCTCGGATCGTTCGTGTTGCGTGCCTTCGAGGTCATTGTCCCTGTTCCTCCTCGTTGAGGTTCTTGTCCGCTCAAACTCTTATTAGAGCGCGCTAATAGCATAACAAATGGATCAGGGCCTGGCCACCCCCGCGTGGTGACGGATCGATCCGGCGCTTCCGGTGCGGGGGCTCCGTCTCGGGCGCCGCCGATTCCGATCCGGCCAGTGCGGACCTCGGGCCGCGCCGTCGTTCCGGACGATCCGCAGTCCCACCCCGCGGCGCCGGCCGGTCAACCTACCGATGACGCCGAGGGCGCCCCAGACCCGTTCGGCGGGCGCGGATCCCACGGTCCGGACCGCCATTCGGCGTCGCGGAACCGGTTCCTGCGCGCAGGGGGACAATGGGACGCATGCCGTCCGACGCCCATGACCTGCCCGCCGAGGCCGCCCCGCCCGAGGGGACGGTCCTGCCCGAGGGGATCGCCTCCCGGCTGACCTTCGATTCCGCTGGTCTCGTCCCCGCCATCGCCCAGGACGCCACGAGCGGCCGGGTCCTCATGATGGCGTGGATGAACGCCGCTTCGTTGGCCATGACGCTCGCCACCCGCAGGGCGACCTACTGGTCGCGCTCGCGCCGCGAACTGTGGGTCAAGGGCGCCACGAGCGGTCATACGCAGTACGTGTGCGAGGCCCGGCTCGACTGCGACGGCGACACGATCCTCCTGCGCGTCGACCAGGTCGGCGGCGCCTGCCACACCGGCGCAGAATCCTGCTTCGACACCGGCGGCCCGCTCCCGCTCGTCGAGGGGTCCGACGACCGGACCCCGCCGGACGGCCCGGCGGCGGGGGGCGCCGCATGAGCCCCGAGCTGACGATCCTCCCCGGCCGCGATGAGTTCGTCGCCCAGGCGGGCCGGCGGCGCGTCATCAGCGTCCACGCCCGGCTGCGCGCCGACGACCTCACCCCGGTCGCCCTCTACCAGCAGCTCACCCGGGGCCGCGAGGGCGGCTTCCTGTTCGAGTCGGTCGAGCGCGGCGTCTGGTCGCGATGGTCGTTCGTCGGCGTCGACTGCCCCTCGATCCTCGTCGGCGCGGCGGGGCGCAGTCGTTGGCTCGGCCGTCCGATCGCCGGGCTGCCCACCGGCGGGGCCCCGTTGGCCGTGCTCGGCGAGACCCTGGATGCCCTCCACACCCCCGCCGACCCCGCGCTGCCGCCGTTCAGCTCCGGTATGGTCGGCTATCTCGGCTATGACGTGAAGCGCGAGCAGGAGCCGACCCTGGGCGAGCCCCTGCCCGACGACCTGGGCGTGCCCGACATGGTCATGATGCTCGCCGCGGACATGGCCGTCCTCGACCACGACGGCGGCGAGGTCTGGCTCATCGCCAATGCCGTCAACTACGACAACAGCCCGGAGCGCGCCGAGCGGGCCTGGGCGGATGCCGTGGGGCGCGTCCGGGCGATGGCCGCCCGGCTGTGCGCGCCGCGTCCGGCGATGCTCGCGACGACACGCGAGGTCGCCCCGCCCGTGGTCCAGGACCAGCGTGCCCCGGGGGAGTTCCAGCGGCTCGTCGAGGAGGCCAAGGAGCACGTGCGGGCCGGCGACGTCTTCCAGGTGGTGCCCTCCCAGCGCTTCGACGTGCCGGTCACCGCCTCGGCCCTCGACATCTACCGCGAGCTGCGCGTCACGAACCCCAGCCCCTATCTCTTCCTGCTGCGCCTGCCGGGCTTCGACCTGGTCGGCTCCAGCCCCGAGGCCCTCGTCACCGTCAAGGACGGGGTCGCGACGACCCACCCGATCGCCGGCACCCGCCCGCGGGGCCGGGACGAGGCCGAGGACTGCCGCCTGGCCGATGAGCTGCTCGCCGACGAGAAGGAGCGCGCCGAACACCTCATGCTCGTCGACCTCGGACGCAACGACCTCGGCCGCGTCTGCGTGCCGGGCACCGTCGCCGTCACCCGGTTCATGCACATCGGCCGCTATTCGCACGTCATGCACCTCGAGGCCTCCGTCACCGGGGTCGTCGGGCCTGGTGTCTCGGGCCTGGACGTGACGATGGCGTGCTTCCCGGCGGGCACCCTGTCGGGGGCGCCGAAGCTGCGCGCCATGCAGATCATCGGTGAGCTCGAGGTGACGCGCCGTGGCCCCTACGGCGGCGTCGTCGGCTACTTCGACTTCGCCGGCAATGCCGACGCGGCGATCACGATCCGCTCGGCCGTCCTCAAGGACGGCGTCGCCCATGTGCAGGCCGGCGCCGGCATCGTGGCCGACTCGGTGCCCGACAACGAGGACGCCGAGACCCGCAGCAAGGCGGCCGCGATGATCTCCGCCCTGGGGCGGGCCCAGGCGAGCGTGCCGCTCGCCTGGGATTGGGGGGGTTCGAGCGGGGGCACGCGGAGCAGCGACGTCGACGAGGAGCAGTCATGAGTACCGGAACCGTCCTGGACGGAATCATCGCCGGCGTGCGCGCCGACATGGCGGCGCGCATGGCGCGCACCGCCCCCAGCCGGCTGGAGGCGGCCATCGAGCGGCTCGGGCCCACGATCGATCCGCGGCCGCGTCTGCGCAGCGCCGGGTCCGTGCGCGTCATCGCCGAGGTCAAGCGCTCCAGCCCGTCCAAGGGCGCCCTGGCCGAGATCCCCGACCCGGCCGTTCAGGCGCGCGCCTACGAGCGCGGTGGAGCCGGGGCCGTCTCGGTGCTGACCGAGCGGCGTCGCTTCGGCGGCAGTCTCGAGGACCTCGTCGCCGTGCGCGCCGGGGTCTCGGTGCCCGTGCTGCGCAAGGACTTCGTCGTCGACCCCTACCAGGTGCTGGAGGCCCGTGCCGCCGGCGCCGACCTGGTCCTGCTCATCGTCGCTGCGCTCGATGACGCGGACCTGCGGGTGCTGTACGACCGGGCCGCCGGTCTCGGCCTGCTGCCGCTCGTCGAGGTGCACACCGCCGACGAGGCGCGCCGCGCCGTCGACCTCGGCGCCGAGCTGATCGGCGTGAACAATCGGGACCTGAAGACCCTCGACGTCGACCTGGGCCGCTTCGAGCAACTGGTGGGTCTCGTGCCCGACACGGCGATCAAGGTCTGCGAGTCCGGCATCGCCACGGTGGACGACGTCGTACGGGTGCGCGACGCCGGTGCGGATACGGTACTCGTCGGGGAGATGCTCGTGCGCAGCGGCGACCCGGCCGCTGCCGTGCACGCCATGATGGCGGCCACCAGCGCCGCCGGAAGTCGAGAGATGGGGAATCCCAATGAGTGAGATCGTGCCGGACGCGCTGCCCGACGCCCTGGGCCACTACGGGCCGTTCGGCGGCCGGTTCGTCCCGGAGGCGCTCATGGCCGCGCTCCAGGAGCTGACCGAGGCCTTCGAGTCCTCGCAGGACGACCCCCGGTTCGCCGCCGAGCTCGCCGATCTGCAGGTCAACTATGCGGGCCGTCCCACCCCGATCAGCGAGGCCAGCAACTTCGGCGAGCGCTACTGCGGCGGGGCCCGCATCCTGCTCAAGCGCGAGGACCTCAACCACACCGGCAGCCACAAGATCAACAACGTGCTCGGACAGGGCCTGCTGACCCGGCGCATGGGGAAGCGGCGCGTCATCGCCGAGACCGGAGCCGGCCAGCACGGCGTGGCGGCGGCGACGATCGCCGCCCTCATGGGTTTCGAGTGCCGCGTCTACATGGGCAGGGTCGACACCGACCGTCAGGCCCTCAACGTGGCCCGCATGCAGCTGCTCGGCGCCGAGGTCGTGGCCGTCGAGGCGGGCAGCGCCACCCTCAAGGACGCCATGAACGAGGCGATGCGCGACTGGGTCACCAACGTCGGTACCACCCACTACCTCATCGGGACGGCCTCCGGCCCGGCCCCGTTCCCCCGGATGGTCAAGGCCTTCCAGTCGATCATCTCCAAGGAGTCCCGCGCCCAGATGCTCGACCGCTTCGGGGCCCTGCCCGACGCCGTCTGCGCCTGCGTCGGCGGCGGCTCGAACGCCATCGGCTCGTTCGCCGAGTACATCGCCGACGACGACGTCGCCCTCTACGGCTTCGAGGCCGGTGGGCGCGGCGTCGCGACGGGGGAGCACGCCGCCTCGATCAACGGCGGCTCGGTTGGCGTCCTCCACGGGACCCGCACCTTCGTCCTCCAGGACGACGACGGCCAGACGGTCGAGTCGCACTCCATCTCGGCCGGCCTGGACTACCCGGGGGTCGGGCCCGAGCACGCCTACCTCGCCCGGATCGGCCGCGCCCACTACGAACCGGTCGACGACGACGAGGCCATGACCGCCCTCGACCGTCTCGCCCGCTGCGAGGGCATCATGCCGGCCATCGAGTCGGCCCACGCCGTCGCCGGCGCCCAGCGCCTCGCCCTGCGGATGCTCGCCGAGGACCCGGACCGGCGTCCGACGATCCTCGTGACGGTCTCCGGGCGCGGTGACAAGGACGTGGACACCGCGATGAAGTACTTCGGCGTGAACGGCGACGTGGACGCCACGACCGGGAGGATGTCATGACCGATCTCACCAGGCCCTTCCCCGACGAGGCCCGGCTGGGCGTCTCGGGGCGCATGGTGGCCGCCTGCCGGGCCGAGAACCGCGCGGCCCTCGTCGGCTACCTGCCCGTCGGCTACCCCGACGTGCCCGGGTCGATCGCCGCCATGGTCGCCCTCACCCAGGGCACGGGGGGCGGGGGGGTGGACGCCGTCGAGATCGGCATGCCGTACTCCGACCCGATGATGGACGGTCTGGCGATCCAGCACGCCGACACGAAGGCCATCCAGCGGGGGGTGCGTACGCACGACGTCTTCTCCGCGGTCGAGGCGGTCGCCGTCGCCGGTGCGACGCCGCTCGTGATGATCTACTACAACCTCGTCGAGCACTACGGCGCCAGGGGCCGCCGGAACGATCCCGCCGCCTCCGTGCGCGCCTTCGCCCGCGACCTGGCCAATGCCGGCGGCGCGGGCCTCATCACGCCCGATCTGACGCCCGATGACGCCGAGTTCTGGACCGCCTCCTCCGACGAGTTCGGCCTCGACCGCGTCTACCTCGTCGCACCCTCGTCCACGGACGAGCGCGTCGCCCGGACGACGGCGGCATGCCGGGGCTGGGTCTACTCGACCTCCGTGATGGGCGTCACCGGTGCCCGCGCGCAGACCTCCGACGCCGCCCCCCGGCTCGTCGAGCGGGTCCGCGCCATCGCCCCCGATCTTCCGGTGGGGGTCGGGCTGGGCATCTCGAACGGGGCCCAGGCCGGCGAGATCGGCGCCTTCGCCGACCTCGCCATCGTCGGCTCTGCCCTCGTGAAGCAGCTCATCGCGGCCGAGGACGCGGGCACCGCCTCGCTCGACGGGCTGCGCGCCCTCGTCGACGACCTCGCCTCGGGGGTGAGGGCCTCCCGGTGACCGCCCTGTTCCTGCCCAGTCCTCCGGTCAGCTCCTTCGGGATCGGACCGGTCACGATCCACTACTACGCGCTGTGCATCCTGGCGGGCATCTTCCTGGCGTGGTGGCTGGGGCAGCGCCGGCTGCGGGCCCGCGGCGCCGAGCCCGGAGAATTCGACTCGATGATGGGCTGGGCGGTTGCGGCCGGTATCGTCGGCGCCCGTGCCTACCATGTCGTCACCGATCACCAGCTCTATTTCGGGCCTGGCCGCCATCCGGCCGACGTGCTGCGGATCTGGAACGGCGGCCTGGGCATCTGGGGTGCCGTCATCGCCGGCGGGCTGGCCGTCTGGGTGTGGTGCCGGGCCCATCGGGTGCGCTTCGGCGCGGTGGCCGACGCCGTCGCTCCCGCCCTGCTCCTGGCCCAGGGCGTCGGACGGCTCGGCAACTGGTTCAACCAGGAGCTCTTCGGCCGGCCGAGCACCCTGCCGTGGGCCCTCGAGATCGACCCGGCGCACCGGCCGAGCGGCTACGGGCAGTACGCGACCTTCCATCCGACCTTCGCCTACGAGCTGATCTGGGACATCGGCGGCGCACTCCTCCTGCTGTGGGCCTCGGGAAGATTCCGTCTGGGGCGGGGCAAGACCTTCACCGCCTACGTCGCCTACTACTGCCTGGGCCGCTTCTTCATCGAGGCGCTGCGCATCGACCCGGTCAACCGGATCGGCGGCATGCGATTCAACAACTGGACGAGCGCCCTCGGCTTCGTCCTCGCCGTCGGGCTGCTCTGCTGGCAGCTGAAGCGCCGTCCGGGCTGCGGCCCCCGACTCGACGAGGCCCGGGACGGCGGTGGGCGCACGGGCTCCTGCCCGGGGGGCGGTGCCGTCGAGACGACCGGTGCGCAGGTTCGTGGTCGGGGGTCCGGCGGCGCTGCCGCCGCCAAGGGTCCGGGGTCGAGCGCCGCCGGTGCACGACCGGACCCGGACGAGGGGACGACGAGTCGTTCGTGACGTCTCGTGGTCCGGCCCCGGGGCTGCGGCGAGCGGGCCGGAAGGCCGTGCGGGGATGGGCTCTCCGGGCTGCGGAGTGGGCCCGTACGCGACGGCCGTACCGGTCGGGTGAGTCGAGCGTTGCTGGACCGTTGTCGTATCGGCGACCGCTCAGTTTCATCGTTGCCGATGTGGGCGCCTCGTCGGCGCTGGCGGGCGAGAACGACCGGGCCCTGCGACTCCGGGACGTCTCGGCCGCGTCCGTCGTCGCAGGGGCTCATCGTGATGCGGCTGGTGGTCGGCTCCGGGAACCGACTCCTCGCCGGACGGGCATTCCCTCACCGATCCCGGAGATCCCGGAAGACGCTCCACGGACTGATCGCGGACCGCAGCCGCCTCATGTGCCCGGAGATCTCCCCGAGGCGGGGAAGGCACCCGGGCGGAGACCTCCGGTCGAGTGCCTTCTGCAGGCCTGACAAGGGTTGACACACGGCCTTCCGAGAAGAACGATGGTTCCGTCCCCACGACGTCATGGGAACAGTTTCCGAGGGGGAGACGTGCGAGCTGTGCGAGGAGGAAACGATGCGAACTCTCAAAGTCTTTTCCGCGGGCCTGGCCGCTCTGGGTGTGTTCATGATCCCAGCGTCTCTTGCCGAAGCAGCCCCCGACCCTGGGGCGCAGCTTCCGACGGATTCCACCACGGCCGCCCCCGAGACACCGGGGGCTACGCCGTCCAAGTGCAGAGGCCCGAACAGGCGATGGTGACGGCGGATCTCTCCGTCTCAACCGATTCTGCTGTCTCCCTCGCCGAGGACGGGTCATTGCTCATGACGTCGCCGACGAGTAGCGAACTGGTCCCCGCCGTTCTGGACCTGGGTTCTGGACGACGGGCAGTGGGGACATGGGAGCTGGTCTCATCGACGCACGCGATCTACTCGGCCTCGGTGAGCACGGGAATGGACTCCGGGTCGGTTCGTGTGATGTCGAGTTTCGACTGGGACTGCAGCAACGAGAGAATTCGTGATGGTTTTATCACGGGGACCATTGGTGGATGCATCGCCGGCTCAGCCGGCGGGTGCATGGTCGGTGGTGTCAGCGGTGCCTTCGGCGGTGCCGTGACGGGATTGATCGACTGTTGGTGACGCACCGGGGAGCGGGGGCAAGAGATGGTGAATGCCGACATCGGTGTGGTGTCGGGGCTGATGGCAGTCGCCTTCATCATTCTTCTCAACGTCGGGCCGAGGGAGGGGAACTGGAAACTCTGGGTGCTCCTGCTCGTCCTCCTCGCGGCGCGGGGGCTGTACTGGCTGCTCGCTCGGGGCCGGGAAAGACGACTGCTCGCCGAGGAAGGGAGCGGTGACCCCTCGGTTCGGGGGGACTCTCCTCGACCCGTGGAATGAGCAACGACCAGGTTGAGGACCGTCGCAGGGGCGCGGTCCCCGGACCGGCATGTCCTTGCCGAACCTCTGCCGATGAGCTCCGAGGCTGTTCGCAGAGGCTTGTTCACAGCGTCCGTGGATGGCGTCGTGACATGGATGGGGGCGATGATCGTGATCCGATCCCCATGAACAAGCCGCACAGCATCGATGGACCGAGCCATGACATGGAGCTGTGCCTCCTGCCGAGTCGCCTGTGAACATGTCCCTCTGATGGGAGGATGCGGTGCCCGTCTCCACGGGCACCGCATCCGGTGTCGCGGGAAGGAAACGGGACGCGGTTCGTCCAGGGGCAGTTCGACTGGTTCGTGGAAGATCCCGGATGGCATGCCGGGAAGACGAGAAGCGGTCCGCCCGATGATGATCGATGTCGTCTTGGAGGACTGGACAACGACGGACGCGCGGAGAGGCGCAGCCGTGGCCTGCTCATGGGACCCGACCAGAGGCGCTGCTCCTTTACGGAATCCCCTTGCCAATGCGCTAAACGAGCCGCAGGAGCCTGCCGACAGGGGCGGCTCGGGGCCCTGTGGGTGATCCCCGCCTGCTTCCGGACGCGCCGGGGTCTAAGAAGGGGCAGCAGGAACACAGCGATGGCGAGCGAGTCCCCAGCGAACCACTGATGGTCTGAGCCCGAGTGTCCGTCCGAGGTCATGCGACCTCGACCCCGTTCGACTGTCAACGACAGTCGAAGACCCGATGTCCTCTGGGGCGCAGTGCTCACTGCTCGTGGTGGGCATGCTGTCCGCAGACTTCATGACACGAGTGAATCCCGTCAAGGCCGTGTCAGCAAACTTGATGTTAGCTGTCACCGAGGCCCAAAGACTATGAGGGGGTTAAGAGGTCAGTCGACAACTGTTGACATGGAAGCTGCTGGCTGTTATATTAATAAAAAGAACGTTCATTCTAACTAGTGAGGACAGTAAATGTATCATACGAATAGAAAGGCTGTGACCCCTGAGATCGTCAGGGAGCCGGGTGCGAAGCAAACCACTCATCGAAAGCTGATTGACACCAAGAACGGGGCGGATCGTTTTGTCCTGACCGAATTCGAGATCGAGCCTAGCGGATCGACGCCTCCTCACTACCATGACTGGGAGCATGAAATATATGTCTTGGAGGGTTCGATGACGCTGGTGGCGTCGAACGATGAAACGCCGCTCCACGTCTCCGAAGGGGACGTGGTGTTCATTCCAAGAAATGAGTCCCACGGCTTCGTTACGGCTCCTGATGAGTCGTGCCGGTTCATCGTGGTGGCGCCTGCGGAACGTCCACCGGTGCGGAGTGTCTTCCTCTCCTCAGATCCATACGAATATATCCAGTCCAGTCAATACAGAGAGGCGCTGAACTCTGATCATGACGAGGGATGAGGATAGCAGTGCAGTCCGTGTCCATGGGATGCTGACAGCATATCTCCAGACACAGGTGCTTATCAGTGCGCTTCAGTTCGGTATCTTTGAACAGCTGGAGGGGCGAAGCCTCGACGTCCATGACCTGTCAAGCCGGATAGGCGTCCCAGAACGACCCACGCGTGCACTGCTCATCGCGCTGAGCGGGCTCGGGCTGTTGAGTGAAGATGGGCTGGGATACCGGAACACGCCCGAAGCGTCACGGTATCTTGTCCGGCGGAACCCGGAGTTCATGGGAGATTTTGCCGAGCATCAAAGCGTTCATTTCGCGAACTCCATTGAGCTCCCTGCTGTGATCCGATCGAACAGCTCCATTACGAAGAGGGTCCTCAAGGAGGGTTACAGCGACCAGGGATCGGGTGCCGGAGAAGGGGCCGCCGGTCGAGAACGGCTGATCGGTGCGATGCGGGTCAGCGCGCGTCTTCAGGCTGATCCGCTGGCGAAGCGACTTGATCTACTGAGTGGAAGCACCTTGGTCGATCTCGGGTGTGGTTCGGGCGACTACTCGATCGCCATCGCGCGCCGCCATCCCGAGGTCAGGGTCATCGCCGTCGATTATCCCTCGATCAGTGAAATTGCTTCGAGGAATGTTGCTGTGGCAGGTCTCGAGGACCGTATCGAGTTTCAGCCCGGTGACATTATGAAGGATCTCTTGCCCGAATGCGACGCTGTGCTCCTCTCCCATGTTCTTGACGGGTATGGCAGGGATCGAGTCCGGCATCTCGTGTCCAAGATTTTCGATGAGCTGCGAGGCAATGGTCGGCTTTTCGTCCATTCCCACATGCCCGACGTGTCGAAGGGGCTGTTCCCGAATCTTTTCGGTGTGATCCTTCTGATCAACACAGAAGAAGGTGAGGTCTATGAGGCCGTGGACCTGATGGAAATAATTCGAGGTGCTGGGTTCTCAGATTTGAGGACTCAGCGGGTCTCCTTTCTGTCGGGACTGGTTTCAGCAGTGCGACCCTCCCTTGAGGGGCAGAGCGACCTCTCCTTTTGAGGCGGAGCTCGATGATCGACAATGGTGTCCGTTCGGGGTTACGAGGTTGGCTGGAAGGTTGAGTGGAGTGAATAAGAGTCATTCCATCGAAACTGAGTATAAACTGCTTTCACTCAATTATGGTTACACATTCTCAGCAGTACTCGATGCTGCACTCGAACTGCGGATCTTTGATCAGTTCGGAGACCTTCCCGGCACGGTTGATCGTGTTGCGGGTGCGTCTGGATGGTCCCGAGACGCTGTCCGACGGTTGTTGGACGTCTTGACGTACATGGGTTTGCTGCTCAAGGTGACGGAGTGTGAGTATTGCGTGCCCCACCCCGTCGCTGAGTTGCTCAGCGCTGGTTCCCGGGAATCTATCGCCGCTCATCTTCGAGCAGTTTACGCTGCCCGTCCCCGCTGGGGAGACCACTTGGTTGAGACCGTGTGCACTGGAAATCGGAGGAGTCGGATCAATGACGTAGGGGACCGTCCATCGAACGTGGATTTTTTCGTCCGCGGTGGGTTCGGGGTGCTCGAGGATGCTCGCAAGGTGGCAGCGCTGTCCTCTGATGTGTGTGCGGAGACCGTTGTCGTACTGTATTCAGGTGGCGGTGAGTGGGCACTGGCGCAGGCCGAGAGTGGTTCGGGAAGAACGGTCTACGCCTTGGATACACCTGAATTCATCGATCGAGTTGTCCTTCGTGTCGGTGCGCTGCCGGCCCTCAATCATCTCAGATTCGTACCGTGCGGCGACGGGGTGCAGTCCTGCGATATCGGTGCCCAGTTGGTCCTCGTACCGCCGGTCACTCGTTTCTTCAGCATCGAGATCGTCCGACAGATGCTGTCAGGTGCGATTGCGAGCCTTGCCGGGGACGGCGAACTCCTGCTGGTCGACATCATGGCTGATCTGCAGACCAAGGAGCAGTCGTTGATCTCTGTCTTCGATCTGAGTCTTCTGGTCAACACGTCCGGTGGTGCCATAAGAAGTTCTGGATTCTACGGAAAAATGCTTGAGAGCATGGGGGTAGAGGTGACGAAAGTGGAGGGGATCGGGTTGTTGACGGTGCTAAGGGCCAGACGCGGGAGGTAATTATGACTGGGGTCGTTGTCACGGGTATAGGTGCTGTGAGTCCAGCCGGCGTCGGAATAATTCCGCTGTGGAAAGCGGTTTCCAGTGGACGCTCACTGCTGAAAGGGATGATGGATTCGGCTAACGAGGCCGTACTTGGTGGGTTCGAGTTCGGTTCAGTCGCCATTGGCGAGGTGCCGGATCTCGAGAAGCACCTCGACTCCCTGCCGCGGGAGGTGAGGAGACTCGATCGATTCGTCCAGCTCGCTGTACTGGCCGCCTCGGAGGCAGTGCAGGATTCTGGCTTGGAAAACAAGATGCTCTCTGATGCGAGGGCTGGCATTGCCTTCGCAACCGCGATCTGTGGAACTACAACCTTGGAACGTGAGTTCGTTCGGGTTACGGGCTCAGGCATGAACCCGGTGGATCCGAACGCAGTTTCTCATGACTTGTACTTGGCGGCGATGTCCAACACCCCGGCGATCGTTCTCTCTGCGATGCTCGGTACCCAGGGGCCAGTACTCGCCTTGTCTACCGGCTGCGTCGGTGGGATCGACGCTGTTGGAGCTGCTTGCGCGGCCATCGAGGACGGGGAGGCGGACGTGATGATCGCAGGTGCCTCGGAGGCCCCGATCACTCCGATCACGATTGCCTCTTTCGAAATCATCAACTGTCTCTCCAGGAGGACACAGGGTCCTCCCAGTACTGCATCGCGACCATTTGACGCAGAACGGGACGGTTTTGTTCTGGCCGAGGGCTCTGGATTCTTGGTTCTCGAGAGTGCTGACCATGCACGGGCGCGCGGCGCAAGACCGTACATGAGAATCGGTGGGTTTGCGCTTGCCTCCAATGCGAGACATATGACTGCTCTGGAAGCAGGCGGCAGAGACTTGGCCAGGGCGATGGGATTCGCCGTGGACCGTTCCGGTGTAGACCCACGCGACATCGAACACGTGAGTGCCCATGGGAGCTCGACCATTCAGAACGACAGGTGCGAGACGACTGCCATAAAGAAGACCTTGGGTGACCATGCCTATGAGGTGCCTGTCACCTCTGTCAAGTCGATGATCGGCCACCCGCTCTCAGCGGCATCGACGATCGAGCTGGTCGTCTGCGCGAAATCTTTCCAAGAAGACTTCTTATCGCCAACCGCGAATTATGAGGCCTTCGATCCCGAATGCGACTTAAATTATGTCCCGGGCTCAGGAGTCGAGTGGCTCGGAAGAAGTGTTCTCAAGCAGGCCAGCGGGTTCGGTGGGCTGCATGCTGCCATGACCCTTCATGCAATTGGCTGATCGGAGATGATTCTACATGGCTGATGATGTGGCGATCACGGGGATCGGGTGCGTGACCCCCTATGGACGCGGATATCAACTTTTTTGTGAGGGGGTGGCAACAGGACGCGATGTGATCGGACCCATCTCCCGTTTCGATGCGACGCCCTATCTCTCCAATGCGGCCGGTGAGGTCCCTGGAGGCCTCGTGGAGGAGTTCCTGACTCCCCGGCTTCGGAAGCGCACTGACCGGTTCACTCATCTCGCGCTGCTTGCTGCTCATGACGCGTTGGTGGACGCTGGATTAGAAGTCGACACTAATGTGGATGGGGATCGTGTCGGCCTGTCCATTGGAAATGCTCTCGGTGGTTGGGAGTTCGCCGAACGGGAGCTCCGTGCACTGTGGACTCAGGGGCCACGGGAAGTTAGTCCCTACCAGGCAACGGCTTGGTTCCCGACGGCGGCCCAGGGAAACGTGACCATTCAGAATGCAATCAGAGGGCCGTCGAGGACCTTCACCCTCGACCGCGCGAGCAGTGCGTACGCCCTGATTGATGCGATCCGACTGCTTAGGCACGGACATGCTGATGCGGTGCTTGCGGGGGGCACAGAGGCGCCGATCTCCCCCTATGGGTGGCTCTGCCTGCAGACCAGTGGGCTCGTTGCACGTCGCCCGACTGATTCGGATGACTCCGTCGCGTACCATCCCTATGATCATCGACACAGCGGGTCGGTCTTCGGAGAAGGCGCCGGGTTCCTCGTTCTCGAGCGGGGCGAGTTTGCTCATTCGCGTGGGGCGGTCATACTCGGCTGGCTCTCCGGTTGGGGGCGCTCCACCGATGGCTACATGCCCTACTACACCGTTGAACCCTCAGGAGAGATATACGCAAGAGCCATCGCCGACGCTCTACACCGTGCTGGTGCCGGGATGGATAGCCTCGGTGTTGTGTATTCCCATGGTTCCGGTCTCCCCATTGAGGACGTCACTGAGTTGAGGGCACTGAGCATCGCCTTGGGGAATGGTGCAGAGCAGGTTCCCATCACGGTGCCAAAGCCACTCTTCGGTCATCTTCTGGGTGCCGCCTTCGTCTTGGATGTCATTCTTGCCCTTCAGAGCCTCAGAACACGTTTCGTTCCCCCCGTGGCGCACTTCGAGCAACCAGCGCCCGGCCTTCCTCCAAGTGTGAGCCTGGCTCGTCTGGGATCATCCATGAGAGCTGGCTGCACAGCCGCTCTGGTCACCGCGCGCGGTACCGGGGGAACCAATGCAGCTGTCGTCATCAGTGTCTGAGAACAGGTCGTTACGGCCGATTGAGAGGATAATTGTGAGAGAAGAGAGCCGTGTCAGTAAGGTGTTGTCCACCATGAGCATCCCGACTGCGGGACTGAGTGGTGCGACCCTGTTGCACGATGATCTCGGTATCGACTCGGCAGAGCGTGTCGAACTCATCGTCGGATTGGAGAAGGAGTTTGGACTCAAGTTAGGCCCGGAGGCCGAAGGGATCAAGACGTTTGGTGAGTTGTGCACCTATCTTACTGCTCTTCAGTCAAGGGATGCGGGGGAAGGGCGGGTCAATGCCACGTCTTGAGAACTCTGTCTTCGTTGATGCACCGGTGGGCAGGGTCTTCAGCATCACGAACGACATATCGCGCTGGCCGACATACTTTGATGAGTACAAGCACGCAACTGTACTCAGGATCACCTGCTCGGGGTCATTCACTGAATTGGTTTTCGAACTCAACAATGGCGTGACTACGTGGCGGTCGTGGAGGCTGCTGAACAACAGCTCCCATGTCGTCATTGCAGAACGTCTAGACCCTTTGTTCCCCTTTGTCTTCATGCACCTGCGCTGGAACTACGTCGAGGAGGCCGGTGGGACGCGGATGACCTGGATTCAGGATTTTGAGCTTGACAAGGCCTTCGGCATGCCTCTGGAGAAGGTGTTGGAGAACATGCAGAACCATACTCGACGGAACCAGATTAATATCAAAAAATTCATCGAGCAGCTTCCCGGTTAGATGAAGCTTATTCACGGCTCGGCAGAAAGAAGATCCGACAAGGGGAAACGTTCCTGTTGACGACTTCTGTGAATAAGCCCCGATGTATGGTTTCGTTTCCTCGTTGTGATGACAGCGACTCGGTCCGGACCCGGCTCGTGGAGGACTTTGCGGCGCACATGTTCACGGTGGGCCTGCCCGGGAGGGTTGTCCGTCATGTTCGCAGGAAGCTGAGGAGGATGCTGCGAAAGAGGGTGGATGATAGCGATGGGATTGAGTGATGTTGGTTGATTTGAGTCTCCCCGTTGGGCCTGGCACTGCTGGGGTGTCATACCGTCGATGGACGCATGAACGTGGACACAGGATTATTTCACGCCGTGCTAGGAGACTCCCGGGCGATGGTTTTTTCAAAATTCTTCGCAACTATGTCCTGTGGTTGGGCGGGATGCGGGTCGTCAGGCCGGAGGATCTTCCGGACCGTTGTTTTCTGTCGAATGAGTTCTTCTCGTTGTCTGTGCACACTGGGACGCACATCGACGCCCCGTTCCATTATGGTCCGATGAGTGAAGGCACGAAGGCGAAGAAAGTTCTCGAAGTGCCGCTTGAACTGCTTCATGCCCCGGGGGTCATCATCGACGGGACCCGGGCCGGAAGGATCGTTACGCGTGGATACGTCAGAAAACGCCTCGATGAGTTGCGCATCGATTCGCTTGAGGGAGTCATACCCCTGCTCCGAACAGATCTTGATCTGGTAGCCGGGACCTCCTCTTACCATCTGGATTCGGTGGCTCTTGCGCCATCGGCGATAGATGAACTCCTCGATAGGGGAGCGAAAGTCGTTGGAACAGATTCATGGAGCCTGGATGCGCCTGCCAGAGACATGCTCGAGCGATACTTCAAGACCGGTGACGGCAGTTGTCTTTGGCCGACGCACATGCATGGCAGACAACGCGAGTTCATCGCGATCGAGTGTCTCGCGAATCTTCGTTCCCTGCCTTCCTCCGGGTTCGTTTTCTCTGCCTTCCCGGTCGCGCTGCGCGAGGCAGGAGGGTCGTGGACCCGGGCGGTCGCCGAACTTCCCGACCAGTAGGAACGACAGCGCTCGACTGCTCATCCGGTCTCTGTCCTCGAAGCTCTGTTCCTGCAGTCCCGACTTTTCCGGAGAAGCGGGTCGACAGGGCTGGTGAGGAAGGGCGCGATCCGGTCTCAGGACCGTCTTGGGTACGTCTCGCGACTCAGGGAGGAGCGCTGGGCATGTTGGCGTTATTCTGCATAATCTATGCGGAATTTCATCTCTGTGGCTCCTGGCCATGTTCTCCAGCCAGTGTCATCTGGGCTTGCTCAAGCATCTTTTTCTTCACTGGGTGCAGACTCAGACCGAGAGTGTCGTGATCCCTCGGGCTGGCAGACTACGGCCTTGGTGACTAGGGGAACGAGGCTCGATGTGAAGACCTCACAGGTGCACTCTGCGCAGCAGCCATCGAGCCACGGGACATGGAAGAGGTTCAACCGAAGACTGCTCGGGTCCTTCGCAGGGACTCCTGGCGATTCGCGCTGAACGACCTGAAGGTTCCGCTGCTGCGTGCTGATCATCGGGAGCATGGCTGTCATGAAACGAATTCGTTTTCGGTTTCGCGGGGTGGGAGGTGGTCGAGGGCACGGCCGGTGGCGTGGGAGGCGAACGCGCCGAAGGTTTCTTCGGGGGTCTCGCGCTGAATGTTCGCGATGTTGTTCTTGGCCGCGTTCCAGACGTGCTCGACCGGGTT
>ERZ772953.259-NODE-259-length-16451-cov-2.810137_pt1 | contig 16451 bp, 10 predicted proteins | sample MGYA00580685_ERZ772953 | MGnify/ENA primary metagenome ERZ772953 (study PRJEB29015, sample SAMEA2738080) | human oral metagenome | biome: human oral; feature: human-associated habitat; material: saliva | place: China | collected 2209 ...
ATTCAGATGGTAGATACTGATAAATTTGATATTCTCCTTACCCAAGAAGAACATTTATATGCTATCTTCCGTCGCGATGTATTCTGGACAGATCGTGAACATGATACCATCACTTGGGAAGACATAAAAAAATGTCCTCTATCCCTTTCTGGTGGCTCTGTCCGAATGATTATGCAATCTAGCTTAACAGATATGGAGCAACTTAATGCGGTAGCTATAACTACAACAAAAAGCTCAGCTATTGAGTGGGCCTCTTCTGGTCGCACGGTTTCCTTAGTGCCAATGGACGCTAAAGAACTAGTGAACCATCGTAAAATGGCTCGCATTAAACTACCAGAATTCTCAGGAGATTTCAAAAAAGCCTTTATCACACTTAAAGGACATGCGCTTTCCCCAGTAGCACAGCAATTTATTGACTTTTACAAAGCCTATGTATAATCATATTTGTACATACTATTACCATAATATGACATTAACAGCTCATATGATTGGTACCTATTTGATTATAGATGCCAATACAATACATAAGAAAAGACCTAGTACAATTTGTACTAGGTCTTTTTGTATCAGATCTTACATTACGGCAAAGCTTATGGTTGCTTAAGTTCACCGTAGATAAGATTGTGTTAAGCTTGATGAACAGCACCAACGATATCAGTGATGTTATCAAGATTATGTTGTTCTACATATTCGCTCATTTCACGGGCAATACGTGAAATCGCTGTTGGATCTACCATCGTAGCCGTACCAACTTGAACTGCTTGCGCCCCTGCCATCATAAATTCGATAGCATCTGTGCCAGTCATGATACCACCAAGACCAATAATAGGAATAGTTACCCCTTTATAAACTTGGTGAACCATGCGAAGAGCCACGGGCTTTACAGCTGGACCAGATAATCCACCATAAATATTCCCCAATACAGGTTTACGACGGTGAATATCTATAGCCATGCCCAACAAGGTATTAATGAGACTTACCCCATTGCCACCACCGGCCTCAACAGCCTTTGCGATTTCCACAATGTCTGTTACATTTGGTGAAAGTTTTACAATAACGGGCTTATCTGTTACTTTACAAACCGCTTTTGTTACCTGTTCTACTACCTTTGGATCTATACCAAAAGCCATGCCTTCACAGGCAACATTTGGGCAAGATACATTAACTTCAAGGCCTGCAATACCATCTACAGATAGTGTTTCTGCCATCCACGCAAATTCCTCTACCGTACCAGCAGACATATTCGCTAGCAATGGTACATCATATTTCTTGAGGTCTGGCAAAATCTCTGTAACAAAATGTTCTGCCCCAGGATTTTCAAGGCCAATACAGTTCAATACGCCAGATGGTGTTTCTGCAATGCGAGTACCAGGATTGCCATGACGTCCTTTTGGTGTTAAACCTTTTACAGAAATAGCACCTACTTCATTACTAAGGTCTAAATAACCAGCATACTCAGGGCCATTACCAAAGGTACCAGATGCAGCGATAATAGGATTTTTCATCTTAATACCGCAATAATCAACGGCAAGCTTTGGATTAGGCGTAACGGTGTTATTTAAATCGCGTTCACTCATTAAAAGAACACCTCCTCAGCTGGGAATACAGGACCATCTTTACAAACTTTATAACGTTTGCCACCGGCACCATCACAAGCGCAACCTAAGCAACCGCCCGTACCACATCCCATACGCTCTTCTAAAGATACTTGGCATGGCACATCCAGTTCTTTAGCCACTTGTGCTACGCCTTTCATCATAGGCATAGGACCACAAGTCATAACAGAAGTAAACGAATTAGCATTAATTAGGTCAGGCATGATTGCTGTAGGGAAGCCTTTTGTACCTACGCTACCATCATCAGTAGTGATGTGGACTTGAACAGGCGTATCTTTAAATAAATCAGCCCAGAAGGTTTCACTTTCATTTCTAAAACCAAGAATAACTTGTGCTTCTTCACCTTTTTGCAAATGGGATGCGATACATAGCATCGGTGCAATACCAACGCCACCGCCAACGAGAAGCATATTATTAGATGTTACAAACGGTTCGCCCAAAGGTCCTAAACAATCTAATGTATCACCAGGCACGAGACGTGTCATAATTTCAGTCCCCTTGCCTACGACGCGATACAAAAGGGTAATCGTACCCTTTCGGGCATCAAATCCAGCATAGCTAATAGGACGGCGCAATAATGGCGCCGTAGAGTCCGCTACGCGAACATTACAAAACTGTCCTACCTTTGCTTCTGCTGCCTGTTTTGGTGCGTGAATATCCATAATCCACACATCAGAGCCTATTTGCTCATTGCGAACGACTTCGCCCTGTTCTACATAGCCACTCATGGTTTTACTCCAATTCAAAATCTTGTAATGCTTCTACAGTGTAGTTCGCATCATCTTTACGATTCGCCACAACACGCAATACTTCCCGTGCTGTATCGAGACTTGTTAAGCATGGTGTACCCATTTCTACAGCAAGACGACGCAATTGGAAGCCTTCGCGTTCAGGTCGTTTACCTGCAGTCAATGTATTAAGTACAAGATCGACTTTGTCTTGACGAATGTGGTCAGCACAGTTATCATCGCCTTCAGAGATTTTGTTAACTACCTTGCAGTCAACGCCATGTTCTTTGAAGTATTTACCAGTACCACCAGTTGCTTCAATGTGATAGCCCAATTCAATAAAGCCCTTTGCTAATTGACTAGCTTCCTCTTTATCGCGGTCTGCAACAGTCATAAGGATTGTACCATCCTCTGGGATACGCATGTTGGCACCATTGATAGCTTTGAATAAAGCTTCAGAATATGTGCGACCAATCCCCATAACCTCACCAGTAGACTTCATTTCAGGTCCAAGAGCGATTTCTACAAGACCCATTTTAGAGAAGGAGAATACAGGTGCTTTTACAGCTACATATGGTTTATTAGGTACAAGACCAAGTGGTAAGCCTAAGTCTTTTAAGCTTTCACCAAGGGCAATGCGTGTTGCACATTCTACCATATTGATACCTGTAACCTTAGAAATGAATGGTACAGTACGGCTAGAACGAGGGTTAACTTCGATAACGTTAAGTTCACCATCAGCCACGATATATTGAATATTAAGTACACCTTTAACATTAAGGCCTACTGCAATACGACGTGTATAATCAACGATTTGATCAATCAATTCTTGACTCAAATGTTGAGCTGGATAAACGGCCATGGAGTCACCAGAGTGAACACCGGCGCGTTCGATTTGTTCCATAATACCAGGGATACATACATCGGTACCGTCGGAAATAGCATCAACCTCTACCTCCATACCAACCATGTAACGGTCGATAAGAACAGGATGTTCCTTGGATGCAACTACGGCTTCCTTCATGTATACATCAAGCTCTTTATCGTTGTATACGATTTCCATCGCACGACCGCCCAATACATAAGAAGGGCGAACGATTAATGGGTATTTCAACTTTTTAGCTGCTTCTTGTGCTTCTTCATCAGAGGTTACAAGAGCACCTACTGGGCGAGGAATACCAAGTTTCGCCAACAATTCATCAAAGCGTTCACGGTCTTCCGCCATATCGATGCTATCTACGGATGTACCGAGGATTTTGACGCCACGTTCTGCCAATGGGCCTGCCAAATTGATAGCCGTTTGACCACCAAATTGAGCAATGACGCCCGCTGGCTGTTCTTTATTGATGATTTCCATAACATCGTCCACAGTCAATGGCTCAAAGTATAAAGAGTCAGAAATATCAAAGTCTGTAGACACTGTTTCTGGGTTGTTATTAATCATAATAGATTGGTAACCCGCTTTACGAAGGGTCCAAGAGGAATGTACGGAACAGTAATCGAACTCTACGCCTTGACCGATACGAATCGGGCCAGAACCAAGTACTACTACGGATTTATCGCCTAATGGACGAACCTCATCCTCTTGTGCATACGCACTGTAATAATAAGGTGTTTTAGATTCAAATTCAGCTGCGCAAGTATCTACGTATTTATATGTTGGAAGAATATTCCATTCTTTACGTTTTGCACGAACATCTTCTACAGTTGTATTAGCATAACGAGCGATAACAGAATCAGTGAAGGAATAACGTTTTGCTTTGCGCAATACATCCTCTGTTAAACCTTGCTCAGCCAATGCTTTTTCCACAGTAACAATGTTTTTGATTTTTTCAATAAAGAATGTATCAATTTTTGTAATATAGTGGATTTTTTCTACACTGATTCCCTTGCGAAGTGCTTCTGCTACAACATAGATACGTTCATCATCTACTAAATGTAAACGTTCAATCAATTGTTCCATGGACTCATGAGCGATTTTCTTAAGCTCAATATGGTCTAAACCAATTTCCAAGGAACGAATTGCTTTAAGTAAGGAGCCTTCCAAAGAACGGTCGATGGCCATAACTTCGCCAGTGGCTTTCATTTGTGTGCCCAAGGTACGATCTGCCAAGTTGAATTTTTCAAAAGGCCAGCGTGGAAACTTAGTTACTACATAGTCAAGAGTCGGCTCAAAGCATGCTTTAGTTTCACCGGTTACAGCATTTGTAATTTGATCCAATGTCATGCCTACTGCAATTTTTGCTGCTACCTTCGCAATTGGGTACCCAGTTGCTTTAGATGCCAATGCAGAGGAACGAGATACGCGAGGGTTTACTTCGATAACAATATATTCGTTGCTATTTGGATTCAAAGCGTATTGTACGTTACAACCGCCTTCGATTTTTAAATAACGGATAATCTCTACAGATGCGGTACGCAACATTTGGTATTGAATATCGTTCAAGGTTTGGCTTGGTGCCACAACGATAGAATCCCCAGTATGCACACCAACAGGGTCAATATTTTCCATATTACATACGATGATGCAGTTATCTGCACTATCGCGCATTACTTCGTATTCAATCTCTTTCCAGCCTGCAACGGAACGTTCTGCTAGAATTTGGTGAATTGGTGAAAGTTTCAAACCACGACGTGTGATTTCATACATTTCATCTTCATTATGGGCAATACCTCCACCAGTACCGCCTAATGTGTATGCAGGACGGATGATAATAGGATACCCAATACGATTAGCAAAGGCTACTGCTTCTTCAAGATCGTTAAAGATATCGGATTCAGGGACCGGTTGGTTGATTTCCTTCATCGCTTCTTTGAAGAGTTCACGGTCTTCGGCTTGTTTAATGGCTTCAAGAGTTGTACCAAGAAGTTTTACACCATATTCTTCTAATACGCCAGCTTCAGACAATTGTACGGCCATATTAAGACCTACTTGACCACCTAATGTAGCCAACAAGCCCCAAGGGCGTTCTTTTTTTATAACTTCTGTTACGAATTCAAGACTAATCGGTTCTACATATACGCGGTCTGCAATATCTGTATCAGTCATAATAGTAGCAGGGTTGGAGTTAACTAATACTACTTTATAACCCTCTTCTCGAAGGGAACGGCATGCTTGTGTGCCAGCATAGTCAAACTCTGCAGCTTGGCCGATAATAATTGGACCAGAACCAATTACAAGTACTTTTTTTGCTTCTGAGGTCATATTATTTTCCCTTTCTCATTAAGTCTTCAAATTCGTCAAATAAATATAGGTTATCAGTAGGTCCAGGGGATGCTTCTGGATGGTATTGTACGGAGAAGATTGGCAATTCTTTGTGGCGCATACCTTCTACAGTACCATCGTTCACACTGCGATGTGTGATTTCAATATAATCAGGCAAAGAAGAATCATCTACAGCAAAGCCATGATTTTGAGATGTAATATATACACGGCCGGTACGAAGATCTTGTACAGGGTGGTTAGAACCACGGTGGCCAAATTTAAGTTTGAATGTAGTGCCACCGTATGCTTGTGCCAATACTTGATGCCCCATGCAGATACCAAAGATTGGTTTCTTACCAAACATTTTCTTCACTTCTTCTACTGCATAACCTAGATCTTGAGGATCTCCAGGGCCATTGGACAAGAAAATGCCATCAGGATTAACAGCGAGTACATCTTCTGCTTTAGAATCTGCTGGGAATACAGTTAAACGGCAACCAGCAAGCTCTAAGGATCGAAGAATATTTTCTTTTACACCATAATCCATTACAGCTACATGGAATTCTGCATTTTTATCACCACGCATGCCTTGCCATTTTGTAGTGACGCGCATAACTTGGTCTGTAGGCAATTCTTGTTTAAATAATTTTTGAATATCTTCCATCGGATAATCAGCACGCACAAGTACGCCTTTCATAACACCATGGTTACGAATCGTACGAGTAATAGCACGCGTATCTACATCATAGAGACAAGGAATGCCATGCAAACGTAAATATTCGCTGAATAAACCTTCATTTTGCCAATTGGATGGGAAATCACATAGTTCACCTACGATAAAGCCTTTACAATATGGTTTAGGACCTTGTGTAATAGCATTTAATGTACCATAGTTACCAACGAGTGGATATGTTAATGTAATAATTTGATCCGCATAGGATGGGTCAGTCAAGATTTCTTGATACCCTGTCATACCTGTGTTAAATACAACTTCGCCTACCGTTGGGGCGCCACCTAATAAGGAACCTTCAAACACGGAACCATCTTCAAGAACTAACTTGCCTTTCATTATAAGACTACGCCCTCCTTCATAACAATTTTGCCATCAACTACTGTGAGTTTAGCTTTACCTGTAACAGTCATACCATCAAATGGGCTAACTTTACCTTTTGTATAAAATTTATTTCTATCTACTGTCCACTTTTCAGTTGTAGAGAATACAGTAATATCCGCTGGCTTACCAACTTCAAGAACACCTGCATCAAGGTGCATCAACTCAGCTGGTCGAGTACTCATATAGTACACAACTTGATCAATGCTAAGTTTATCAGGACCATATGCATTTGTAATAACCGCTGCCAAAGATGTTTCGAGGCCACTGAAACCATTTGGTGCACAGCAGAATTCATGGTCTTTTTCTTCGTATGCATGTGGTGCATGGTCTGTAATAATCGCATCGATTGTGCCATCTTTCAAGCCTTCTAATAATGCTTGGCGATGATCTTCTGAGCGAATTGGAGGAGCCATTTTAAATGCTGGATTATATTCGCGTAGGTATTCATCTGTGAAAGACAAATGTTGGCTTGTAACTTCACAGGTTACATTAAGACCTTTAGCCTTCGCACGGCGCACCATATCTACAGTATTTTTACTACTTACGTGAGCAATATGGATATGACCACCTGTCATTTCAGATAACAAGATATCACGAGCAACAGCCAAATCTTCAGCTACTGCAGGACGACCAATAACACCTAATTCATAAGAAACAATACCTTCATGCATATGGCCATTTTTAGTCAATGTAATATCTTCTGCATGGTCGATAACCATCTTATTAAACATGGACGAGTATTCTAAAGCACGACGCATAAATGCAGCATTTTCTACATAGTGGCCATCATCGGAGAAAGCTACTACACCAGCTTCTGCCATATCCCCCATTTCAGCAAGTTCCTTACCTTCAAGACCTTTTGATACAGCACCAATAAATTCTACCTTAACAACACCAGTAAGTTCGGCTTGCTTTTGCAACCCTCTTACGAGCGCAGCATTATCTACTACAGGATTTGTATTAGCCATAGTTACAACACGTGTGAAACCACCTGCAGCAGCGGCTTGTGTACCGGAGTGGAAATCTTCTTTCGCTTCTTGACCTGGCTCACGCAAATGTGTGTGAATATCGATAAGGCCTGGTGCTACAATAAGACCTGTTGCATCATATATCTCAGCACCTTCAGCATTTAAGTTTTGACCGATGGCTGCAATTTTACCATCTTTTACGAGAATGTCTGCTACTTCGTTTTGTTTTTTCGCCGGATTTACTACCGTACCATTTTTAATAAGCAAGCTCACTACCGTCACCTCCGATAATAGTTAAGTACAATACAGCCATACGTATAGCTACGCCATTACGCACTTGTTCTTGAATTACTGATTGATCAGAATACGCAACATCTGGTGCGATTTCTAGGCCACGGTTCATTGGACCTGGATGCATGACCATTACATCGTCTTTAGCTAATTTCAATACATCGCTATTGATACCAAAGATACGTGCATATTCTCTGTTTGTAGGATATAGTGCAGAGTGAATGCGTTCTAATTGAATGCGAAGTACGTTTACCACATCTGCATCAGCAACGGCTTCACGAATATCGTGGTGTACGGTAACACCTAATTTTTCAAGTTCTGGATATACCATTGTACGAGGACCAGCTAAATGTACATCAGCCCCCATTTTTGTAAGTCCATAAATGTTGGAGCGTGCTACGCGACTATGCATTATATCCCCAAGGATAACCACCTTTAGGCCTTCAATAGATTTCTTTTTCTCTAAGATAGAATACATGTCTAGTAATGCTTGTGTTGGATGCTCATGAGCGCCATCACCTGCGTTAATGATAATCGGATCTACGGCTTTCGTAGCATATAAAGGTGCACCTTCTGCGCTGTGGCGCATTACGATAGCATCTGTACCCATGTAGGACATAGTTAATAATGTATCGCGGAAACTTTCACCTTTACCCATGGAAGATCCACTAGGAGAAAGATTGATTACGTCAGCCCCTAAGTATTTGCCGGCTAACTCAAAGGAACTACGGGTACGAGTACTTGGTTCCATAAAAAGGTTGATAATGGATTTCCCCTTTAATAGTGGAACCTTCTTGTCATCAGAAAGAACGATTTTCTTCATTTTCTTTGCCACATCTAAAATCAATTTGATTTCTTCAGGTGACACATTTTGCAAACCCAATAAATCTTTGCCTTTTAGGCTAACTTGTCCCATGATTTCCTCCTAACTCACGTAACAAAAAAGACCTTTTGCCCAGGGCAAAAGGTCAAATAGTTTGCACAAAGAAGCCCCTATGGGCACTTCAACTATATTCCTTTCTCAGCCTCTCTGGACTAAATTAAAAGGTATTGTATTATGCAATGGTCTCTCGTACCATATATGCATTTCTTTATTTATTGTACTGAATCCACCTTTGAAAGTCAATGTAAAACACAAAATTCATATGGATTTTAAAAAGAGGACAAGCATATAAAATTGCTTGTCCTCTCTATATTTAAACAGCTATTAATCCACTTCTATATCTTAAACTTTAATCTAAAATTTTTTTTAGAAATTAAGGGTCTTAACCCAATGGATATAGTCTTAGTGGGTTTTCTTCATCATTTTGCTGTTCATTTTGTGGAGTATATGGCATTTGATCTTGTTGCGGCTCATTCGCTACAGGATCTATCTGCACATATTGCTGATTTGGCGACAATTGAGGTTGACGTTGCTCACGACGACGTGTATTTTGAGATGCAGTCGGTCTAGGTTTTGTCAACTCATCAATGGATACAGCATTTGGAATAGTTACATTTGATGTATCCCCATGAATATCATCAAGTTCACTGAAGGAAGGAGTCCTCTTAGATGCTTGAGCAGCCTTACGTTCGGCTTCAAGTTGTTGACGTGCAAGTTCTGCACGACGACGAGCACTCTCTTGTTGATCTCGGACACGTTGAATAGCTTCAGCACGCTCTTTTGCTTTACGCTCGATTTCAGCTTGAGCCAACGCTTGTTGACGAGCAGCTTCAGCTTTACGCTCTGCTTCTAGTTGCGCTTTATATCGTTCCTCAGCAATACGTCGTGCCTCTGCGGCTTGACGTTCTGCTTCAGCTCGTTCTGCAGCAAGTCGCTCTTGCTCTGCCTTACGAGCTTCCGCCACTATACGAGCCGCCTCTGCTTTACGAGCCTCTTCGGCACGTCTTGCTTCTTCTATGCGGCGAGCTTCTTCGGCTCTACGCGCTTCTTCAGCACGTTTAGCCTCTGCAACAATTCGAGCTTCTTCTGCACGGCGCGCAGCTTCAAGACGTTCCTGTTCAGCTCTACGTTGTGCCTCAAGTCTAGCTGCTTCTGCTTTCCGAGCTTCTTCTGCTCTACGTGCTTCTGCTGCTAAACGAGCTTGTTCAGCTTTACGCGCTGCTTCAATTCGAGCTGCTTCAGCTTTGCGTGCGTCCTCTGCTCGTTTTGCTTCTGCTGCTACGCGAGCGGCCTCAGCTTTACGTTCCGCTTCAATTCGAGCTTCTTCTGCTCTACGCGCTTCCTCCGCACGACGAGCCTCTTCTGCTTTTCTTGCTGCTTCCATTTGTTGTGCTTCCAATGCAGCCTTAGCCTCTGCCGCTCTACGAGCGTCTTCTTGGCGCTTCGCTTCAAGAGCGGCTTGCTCGGCAGCACGTTGTGCTTCTAAAGCAGCTTTCGCTTCTGCTGCTTTACGAGCTTCTTCGGCACGTCTTGCTTCCAATGCTTCCTGCTCAGCTTTACGTTGTGCTTCTAAACGAACTCTAGCCTCAGCAGCCAAGCGTTCCTCTTCGGCCTTTTTGGCTTCTAAAGCAGCTTTTTCTGCTGCTCGTTGCGCTTCAAAGCGAGCCTTAGCTTCGGCCGCTTTTCTTTCTTCCTCCGCTTTGCGTGCGGCCTCAATACGAGCAGCTTCAATTCTACGTTCTTCTTCAAGACGTTTTGCTTCCGCTGCTAGTCGAGCTTCTTCTGCTTTACGAGCCGCCTCTAGTCGATCCGCTTCCGCTTTTCTCGCTGCCTCGATACGTGCCATTTCAGCTTTACGAGCCGCTTCCGCCTTGCGAGCTTCCTCTGCTTTACGCTCTGCTTCGGCTTTTTCAGCCATCTTGCGCTCAATTTCAGCATGCTTGGCTTCTGCAGCCTTTCGCAACATTTCAGCTTTTTCTGCAGCTAGTCGAGCCTCTTCGGCTTTTTTACGAGCTAAGGCTTCTTTCTCGTCTTTTGCTTTTTTAAGTTGCGCTTCTTTTTTTACATCTGCTGCAGCTTTATCGCTTAACTTTTTAGTTTCTTCATGAGCAATTGTTTCTGCCCGTTTAGCTGGACTTTCAGCAGTAGATTTTTTAGTATCTACTGTCCCTTTATCTCCATCTTTACCACCTACAGGGCCTACAGGTATTTGTGTGCCCCCTTGAGTTGGATGCCCTAAAATATCTTTAACATCTTTCGGCACATTAACAGCAATAGTTTGATGTTTTTGTGGATTTGCAAGAGATTCAGGAATCAACAAGAAACGAATTGGCAAATTCGATGCACCAGCTGGCATAAAGTTTAATGTTAATAAATCGCCCGCATTATAGTTCCCTAAAAGACGGCTATCTAATATAGTACCTTCCCCTAATGCGGAAATACCATCTTCACCACCAATGTGATAAGTTCGTGTATCGGTCTGTCCCCGTCTAGCACCTTGTTGATGCAATGCTTTTACCATAAAGGAACCAGAATAAGGTCCCCCAAGAGGGTTAAAATACAGTCTAAACGGTTCATTCCCCTTTGTAGGAATTTTTAACGTATACGATACGCCGTAGTTACCACGGTCACGAACAAATGCTTTATTTTGCATTTCATCTACACCATTGATAAACGTATCTTCGCGGTCATTACCAATTTCTACAAAGGCACCACCTAAAGCGGTATCGAATGGTGTAGTAACCTCCATATTACGTTTAGCACCAGTATAAGTACCGCGTAATTGTATTTCATCAATAGGAAGGTTTTTCACCCAATGTGACGCATCTACGGGGTCCATCCCCATAGGCAGCATCATAACACGCGCAAATATAGGCCCTTCTGTTTTAATATCTACGATACCCGTAAATAATGCATCTCGATTTACCGGTGTATTTTCTAAGTCACTAAAGATTAATTGACGCCCTTGTGGTGGGATGCTAAAAGAGTATAACGGTCTTGCATCTGGGCTTTCATTAAGAGGCTGCTCCAAATCCTTCCGAGACAAATCACGACCTGCTGCAAAATAGTCAGGTGTAGCTACAGATTTTAATTGTCTCATGACATGTACTGAAGTTGGATAAGCCGTTTGGTTTTCTAAGACGATAGCAATCTTGTGAGGTAGATCCATTTCATTTACATGATAGAAATAGATACGCCCATTGCCATTAATTGTACCTGCACTTAACGTACCTCCTACAGGTCCTACATATTCAGGACTATCCGATAGGAGCAATGTATCCGTTTGAGACACCAAAGATGGTGGTAACGGAGAAAACTGAAAATATCCAATTGATTGTAAATCTATATCACGAGCTTCTACATGGCCTGTAAGGGCAGCCATGGCGGCCATAGCCGCAGCTACACAATATCTTGATTTATAGGAAAACATATATTATTACCTCTATATTTCTTCGAGCCCCAACGGGTCATACGTAAGTGCTAATGCTTCAATCTTCTTTAGTCGATGGCCAATTCCAGATTTAGATAGTTCCCCCTCCATCAACTCTTCAAGCTCTTTTAAACTCGCTTCAGGATTCTCCCACCGAAGTCTTGCAACGACGCGCAACTTTTCAGGTAATTCTTCAATACCGATTTCTCTATCAATAATACGGATTGCTTTTACCTGACGAACTGCTGCATCCACAACCTTCTGTAAATTTGCCGTCTCACAGTTGACTTGACGATTTATTTGATTCCGTACGGTTTTCATAATCCGCACGTTTTCAAATTCCATAAGCGCCGATTGAGCACCCATGATTTGCAAACAATTTGTTACTGCATCCCCTTCTTTAAGATATACTACATACTCTTCTTTCCGCTCCGTTAAGCCTGCATGAATGTGAAAAAGCCGTAATACATGGATAATTTCCCTCGCAAAAATCTCGTTTCCCGTCATAAACTCAAGATGGTAATCACTTTGTGGTTTATTAACAGAGCCTCCCCCTAAAAAAGCTCCCCTTAAAAAGGCACGTCGTGCTTCCATTGATTTGAGCCAACTGCGAGGAATTTGTTCGGTTACAGGCCATAAAGCGAGATCCTCTAAAGCCTGTCTCCCCTCTATAGAAGGTTCCACAGAAAGCGTATACATATTTTTTTTACGCAGGTTTAAACCTTGTCGTACTAATACATTTGTAGGTAATTCGTATTGCTTTTTCAAAATACCAAGCAACCGACGAGCTACTGCATTATTAGCCGTAGCCAAACGAATGCCAACGGCACCTTTCATCCCCAAAATGATAGATCCGCTCATACGCAATAAGCAAGACGCTTCAATTTTCATGGCCACATCTGCATCATTAGAGGCTTCATATTGGCATAATTCATTTTTTACATCTTCTGCAAATGACATGGACATCCCTTCTCATTAATGATCATCTCGTTGAAGATAATATTCTAAGATATGCGGTTCAGTGTTAGATTGCATAGCATGAATGATATCCATAATAACTTTACCTAACCGTTCAGGATCGTGAACAGCTGGTTTTTGAGGGTTAATTAAGGTAGCTCGTATAGTGCGGATTCCTTTGTCTTGTAACTTTTTAGTATCTAATACCAATGGTTCAGATCCTACAGCACTATATTGTTCAACCATTTGAATTGGCAACGGCCCATCATTGGCAAGAACAGTATCTATAATTCCTTCTCCGCCATGAGCAATTAAAGCCTCTACATGGTCATTTAATGTGTAGCCTGTGGTTTCACCCGGTTGTGTCATAACATTAGCAATATAGATCTTATTAGCCTTACTGGCACGTACATGAGAGGCCAACTTATCAGTTAGTAAATTTGGGATAATGCTTGTATATAAACTACCAGGACCTAAAATAATTACATCCGCTTCATCAATGGCACGTAATGCAGCCCCCTCTGGCTTAGGCAATGCTGGATCACTATAGATATGGCGAATTCGTTTACCCGAGTGTGGTATATTACTTTCACCTTCTACAATAGTGCCATCTGTCATCTCTGCACGCAATTTAATGAACTCTGTAGAGGAAGGAATTACACGACCACGGACACGCAACAATTTACTAGCCGCTTCAAGAGCTTCTTCAATATCTCCATCATAAACTTGAGCAAGCGCAGTGATAAATAGATTACCAAAACTGTGCCCAGAAAGCTCATTTTCACCATCGAAACGATAACGGAATAAGTTCTCCATCACGCCTTCTTGTTCAGCTAATGATACAAGACAGTTGCGCAAATCGCCAGGTGCAATCATTTTAAAATCTTCTCGCAAGCGACCAGAAGAACCTCCATCATCAGCGACAGTTACAATCGCAGATAGGTTTGATGTATGTGATTTCAAACCACGCAATAAATTTGATAAGCCCGTACCACCACCGATTACTACAATTTTTGGGCCCTTATCGAGTCGGATATTTTGAAAAATAATATCCGATACCTTGCTGTCAGGATTAGGTAGTACCGCACGAATAATCGTTTTAATAACTTTACTCGTACCGATGAGCATTAATACAGCACCAATCGATAATACTACAGCCCCTACAGCAATGAGTACATTATAATTGTAAAAGCCCGTCATATTATAGGAAAAGGCAAGTACAATATCTTCAAGAACCGCAAGCCATTGATAGTTAAAAATCAAAGAAATACCAATAATTAAAAGACCTACACCACAACTAAATAGGGCAAGCCAACGTTTTATATTTAGACCCGGAATTAGCCACCGGAACCATCCTTTTCGCAACATAATCCCCCCTACCTAGTTATCAAGTGTTATAATTTCATGAGGATTATAATCTTCTTCTACATTATTTTTCATCATATCTCTATGTTCAACAGTTACACGATATCCTTTTTCTAACAAGTGGGAGTATAGAGCCTCTGCCATAGCTACAGATCTATGCATACCACCTGTGCAACCTACTGCCACAATAAACTGAGATTTCCCTTCTTGTTCATAATTTGGTACAAGGAAGTCCATGGTATCAAAGTAACGTTTTTTAAATTCCTCGGTTACTTCAAAGGAATGGATATATTCATTCACTGCTTTCACACGACCTGTTTTATGACGAAACTCAGGAATATAAAATGGATTAGGTAGAAAACGAACATCCCATACCATATCTGCATCGAGAGGAATACCATACTTAAAACCAAAGCTCACTACAGTAATCGCCATACCATGAGCTTCATCAACTTGAGCAAAGCGCGTTTTTAAATACTCTTTCAAGCTAGCCGTCTTCATATTAGTGGTATCAATAATAAAATCTGCTTTATGGCGCACAGAGTTAAGAATTTGGCGTTCTTTTTTTAGCCCTGTTGTAATTAGCCCATTAGGAGCCAATGGATGACTCCGTCGACTTTCCTTATATCGACGAATCAAAGTCTCATCTGTAGCATCCATAAATACAATTTCAAAATCTACCTTCATATCTTTTAATGTATCTAAAGATGAAGAAAGAGCTTCAAAAAATTCGCCCCCCCGAATATCTACAACAAGAGCAACGCGATTAGTCCGTTCTCCACCTTGTCGGCAAATTTCACTTAATTTAGGAATCAGCACAGGGGGAATATTATCAATACATAAATACCCCATATCTTCTAAAGCTTGCAATACTTGAGTTTTGCCGGCACCTGACATACCTGTAACTATTAACAAACGAAATGCTTCCATAGTTTTACTCCATTATAAAAGATTATCTTCAATCCAATGGGCTACTCCATCGTCATTATGATGGCCACAAATTGTATGAGCCACAGATTTTACATGATCTGTAGCGTTTTCAACAGCTACAGAGTAACCTGTTTTACGTAGCATAGAAATATCATTTTCTGCATTACCAAAAGAAACGATATGTTCTAAACTAATATGATTATCTAAAGCTAGTTGTGTCAAAGCACGCCCCTTTGACACATTAAGGGCAACGATTTCTAAAAAGTCTTTTTGGCTACGAACTAGATTAACCAAATCGCCCACTTCAGGAGTCAAAGTATCAATAATTTGATCAATCCCCTCTACTGTATCAATAGCGATTAGCTTATTTGGTTCAGACTCTAAAGTATATAACCCATCACCTAAAAACTCTGCTTTCGCTCCCGTTTGAACTTCATAGAGATCGGACTGCCACGTTTTATGATGACATAGCAAATGATCATCTATATAAGATTGTATATGCCAATCATATTGTTTTGCTAATTCATAAATACGCTGTACAGCCTCAACAGAAACGGTCTGCTCAAATAGTTTACACCCTGTTTCCAATTCTTGAATGAGTCCTCCAGAGAACAAAATCATCGGTACATTACCAAGCTTTAAAGCAGAACCAATAGGCTTTGCCGTTTGATACATCCGTCCCGTAGCAATGGTAACAACGATGCCCCTTTGCTGTAAACGATGTAACACATCTACTGTATAGTCAGATACAGTATTATCACTGCGTACCAAGGTTTCATCACAATCGATGGCAACCATTTTAATATGAGAAAAAGAAGGATTCATTCTTACCTCCTTCACAAGAAAATCTAATACTCTTTATTATACCATTTATCATAGAAATATATAAATTTTACACAAAAAAGAGACTCCAAAAGGAGTCTCTTTTTATATTGACTATCAAATTAGAATTGGTAGTTAAGGT
>ERZ772953.263-NODE-263-length-16373-cov-3.059689_pt1 | contig 16373 bp, 4 predicted proteins | sample MGYA00580685_ERZ772953 | MGnify/ENA primary metagenome ERZ772953 (study PRJEB29015, sample SAMEA2738080) | human oral metagenome | biome: human oral; feature: human-associated habitat; material: saliva | place: China | collected 2209 ...
ACCAGTCAGCCTTGACTTGACGCTGGCGCGTGTGGTCAGTAAAGGCACGGCAACGACCATTGAGCCAATCGATGACATTTTTATAGGCCTCGATTTGCTGGTAGTCCCCGTTAGTCATGAAACCCGTTGAGTCTTTGGTACCAACACCTGACACATAGAGATTGGCAAAACCTCGTGGAAGGAAGTAGTCGTTGAGACTATAGCTAGAGTTAATGTGAGTTAGCTTTTCCTCGGCTTCTGATACAAGCTCAGCTTGACCTTGGGGTTGGACGAGATTGAGTTGAGGTTCTTTAAGCTCAATCTTGTAAGCAGGTTTGACCTCAAGCTCACCCTCCATCTTGTAGAGAGCCTTATCACTAGCCTTGTCATTGGTTCCCTGATGGTAGGGGCTGGCTGTCATGATAGCAGGGATTTTTCCATCATAACGAGGACGAATAATGCTGACCTTGACTAAGTCTGGAAGCCCTTTTCGGTCAGTATCGACACGAGTCTCAACGTAAACGACTTCACTAATGACATCATGGCTAGAAAAAGTAGCCAAACTCTTGCCGTTAAAGTAGTGATAGTCATTATCCTCAGGAATCAGGCCGTCACTGACAAGTTGGTCGATAAGAGTGTTCCCCTTTTTAGTGCGAGTATTGAGTAATTGATAGAGATTTTCAATCAAGTCACCATATACAATGGGAAAACCAGTTTCTTTACGAAAAACATCACTGTCTTCAAAGTCAATCAAGTAAGAAAAACCTAAGAGTTGAAAGGCTACAGTATAGAAAATGTCTGCAGTCAAATCCTTTTCTGACTGAAAAAATGTCAGTAAGTCAGTTTCTTTATCAACTGCTAAACTGGATAGAGGATAGGTACTATCTTTATAATTAAAAAAGAAACGAATAAGAAACGCTTCAAGCATTTTTTTATTTGTAATGTTGACTGGTAAATCAAATCCATACTTTTTTAATTCAAAGATAATTGTATCTCTAGATAGCGCTAAATAGCTGAATTGATTAAAACGCATAAAACCTCCAATAAAACTATACTTAAGATTATTATATCAAAAAAAGAGGGAAAAACCAAGATTAATCTCTCCATAAAATAATATGTATCGGTATGTATTTTAACATATTAATTTTTTCGAAAAAACCAGAAAAAATACTTTTATATCACAGTGAAAAAACTGTTGATTATCCTTGTTCTGATGGTATTTACGTGGTATAATATATACTATGTAATTGTAATTTGTAGTTACATAATTAAAAAAGGAAAGTTAACATTATGTATAAATCAAAAAGACAAAAAAATAAATCTTTTGATTGGTATGGCTTAAGCCAACGTTTCTCTATTCGTAAGTACCATTTTGGTGCTGCGAGTGTGTTGTTGGGGACAGCCTTGATTTTGGGTGCTGCCCAAACGACTGCCAAGGCAGAAGAAGCAACTACTGAAAATAAAACAGAAGCCGTAACCCCTACTTCAAAAGATGCTGAGGCGGCAACTACTCCGGCTAATGTGACCTTGCCAGCTACTGAAGCTACAACAGGTGCTCCTGTTCTAGATAAAAAAGAGTTGAGCGAAGAAGAAATCGCGAAGTTAGCTGCTGAAGTATCTAAAAAGGATGAAAAAGCATCTGAAACAGCTACAGCTGAAAAAACAGAAGTATCTGACAAAGAAAAAGCAACACTAACTGCTCCTTCAACAGACAAAAAAGTTGATAAAACAGTTGATGAAAAAGCTGATAAAAAGGATGAAAAGAAAGCAGAAAATCCAATTACTGCTACAAAGAAAATCCTTGAACAATTGACTTCTGAAGCTGAAGTTCTTAATACAACTGCAGCAAACTATGCTGAGAAAAAAGTTGAAGATAAGTCTTCTAAAGAAGCTATTGCTGCTGCAGTAGCAGCGGCGAAAGTAGAAATTACTGCATCTAAGAAAGTTCTAAACGAAAAAGATGTTACCGCTGAGCAATTGAATCTTCAACTCCAACGTATCTCATCTGCTATCGAAGCTGTTTATACTGAGATGAAACGTGCAGGGCATATCGGTAAAGTTGAGGCTGTGTTGGCAGGCGAAACAGCAACAGCAGTTAACATCAATGCTCCTGTCAATAAAGTAACAGTTAATAATCTTGGATCATTAACAGATGAAGAAGTAAGAGCTATCGAAAAAGAAATTCGTACAGCAAACCCAGATTTAAAACCAGAAGATAAGATTGAGGTTGTTGCTGAAGGGGCTGTAAATAGAACGGTTGCTAAGGTTATACTTGCGAATGGTCGTGTGGATCAAGCAGGTAATTCTGAACATGGCTTTCTTATAGGTGATGTAGCTTTCGGTACAGCCGGTGAGAAAAACTATGATCAATTAAGAGAAGGGATTAACTGGTTTGATTTCGCTAGAGCAAAAATTACCTATGCAGATGGAACGAAAGTTGGAGAAATCGAATATGTAGATAACGCTCCAATGGTTAACTTTACAAGCTCTAAGGGACGTCAAGAAAGAGGACGTTTCACAATGGTTCGTACAGTCTTAGAATCTTCTACCCACCCAGAATTAGTCGGTAAAAAGACAAATTCTGCTGAATTCTTAGCGTCTGGTATAGGGAAATATACTTTATGGAAAGACCAAGGTATGGTAGAGAGCGAAGTAAAACAAAATACTTCACAGGGGAAAAATAGTAATGAGGTTTACGAAGCACTCCAAGAAGGTATGCGATTTGAAGTGCCTACTAAAGTAAAAGGTTACGTATTGACAGCGACTGTTTCTTCTTTATCTCGTAAAAAAGTACAACATGAAGTTGCTAACTTAAATAAAGCAAATGGAGAACCTGAAAACATTAACCGTTCTAAAGTTGGTGATCAGGTTGTACGAGAAGATGTGATTCTTACTAGACAAGATACAGGGTATAGTCATCTTCGTTTAGCAGGATTCCCTACTCAGTACACAGATTCTACAGGTAGAGTCCGTGAAGGACTAACGGCATTTGCATCGGCGTATGATGGAGGAAACGTTGGGGTTAAATTCCAAGTATCTGCGACATATAATGGTCGCCCTGTTGCTGTAAATGCGATTGCTGCCGATGCAGAAGATTTATCTGCCGCAGAATTTACACAGTTTGAAACTGACGGTACACCATGGCAAGAATTCATGCGAGTGAATAAAAATAAAGCGAATTCTCAAGGGTTAAAACCAAATAAAAATATTGACGGGAATTTTAAAGATGCTAAGAATAGAGTAACAGGAAAGTTTGAGCTTCTCGGCTATGATTTCTCTGAATGGAATAATAAAACGAAAGACGGTTATGGAAGTCAATTGTTTGGACCTTTTGTATCAGGTGTTAATTCTACATATGATTTACCTATAGGATTGACTCAAGATGTGAAAAATCTTGGCGTATATATAAATTCAAGTGGTAACCAAAGTGCAAGTATTGGTTTCGTAGTATATGATGGTGGGGATGCGCCTGCTTCATATGGGTCTGCTCAACACGTTATTGGGAACTTCAATAAAGAAAAAAATGGTAAACAAGTTACAGCGACTCAACCTTATCTAGGTGATACACCTGCTGACTCTGACTTCAGAACAGTTGAGAAAGAAAAAGCGGCGGCTTGGATTTTAGATGACGTAGTATATTCTGAAACATACAAAGAAATTTCGTTAATAAGTGGAACTACACAAGTAACAAACCAAAAAGGACAAACAGGTACTTATGTTCTTGATGGAAGAAATCCTGTTATTCGTTTAGCTGACGGTAGCCAAGTGGCTATTAAAGCGGGAGAGATTTTAAATACATTAAATACAACACCAGATGGGGATGGATTACCTATTAATGGTATTTACAACATTGCTACTGGAGGCGTTGGTATTGGAAACCTTCCTGATGAAGGAGAAAATCAATTATTAGATCCTACAGTTGCAACGAGATACACATTAAAAACAGCATCTGACACACAATATGTCTTTAAAGGTGTAAAAATTAATCGTGGATTAAATAATGATGTAGCTTATGCACGTGGATGGGTTGACTTCAATAGTAATGGTAAGTTTGATCAATATGAAGCATCAGAAATTATTACTGCAAATGAAGATGGTACATATGATTTTGTATTTAATAACGTTCCACAATTACTGAATACATCAGTTGACAGCGTAGGTGTTCGTTTACGTGTGGCTCTTGATAAAGGTGATTTAGCATTACCGACAGGAGTAGCAGGTTCTGGGGAAGTTGAAGACTTCCAAACTCACGTTATTCACCCACCTAGAGGTACGAGAAATGTATCAAGCGGATTACAAGGGAAACCTCAAAAAATGGAAGTTTCTACTACAGATCTTTTCAAGGCAAAGGGTAAAACAGAAGTTTCAGATTATGGTAACTGGAATCAAATTGAAGATACGATTGCTCCTAAGTTTGTATTAACTAGTTCGATGGTTGCTCGTGAAACTGCTACAGGTAACCAAACACACGTTACTGACCCTAAAGGAAACACAGTATATCTAGGCGAAGAAGTTACATTATACGATGCTCATGGTAACGAGCTTGGAACTGGTGTGAAAGTTACAAACCCATTGAATAAGCAAACAGAGTATTATCTAAGTAAATATACTGAGTATGATAATGCTGGAAACAAAGTCGGGGTATATGAACTTAATAAAGCTAACAATGGAGACTATATCAAGAGTCAAACAGGTGTATCTAAGACTACTATTGACTTTACTCCAGAATTAGGATATGTAGGTACAGCTAAAGGGGTCGCGATTCGTGCTTGGGATGAAAATAGAATTTCAACAGGATGGAATGCAAATGACCAAACGATTAAAGAATCTAGAGAAAGTCTTACATTAGCAGATAAAGATAAAATTTTAGATTCTGTTAATAAGAATGTTAACAATACAACTTCTATGGATTCGACATATATTCCAACAGTAATCGACATCAAGCCAGTAGGTAAAGATGAAACGACTATAGATTCCCAAGGGAAAACTCAATCAGCTACACCAAAAATTCCAGATTACGGAACAGTAGAATCAATTACTGAAACTAAAATTGCAGAAACATCAGTTCCTAAAGAGCATGTATTAATTAATAAGAAAAAACCAGTTACATTTGCTCATGAGAAATATATTCCTGGAAAAATTTATACAGAAGACACTAAAGTTACTGAAGAAACTGAATTAACGTATGAAGATGGTGGAACGGCAACGTTCAAACCAGTTGATAAAATCCCAGCTTCAACTATTATTGCAGAAAATAGAAGAGTTGAAATCACAGGTTCTGGTAATGTAGAAGTAAGTAATGTTCGTATTGTTAGAGGAACGTTTAGTTCTAATCTTGTTCCAGCAGGTTCTGTTCTTGAAGGAGCTTCACCAATAGCACCTAAACCAATTACAGTTATTCGAAATGGGGTCGAAGTAACAGTAAATACTGGAGAAAGAATTCAAAAAGGTGATCAATTAGTAACACCATTACCAGTAGAAGGAGGAAATCAACATACTATTTGGAAAGTTACATTCCAAAAAGGTGATTATATTCCACAAGCAACAGGAGGATATAATCCTAAATTAGTTTCAGAAACAAGTGTTGATAAGATAATTGGTACTAAAGGTGATTCACTGACGCTTAACGGTAATACGTATGTTAACAACAATGACACTATTCCTAAAGGAACTAGAACAGTAGGAAAATCTATCGATTTATTAACGATGACTCTTCCAAAAGCTACACATGTAAATCCAGAAACTGGAGAAGTGACTACTGTAGAACGTCGTTATACTAAAGTAACTGATTCTGAAATTGTTATTGAGAATGAAGGTACGTATACTCTAAAATCAGTAGCTGATGCTGATGGAAATTACGGAGATGCTAAAGTTACATTCACTCCACACCCAAGCTTTGTAGGTGTAGGTACTGGCGTAACATTAAAACAACCAGACCTTGACTATCCAACAGTAGCAAATCCAGATAGTGTAACTAGACGTTACGGAATTGACTATGGTCATGCAACATACACACCAACAGTAACTCCAAACTTAACAGCAACTATTACACGTAAGATTCACTATGTTTACGAAGGTGATCCATCTACAGCAGCTAAAGATAAAACACCAATCTTAACAATCGATGGTAAACCAGTTATAAACGAACAAACATTAACATATAACCGTGATTATATTGTTATGTCTGAAGATGGCCAAACTGATAAAGACATTACAGTAGCAACAGCTATGACTCTAGAAAGTCCAATCACAGTTGATCGTTATGTGCGTAAAGGCAATCAAGTCGTTAAAGAAGCTACTACAGTAACTGAATTAAAACCTGGAGACGTTGTTAAAGCCGGAACTGAATTAAAAGCCGGAACAGTAATCGTTGGTGCCTGGAAAGCAATTAACCCGGAAAATGATCGATTTACAAATATCATTTCTCCAACATTGAAAGGTTATACTGCAGAAGTACAATTACCAGAAAACGAATATACGAAAAGTGAGAAAGACGGAGTACAATCACACGTACGTTCAGTAAACCAAACAACAGTAGGAGTATACACACCAACAATTAAAGATGGTAAAGTAAATACTCAAGACGTAGGTTCATATGAACCGATGGTTTCAGAAGTACGCGCAGATGACAAAGATAACTTCGATGTTTATGTATACTATAAAGCTGACAAACAAGTAGCTCGTGTTGTATATATCGACATGGATGCTGCAAACAATGCAAACCAAGGTGTATTAGAAACACACACAGGTTCTAAGTTAGAAGCTGAAAAATCAGCGACTGATACAATTACAAAAGATGATACACTTTTAGGTGATTCAGCAACTCGTATCAAGTACTCAACAGCAGCAACTATCGCTAAGTACGAAGCGATGGGTTACGAACTAAAACGTGATGGATTCACAAATGACGATGACGGCAATCGTATCGTTGGTGGACGTAAATTCGATGAAGAATCAGTAGCGGACTCAGCAAACGCAGGTGAAAAACCACAGAACCAAACATTCTATGTATTCTTAGCTCACAAACGCGACACAGCTGCTAAGACAGAAACAGCAGATGTAACGCGTACAATTAACTATAAATACAAAGCAGATGGTTCTAAAGCAGCAGAATCTGTAACAGAAACATTGAATTTCAAACGTAATATCACAATCGATATGGCGTTAGCAGCAACAGCCTTCCCAGAAGACACAGCTACATTCAATGCTGAAAATACAAAAGCTACTCCTGAAGAAAAAGCAGCAGCACAAGCTAAGTATGATAAGGTAGTAGAACAATACAATGCAGCAGCAGAAAAAGCTAAAGAAGATCCAACAACTGCAGAAGCATTAAGAAGTGCAGATAAGAATGTTGTAGCGACAGAGAAAGCATTAGCAGACGCTAAGAAAGCAAACAACTCACTAGTGATTACAAGTGAATCTACACAAGCTCAAAAAGATGCTAAAGCGGCAACAGAAGCAGCTCTACAAGCAGCACAAGAAGCATACAACAATGCATTAACTGCTCGTGATACAGCTAGAACAAACTACTTAGCGGCAGATAACTCAGCTTTAGCTAAAGCAGTTATTACAACTCAACAAGCTCTAGAAGTAGAAAATGCAAAAGTAGCAGCAGCAACAATTAAATACAATGAAAAAATAAAAGATGTAAACCTAACGGCTCAAGAACGTTCGGAAGCTATTAAAGAGTACGCCAAAGTATTAACAGCAGCAGAAAAAGCGGCGGAAGCAACAACAGCAGCGAAAACTGCATTTGCAAATGCTAGAGATGAAGAAGAAACATTAAACGATGCGAAAATAGCAGAAGCCGTTAAGAACAAAGCCGTTCAAGACCGTACTGACACTACTAAAGCAGCGAAAGATGCAGCTCGTCAAGCTTACTATGATGCAATCATTGCTAAAGTTAAAGAGGAAGCTAAGAAAGAAACTCCTGATAAGAACAAAGTTGCAGCTGTAAGCTTTGGAGAGTGGAAAGCTCTAGGAAGTACAGCAACGAACTTACCGGCAAACGAACAATTATCTGATGCTGAAAAACAATCTGATAATGCCTTTAACCATGTAACTTCACCAACTATCGCTGGTTACTTAGCAGATAAAGTAGCAATCGATAAAACAGATGCGATTGATCCATTAGCAGACGACTACTCAGTAGATGTCTTCTATGAAAAAGGTGAGCAACGTGCAACAGTTAAGTTTGTGGAAGTAGATGCTAACAATCCAGATACTGTCATCACACCAGGTGTAGCTGAAGACTTAGTTGAAATCGGTAAGACAGGTGATAACTTTGCAACTCTTAACACAGCAGCAGTAAAAGCAACTATTAAGAAATTACAAGATAAAGGTTACACATTAGTATCTGATGGATTCGAAAACCCAGGAACTGGTGTAAGCAATACAACATTTGATAACGATCCTAAGAATGATCAAGAATTTGTTGTTAAAGTGAAAGCTACTGTAGTTGAGATTCCATCATTTGATCCAACTAAACCTGTAAGTAATGAGAATCCAAAACCTACTCCAGGTGTAACACCAATCGATCCAAATAATCCTACTGGACCAAAATGGACGGAAGACTTAATCAAAGCTGTAAAAGTTCAAGAAGAAGTAACTCGTACTATTAAGTATGTTTACGAAGATGGAACAGAAGTACCAGCTGAAAAACTTGCTGATGTAGCTGATAAGAAAGTGAAGACACTTAAATTCACTCGTCCAGGTAAGATTAATGTAGTTACAGGAGAAATTACTTACGGAGATTGGTCAGCAGATCAAACGTTCGATGCAGTAACTTCGCCAACTATCGAAAACTATACAGCAGCAGTTGCAGGAGTAACTCCAACAACAGCGAATGTACCAGCTAAGACTGTATCAGCTACAGACAAAGACTTCGAAGAAGTTGTAGTGTACAAGAAAGCTAAACCAGTAACGATTACACCAACTGATGAAGTTCCAAATGATGATCCAAATACACCAGTAGATTCTAACAACCCAATTCAACCAGGTAAACCAATTGATCCAAGTAATCCAGATGGACCAAAATGGACTAAAGACTTGATTGATAAGTTAAGAGATGCTCGTAAAGAAGAAGTAACACGTACAATCACCTACAAATACTCTGACAAAGCAACTGACTTGAAAGATGCAGATGCAGCTAAAGTAGGAGCAGATGTAAAAGAAAACGTTACTGTTACAAACACTGTAACATTCAAACGTCCAGTAACAATCGATCCAATTACGAAAGAATTTACTTACGGAGATTGGGTAGCTGATAATAACGACACTACATTAGAAGGTAAAACTGATCTTCCTAAAGTAGACGGATATATCGCAACAGGAGATGTAGATGCTTCTAAGAAAGATGTAACGGACGTTAAAGCAACTGATAAAGATATTACGGATAAAGTAGTGTACAAAGCTTTAGGTAAATACGTACCAGTAGTACCAGCAGGATTTAACCCGCCTACAATTGAACATCCACAATATCCAAACTCAGATGATCCATCTAAACCAGGTGATCCAACAACTACAACTAAGATTCCATATGTACCAGGATTAACACCGTTAAATCCAACTACAGGACAACCGTTAGAACCAGTAACACCAGGAAATCCAAAAGATGGATACAAAGTACCAGAATTACCAGCAGATCCAACTCAAAACACTACAATTACGTATGTTAAAGACGGATCACAAGTAGCAGTAGTTCACTTTGTAGATGAAACAGGTAAAGCAGTTAACGAATCAGTCATCGAAACTGGAGATACAGGTGGAACCATTAGCACAACTAAAGCAGATGCCGTTAAGACTGCGTTAGCAGCTAAAGGTTACGAAGTAGTGGATCCAACAGATGCAACATTATACACAGCAGATAAAGAAGGATTCTACAAAGAAGCAGATCGTAAATTTGACGCTGTGAGTGATAAAGCAACAGGAGCAGCTAACGAGAAAGTACCTAGCCAACAATACTATGTAATTGTTAAAGCTAAAGAAATTCCAGTTACACCAACTGACGAAACACCAACTCCAAATCAACCAATTATCCCTGGAAATGACGAAGGTCCAAAATGGACACCAGAGTTAATCAAAGAGTTAGAAGATGGACGTAAAGAAGAAGTTAAACGTACAATCAAGTACATCTACTCAGACGGAACAGCAGTTGAAGATAGTAACCTAACTTCAGTAGCTGATAAGAAAGAGAAGACATTAACATTCAAACGTACAGCAGTAATCAACCCAGTAACAGGTAAGATTACATTTAAAAATGATTGGACACCAGCTAATCAAACATTCGAAGAAGTAACATCACCAACAATTGATAATGCAATTGTGGATAGAGCAACTGTACCATCTACAGATGTAACAGCAACTGCCGATGATATTAACGAATTAGTAGTGTACAAAAAACTTGGTTCATATGTACCAGTAGTACCAGAAGGAGTAACAGTACCACCAGGAACCGATACAACACCTAAGGTATATCCAAAAGATCCAACGGATCCAACAAGACCAGGAACACCAACAACAGTGATTCCTCATATCCCTGGAGTAACACCATTAGACCCATCTACTGGTAAGCCATTAGAGCCAGTAACACCAGGTAAACCAGAAGACGGATATAAAGTACCACCAGTACCAACAGATCCAACACAAAACACTAACATTGTTTATGCGAAAGATGGTTCACAAGTAGCAATCGTTCACTTCGTAGATGAAGACGGAAATGCTGTTCATACTTCATTCGCAGAAGCAGGAGATGCAGGATCTAAATTCACTAAAGCAGGTGAAGTCGCTAAGATTGTTACAGAATTAGAAAAATCTGGATACAGTGTAGTTCCAAATAAAGCAGGTCAAGCTGAATACCCAGGAAAAGACGGAGAATTCGATAGCGTTGATGATAAAGGTGAAAACGGAGTTTCACAAGTTTACTACGTGACAGTAGCTAAACCAATTCCAGTAACACCGACAAATCCACAAAATCCTAAAGAAGATCCGAAGAATCCTAAACCAGGAGATCCAATCGATCCAAACAAACCAGATGGACCAAAATGGACTGAAGATGCTCTTAATAAACTAAACAACATTAAGACAGTAACTCGTACAATTACTTACGTTAAAGCTGGTACTGATGAAGAGGTATCACCAACTACAGCTCCAAAAGTTACTGACAAAGTAAGCTTCACTCGTACAGCAATTGTAAATCCAAAAGACGGTTCATTAGTAGGATACGATACAAACGGTGACGGTAAAGCTGATGTTCCAGCAACGGATACAGATAGTGGATGGAAGGCTGTAAATGATGACACTACATTTGATAAAGTAACATCACCAGTAGTTCCAGGATATGTTCTGAAAAATGCAGCTCAAAAAGAAGTAGCAGCAACAACAGGATTAACACCTAAATCTGATAATGAGAACATCAAAGTAGAGTACGTACCAGTTGGAACATGGACTCCGAAAGTACCAGATGGTGAAACACCAATCGATCCAATTCCATATCCAAACGATCCAACAGATCCAGGAAAAGTTGTAGATCCAAATGATCCAACAACTCCAAACGATCCAAATAAACCTAGTGTTCCAGTGATTCCACATATCCCAGGAACAACTCCAAAGGATCCAAATGGTAATCCACTGAAACCAGTAGATCCAGCAGATCCATCTAAAGGATATGTACCACCAACACCTAAGACACCAACAGAAAATACTGTAATCGAGTATGTAAAAGATACTCAAAAAGCAACAGTTAAGTATGTTGTTGCAGGAACAAACACAGTTCTTCACACTGATGAACTAGAAGGTAAATCTGGTGAACCAATCAACTACTCAACAGCTACAAAACTTGCTGAGTTGAAAGAACTTGGATATGACCTAGTGTCCGATGGATTCACAACAGCTACTGATAAGAACTACGATAAGGATACGAAAGTTGACCAAAGCTTCGTAGTTACAGTTACACCACACGTTGAGCCAATTAAACCATTTGACCCAACTAATCCTAACGATCCAAACACTCCTAAACCAGGACAACCAATTGATCCAGAAAATCCAACTGGACCAAAATGGACAGAAGAGCTAATCAAGTCATTAGACACAACTAAACATGTAAACCGTACAATTTCATACGTGGACAAAGATGGAAACAAAGTTGAGTACACAGATAAAGATGGAAACAAATCTACATCTGATGTAACTGACAAAGTAACCTTCACTCGTGAAGCTAAGATTAACGTTGTAACAGGTACTATCGAATACGGTGGATGGACAGCCGTAAATGGTAACAAGTTTAAAGCTGTACCATCACCAGTAGTTCCAGGATACGTTCTGAAAGATCCAGCTCAAAAAGAAGTAGCTGAAACTACAGGATTAACTGAAAACTCTAAAGATGAAACTATCAAAGTAGTTTACGTACCAGTAGGAACATGGGTGCCAAATGTACCGAAAGGTGAAACACCAATCGATCCAATTCCATATCCAAATGATCCAAAAGATCCAACAAAACCAGGAAGCGATAAACCAATCGTTCCTTACGTGCCTGGACACACTCCAATGGTACCTCAAGATCCAACAAAACCAGTTGGACCAAACAACCCATTAGTACCATTGAAACCAGTTGATCCAAATGATCCAACTAAAGGATACGAAGTACCAAACGTACCGAACGATCCAACTAAGGATACACCAATCAACTACGTTCCAGTACCACAACCAGCGCCTAAACCAACTGTACTCAATAATCGAAGACTTCACCCGGCCACTAATTAAAAGCTATGGCCCGCTTTGCGCCATCGGCATGTCCACCACTGGCATTATCACCCCCACCGGCCGCGTAGACCGCTCAGATCAGGTGCCGGTTTTCGACAACTTCCCCCTCGGCCACCACCTGCGTATGCGTTTTGGGGTTAATGTGCGCATCGAAAACGATATTAACTGCGCCGCCTGGGGAGAATTTGCCACCCGCACCCAAAACGGCACCCTAGAGTCAAATGATGACCTGCTGTTCGTTGACCTAGTTGAAGGCTTAAACACCGGGCTGATCATGAACGGTCAGCTCCACCGTGGGCGCACCTACAACGCCGGCGAAATCATGGACGCGCTGCCCGGGCGTGAACAAAGCGATAAGCCAACGCGCAAGCAAATGCTAACCGACATAGTAGGCCCCCTGGCCCTAGTGGTAGACCCCAGCACCGTGGTGGTTTCACTGCCAATTAACAGCAGCTTTTCAGCCCAGCAGCTACGTCAAGAACTTTCACGCACCCTGCCCCAAGGGGCCCCGGCCCTAAATGTAGAAGCCAGCCTACACGGGCCCTGCGCCCCCACCGTGGGGGCACTGGAACTGGCACTTGAACAAGCAGATAAACGAATTTTGGCAGCACACACCACCACCTACGCCCCTACCTCCTGCGCGCAGCTAGTGCCCGCCTGCCAAATCCCTAACCCCAAAGAGAGGTCATAATGAACACTTCAACCCTGCGGGTAGGCGTAGTTGGCGTGGGGGCACGCTCCCACTTAGCTCTAAACGCCGAAAAAGGGCCACTCAGCGCTAAGATCGTGGCCGCCTGCGAGCCCAGCAACCTAGCCCGGGCGCGGGTAAGCCAGCGTCTAGAGCGCGACCCAGACTCCCTAGTGCTAACCGACAACCTGGGTGATTTTATTGCCGCTGACCTAGACATTGCCTTTGTCACCAGCCCTGATGACACCCACGCTGATATCACCTGCCAGCTACTCGAAGCCGGCGTGGCCGTGTACCTGGAAAAGCCGCTAGCTATCACTATGGAAGGCGCCACCCGGGTGCTGCGCACCGCCTATGAGACGGGCACAAAACTCTATGTGGGTCACAATATGCGCCATATGAATGTGGTTCGCGAAATGCGCGACATTATTCGTTCTGGCCGCATCGGTGAAGTAAAAACTATTTGGTGCCGCCACTTTGTGGGCACGGGTGGAGATTTCTATTTTAAAGACTGGCATGCCACACGCGAGCACGGCACCGGTTTGCTACTGCAAAAAGCTGCCCATGATATTGATGTAATGCATTGGCTGGCTAATTCCCACACTAATGATGTGGTGGCTATGGGTGATTTAATGGTTTATAACCAGGTCACTGATCGCGCCGATAATTCTCACCTGCTTATGGGTGACTGGTTTGATAACAGCAATTGGCCGCCGCTATCACAAAAGGGTCTAAACCCGGTTATTGATGTTGAAGATGTTTCCATGATGCTTATGCGCATGGAGTCCGGGGTGCTGGCCTCTTACGAGCAGTGCCACTTCTCCCCCGATTATTGGCGTAATTACACGGTAATCGGCACCGAGGGGCGCATTGAAAACTTCGGTGACGGCGAGGGCGGTCACATTAAGATTTGGGATAAGCGCGTGCCTACCTATTTTGATCTCGACGGCGCCGAGCAGGTCCCGATTTTGGGTGACGCCGGCGGTCACAGCGACGCCGATCAGCTTACCGTAAATGAATTCATTAACTTTGTGGTTAACGGTAGCCGAACCGACACTTCCCCACTAGGAGCTTGGTATGCGGTGGCCGCCGGAATCTTAGCCACGGAGTCTTTACGCAACGGTTCAACTCCGCGCCGCCTGCCCCAGCTTGAGAGCGTATTAATTAAATACTTTAACGACAATCAAGTCGGTTAAAGACTTCATTTACGCTGCCGCGTGCAGCAATTGACCACCACATTAACCACCACAATCGGGTAAAGGAGCCCACAATGTTTACTCGCCGATCATTTCTAAGTGCCGCTGGTGCTTTAGCGGTTGCGGCCACTTTAGCGGCCTGCGGTAGCGACGACGCCGGTGACGGCGGCGCCCTAAGCAAGGACACCAAGGCCGAGCTGACCCTAGCTTACTGGGACAAGAACCAGACCCCCACGGTCCAGGCTGGGGTTAAGGCCTTCAACGAAAAGTACCCCAACATTAAGGTGACCTTGTCCTTGACCGCTTTCAAGGACTACTTCACCAAGCTGCGCACCCAGGCTGAAGGCGACAAGCTGCCTGACGTGTTCTGGATGAACGGCCCCAACGCCAAGCTCTACGCCACCAACAACAAGCTGGCTGCCCTTGACGATCTTAAGGACGTGGACTGGTCTAAGTACCCCCGTGCCTTGGCCGACATCTACTCGGTTAAGTCAAAGCACTACGGTATCCCCAAGGATTACGACACCATTGCCGTGTGGGTTAACAAGAAGTTGTTTGCCGCAGCCGGCGTGGAACTACCTAAGGCAGATTGGACCTGGGAGGACTTCCACAAGGCCGCTAAGGCCATTAGCGACTCGGGTAAGGCCTACGGCGTCGTCGGCGACGTAATTGGCGGCGGGCAGGAAACCTACTACAACACCATTGCTCAGGCCGGCGGCTACGTAATCAAGGACGGCAAGTCTGGTTACGCCCAGCCTGAAGCTATTAAGGGCCTAGAGATTTGGGCCGAGCTGATCAAGGACGGCTCTATGCCCAAGATTCAGGTTATGACTGACACTAAGCCTGAAGACCTATTCAAGAATGACAAGGCCGCCATGTACTGGGCTGGTTCCTGGCAGGCCAACGTGTTCAAGACCGAGTACAAGGACACCGCTAACTTGCAGGTGGTGGCGCTACCTAAAGACAAGCAGCAGGCCAGTGTAATTCACGGTCTAGCTTATGTGGCCTCTGCTGGCTCCAAGCACCTGGCCGCCGCTAAGGCTTTGGTGGCAGTGATGGCTTCGAAGGAAGTACAGGAAATTGAGGCCACTAACGGCACCGCTATCCCCGCCTACGAGGGGGCCGCTGAGAAGTGGACCAAGCTGGTTGATGGTTGGGACCTCAAGGTTTACACCGACGCCGCCGAAAAGTACGCAGTAGCCTACCCGGTCTCGATTAACACCGCCGCTTGGAACAAGAAGGAAGTGGAGATTCTGGTGCCCGCCTTTGAGGGCAAAACTCCGGTTGCACAGGCCGCTAAGCAGCTGGCCAGCGAAATGGATGCGTTGCTAGCTAAGGAAAAGCAGTAAATCTGCTAGCTAGCAAATAATGGTGGGTGGCATTTAGTAGCGCCCTTAGTGAAAGCTAGATTCACTAGGGCCCGCCCTCCCCTACTTAAATGCCACCCACCGCCTAATTACTTACTAACGCATTAGTTACCGGTGAGTGAATATGAAAACTGCTAAAGCACCTAACGTGGCTAGGCCGGTTAAAGGTAAAGGTGGAATCTGGCCCTGGCTGTTTGTAGCCCCACTACTTAGCGGTGTAGCTATCTTCTACTACTACCCCATTATCAAAAACTTCTACCTGTCTTTTACTAGGTCGGATGCTTTTGGTGGCTCGGCTAAATGGGTTGGTTTAGAAAACTACATGGATCTGTTTAACCGCCCTGATTTAGCCTCAGCCACTATTAACACAATTATCTACACATT
>ERZ772953.268-NODE-268-length-16191-cov-5.925818_pt1 | contig 16191 bp, 14 predicted proteins | sample MGYA00580685_ERZ772953 | MGnify/ENA primary metagenome ERZ772953 (study PRJEB29015, sample SAMEA2738080) | human oral metagenome | biome: human oral; feature: human-associated habitat; material: saliva | place: China | collected 2209 ...
GATTGTGATAAGCAGCCGCAGCCTTAGAGCCACGTTTCAACTTAGATGGATAAAGTCCCAAGCGAAGGGTTCCCCCCATATCCTCAACATCAATCTGATCACGCATGATATCAATGATAGGGTATTTTGTTTCTGGTGCAAGCTCTGCAGAATTGGCACCTTCAAGACCCAAAACGTGACGAGCAAACTCGATACAAGTCAACTGCATTCCCAAGCAGACACCCAACATTGGAACATCATTTTCACGCGCATAGCGGATAGCTTGAATTTTCCCTTCCGTACCACGTTGACCGAAACCACCTGGCACGATGATTCCGTCCGCATCAGACAAGAGCTCTGCCACATTCTCTGCTGTCACATCATTGGCATTGATCCAATTAATTTTAACTTCTGCGTCGTTGGCATAACCAGAGTGTTTCAAGGCTTCAACCACAGAAATGTAGGCATCTTGCAACTCAACATACTTACCGACAAGGGAAATCTTGACTTGTTTCTTAAGGTTCATGACCTTGTCCACCATGGCTGACCATTCTGTCATATCCGCTACTGGTGCGTCTAATTTCAAATGATCACAGACAATTTGGTCCATACCTTGTGCCTGCAAGTTCAATGGAATTTGGTAAAGGTGTTCAACATCCAACGATTCGATAACGGCTTCTGGTGCCACATCACAGAACTGGGCCAGTTTGTTTTTAATTCCTTGACCAGCTGGCTCTTCTGTACGAATAACCAACATATTTGGCTGGATTCCCAATCCACGCAATTCTTTTACAGAGTGTTGAGTTGGTTTGGTCTTCATTTCACCAGCAGCCTTGAGGTAAGGAAGCAAGGTTGTATGGATGTACATAACATTATCCGCCCCCACATCTGCCTTCATCTGACGAAGGGCCTCTAAGAATGGCAAGGACTCGATATCTCCTACTGTTCCACCAACCTCTGTAATAATGACATCAGAATCAGTCGTTAGAGCGGCACGCTTGATTTTTTCTTTCAAAGCATCTGTGATATGAGGAATAACCTGAACAGTTGCCCCAAGGTATTCTCCACGGCGTTCCTTACGAAGAACTTCACTGTAAATTTTACCAGTTGTCACGTTGGAATATTTGTTGAGATTGATATCGATGAAACGTTCATAGTGACCCAAGTCCAAATCTGTCTCAGCTCCATCATCTGTCACAAACACTTCCCCGTGCTGGTAAGGACTCATGGTTCCCGGATCGATATTGATATAAGGGTCAAACTTTTGAATGGTTACTTTGAGACCACGATTTTTCAAGAGACGGCCCAGACTCGCTGCCACAATCCCTTTCCCAATAGACGATACCACACCACCAGTTACAAAAATATATTTCGTAGACATAGATTCCTCTTTCTAAAATGCTCAAGGTCTTGTTAACTACGAGGGGACATAGAAAACAAGACCCTACTAATAAGAATAATCTGGAACGACTGCACCAGATTCACAACTAAAATACAAGAAGATAACTTCTTGAAAAAACAAAAATAGCTCCCTAAGAACTAGGGAGCCCCGACCTCTAAAAGAGGTGCCCGAACAATATGATACCTAAAAATAGGATAATTGTCAATAGCTAACTTTTATTCGAGTGTGTCTGTTTTTGGGAGAAAATGAAAAATCACCAAGAGAACGGAAATCAAGACCGAAACTTTCAACTTTTTCCTGCTTCAGTCTTGATTTATTGTTCTTTTGATGATACAATAGCTTTAAACTGATTGAACAAGGAACGGTTGTTTAATCGGTGGGCGTTTGAGTGTTAGTAGCACTCAGCGCCTTTTGTTCGTGTTTTTAACTAACTTTATTATACCATATTTCAGATATTAATCAAGCATTTTCCCAAACTTTTTTTCTAAAAGGCTTGACAAAATAAGGTTTCATCTGATTTTCAACCCCTTTCATCGGTAAGAGATCCCCAATACTTCGTTTTTCGGTTTGAGCGATTGACCTGTGGTAGTGTATAATCTGATTTTTGAGTATGTTAAAAGTGACCAGGATAATCTTTTTCCTGGTCTTTTATTGTTTGGTAGGATTTCCTCCACTCTCCAAAAAAGAGGTCTCTCAATTCTCCTGTATGGTTTAAAAGAATGGTTTGGCTCATAGTATCAGCGCCTTTCTCACTCCAATACATACCTCTATTTTTCATTCGATACGTCACTTTGCGATGCTGAGATTCCATGATACCAATACCCTTGCTACTGAGTCCAAAGCTCTCAGGATAATCAGTATATTTAAAGTTTTTCAGAAGTTGTCTTTTGAAGCGTTGAAAAGACTCTAATTTTTTGTCTGATTTAATCAAAGATTCAGCCGTATCAAGTACCGTTTCTAGTAAACCCTTATCTCGGCTCTTGACCGCTTTAAAGGCTTGTTTGGTCAGCTCTAAAGGAAAAGTACGTAAATTCTTTTTCAGGGATTGATTCACGTGAAAAGCATCCCAAAAGTGCAAATGCTCTTTAGGCTTAAAAGCACTAACTAACTCCTTAAAGTCCGTAGGAGAATAGCCTTTACCACCATCAGAATTAGTCACAATGACCGTTTCGGGAGTAATTTCAAAATGCCTAGTCAACAAATCCATTAGTCTATCTTTGGCTTTATGACAGCGTGTAGAGATAACTTCTATCTTGTCTTTTAAGATATTCCTCTTCCCCTTCTTGCTTCCAGTATGGACGACAAAATGACTTAACTCAATAGACTTCTTTTTCCTGTCAGGTATTGCCTGTTTGACCCAAACCCCATCACCTTCAATATAGACTTTCTTTGCTCTCACTTTGTCCTGGTTATCTTCAGACCAGTCTGAAGCTGACAAGGAGTCGTACTCCTCTTTTTCAGCTAGGAGTTCACCTGCCACGTCTAAAGCGTGCTGAACTGTATTCTTGGTGATATAGATTTCCTTTAACATTTCCATCACCGATACAACTTTACGATAGGGCATAAAATTAGCAAGCTTGGTCACCTGGTAAAGTAGCTCCTGAGAAAACCTCGACCTTGGTTCTAGTCCTAGCTTTTCATCAACAGGGATTCGGATGGTGTCATCTTTCTTCCATCTGCTACGTGAAAAGGTCATTTCTCCAAAAGAAAAAATAACTGTCCGCTCTTTTTGATTGATTCTTTTGTACCCCTGCGCTCGCATACTAGGGGCAATGAATTTTTCATAGTTTTCAATCATCTTCAAAAAAGCCCGTTGATTATTTTGGTTCAATTGCCTTGAAAATTCTCTTTCGTCTAACACGGTTATATCCATTTTTGTCACCTCAATCATCGCTACCGCCTATTATACCCCAAAAACAAGACAAGAAGAAAGACCACTCCAAACGGAAGGGTCTATATTTTTATAGTGATTTTAACATTGGTTTATATCATGATTTTAATAGTGATTAAAATCAATATCTAAAGTGATAAACCTTGGTCTTTTTGGTTCTTTGGAGCGGATGCAGTTGGTAAAACCTCTTGATACATTTTCTTTAGAGATAGCTCGTGTTGACCACCTAACAACAGATTTTCAAAAAATCTATCCAGGTATTCAGGATTTTTCTTCAGCAATTTTGCATTGTCCAAAACCAGGGCATCCCTGAAGTAACGTGCATGCTCTTTGAACGGGCTATTATCAATTTCAAAGCCTAGTGAACGTAGGTACTTAATCATGAAGACCGTAACAGTTCGGGTGTTGCCCTCTCCAAACGGATGGATTTGCCAAATTCCCGATACAAACTTTTTCAAGTGCTTGACCATTTCTTCAGGTGTCTTCCCTCGATAGTCAAATTGTGACTCCTGGTCAAAATCATAGGTTAAGCTAGCCGAGATAGTTTGATAATGGTCATAGATAACGCTATCTCCCTCTAAAATCGGCTCTTTTTTAGTGATGTTATAATGGCGATATTCTCCTAAAGGGATACCTTGACTTAGAACCCCAAAGAATAGCTCTTTATGGATTGATTTTAGAGTGGTTGGGGCAAACTTGAAGGCGTTGCTTGATAACAGCTCTACAATCCTTAAAGAGACAATATCAGCTTCTTTCGTGCTATCATCAGTCTCTTCATGGTATTTGGTAATTTGGTCATAAATTTGTTGATACTCAATCTTACCTTCAATCTGCTCTTTAGCCAATTCAACCATATAGCGTGATGGCTCAAGACCGTCCACTTGCTGAAGACCAAAGCCAGTCTGCCATAAGTCAAGTTTAGTCTGATAGGAAAGGTTGGGGTTATCAATTTCATAGGTTGGTTGCATAGGTCACCTGCGTAAATAATATTTATAGACATTTTTATCATGATTTTAATAATGATAAAAATATTGACGGTTATTCTTCAGAACTCTCAATATAACTCTCAATCCAATCATCAAGGAAAGTTGATGCTCCGCTATATCCTGCTTTCAATGCAATCCTATCTAGCTTTTCTCGATTTTGGGGCTTCAAGGTGAACTGATAAGGATGTTTGGTCTTCCCTGATGGACGACCTGCTCTTCGCCCTTGTGATTTTGCCTTAGGGACTGACGGTAGTGTCTCGCCTAACGCTTTACTAATTTTGTCCTTTTTGATTTCAAAAGCCATTGCATACCTCTTTTTAAATAGTGATTTATATCATGATTTTAATAGTGATAAAAATATTGATTAAAATCATGGTTTTTATATTGATTGATGTCAGGAGTTATCCGAAACGGTCTGAATTTGGATCAGTGTTTCTTCCAAAGCTGAAAAGAAAGCCTTGTGTTCGTTTCGTGATGTTTGGTCAGCCATGATGTCAATAACAGTATTGTCTTTTGATGCACGATTAAACAATTCCTTTTGAGGAATTTGACCAACAACATTGTCATCATTTTCAAGGACAGATAACAACTCTTTCGATTTTGCCGTATTATGCTTTATCATGTTAGGCAAAAAGTAGAGTTTAGCAGTAATTAGAGACTCACGGCTTGGACGTACAATTTCTGTTTTTCTGTACTCGTCAAGACGGACTTCAAGATTTTGTTTCGCTTCAAAAGCAAAATCGCTTGGCGTAATAGGACTGAAAAGAGCATGACTAACAGCGATAGCATTTCTTGTAGCAATCCCGAAGTCAGGTCTGCAATCTAAAATCACATAGTCGTACTGTGCCAGGTTCTTTGCTTCCAGGTTCTCACCTAGCCAGTCATACAGAAACATATTCTGATTAGGATTGGTTTCAAGTCTTCTTTCAGCTTCATCTAGTCTCATAGAACCTGCAATTAAATCAATGTTAGGCGCAACCGATAAAATGTTCACGTCTCCTGAACCAGTAAAGACATTGGCAACCGTTCCTGAATCCTCGTAAACGTCATAAAAGTGTGTTAGGTTACTTTGATGGTCTAGGTCAATAAATAAAACTCTATGATCTTTACTAGCTAAATACCGACCAGTTAGAAGAGCTAAAGTGGTTTTACCGACTCCACCCTTGATGGCAACAAAACTAAGTAATTTCATTTGTTTTTTCTCCCTCCATTTTCTATACTTCTATTATAATATAAATCATGATAAAAATCAATATAAAAATCATGATTTTAATCAATATTTTTATCACTATTAAAATCATGATATAAATCACTATCTTTTTATCTGATATTTTTCACGGTAGCGCCTAAATGTTCGCTCGTTTATGCCTGTTAAGCCTGCCACGTCTTTATCAGACTTTCCTGAAAGGTAAAGCTCGAAGGCGTGTTTTAGTCTGCTATCGTCTTCAGTAAAGAGTGCCTTTCTGCCCTGGTATTTGCCCTGAGTTTTTGCAATAGCTATCCCTTGGGCTTGACGTTCCTTGATACGTTCCCTTTCAGCTTGTGCCTGGTACTTGTAAAGCTCTAAAATTAAGTTGTTTAGAAGCCGTCTCAAGTTATCATCTTCAATCCCTCGAAGGGTTGGAAGGTTTAACACTTCCAAGGTAGCCCCTTTAGTTTGTATCTGATTCATGATTTCAGTTAGCTCCTGGTTATTTCTTCCAAGTCGTTCTAGCTCTGTCACAACGACTATATCCCCTTCACGGATATAGTCAAGCATGGCTTTTAACTGTGGGCGGTCTTTGCTGACACCGCTGATAGACTCTTGAAAGAGTTTGTCAATATGCTTCAGTTGATCCAGTTGTCTATCCATATTTTGGTCAGTCGTGCTGACCCTTGCATATCCAATTTTTACCATTTTTCTCCTTTCTATTTTGCCTAACCCTATTGTCCGCCCCCTCATCCCTTTAAAATCAAGAAAACGGTAAGCGGTCAATAGGCTATACTTTATTGTCCTTATTAAATTTCAATTTTGAAATATGTTTTTGATTATTATATAATTACCTTATACTACAAACAAAGGAGTCAACCATGTCTCAAAAAGAAACATTCCAATCCAATCTTGCTGAAATTGATGAAATCATTATTAAATGCGAAAAGAACGGAAACAAAGAATTTGCAGATAAGATAAAAGAAAAACTTAACAACATTTTCAGGAGCTATGCATCTGAGGTTTACTTTGATGATGGTCTTGATACCATTTATTCCAACTATGATGTCAGCAAAGTCTTTAATCTCGCCAAAGCACTATATTCAGGAAATGAAGTTCAACAAGAATATAGCTATGCTGTATTTAGAGAGATTGCAAAACTTTATAACGATATAGATACAAATTTACCTAAGTAGTTTTCAGATGAAAACTACTTTTCTTTATTTCTCTAGCTCTTCTTTTTGTGTTTCAGCTTGTCTTCTTGCTTGAGCGTTTTTCTCAAGGCGTTCATACTGAGTAAAGTCTTTAACAATACTGTCAAATTTTTCCTTCAGGGCTTTTCGCTCGATGGAGACCTCGACCACCTGCTTTTCAATTTCTTTAGGATTGACTGAAGGTGAAATGTTCAATTCTTCCAAAATTTGATAAGCTACTTTGGCATCAATCGGGTTGTCTGCGTGAATATCTTCAAGCGCTGAAGCAATTTTATTGAGTCGCTCGACCTTCTCATCCAATCTATCAAGTGACTCTTGTGTTTCTTCAATCTGTCCCAGGAAGCGGTCATGTAACTCATGGAATTGGTCTGAATCAGATATCCCGTGACTAACCAGGTAATTATATTCTTTGACCAACAAATCCAACTTAGAAATGTTAGGGTTCTTGGTTAAGATATATTCTCCGCTTTCGTGGGCAAGTTGATTGATAAGCGTTGACCCTTTCATGAATTTATTGCTTGCCGAATTGTCAGGATTGATGAAATAGAAAAAATCTGACTTCTTGATAAAAACATCAAAACTTCCATCCTCTTGTCTATCAACAAGGCGACTAGGGATTTTGACTGTACCTTTGTTGGCAATACCGTATTGCATTTGAAGATAGATACCTGTGTCCGTCTCATGCTCGACCTGCCACGGTTCAATCTTGACCCGTATTTCAAAATCTTCTGCCTTCTCAGCTTGTAACTTGTCATACTCACTCTTGATACTTTCCAACGGATAGACAATTTCATTTTTAGCAAGGCGCTCCTCAATCTGTTCTAAAGAGTACCGTCCCTTTTTAGATAAAATTCTGTCACGGGTATTTCGTTTTTGGTCTTTATCCAATAATTTATACTTGACATATTTCCCCGTAAAATCAACTGCAAGATTTAACGCCTTTGCCTTTTCTTGAAAATCTGAAAGGTTGGTTGAATGCTTCAGGAGAAACTCAAGCCGTGATTTAATTTCTAACTTGAAAACATTTTCTTTTTGGTAAGCTGAATATTCTTTGTGACCGAATTGATTTTGACGGTCAAGAATTTTTGCACCTGCCAGGTCTGCATACTTGTCAGAAATCTGTTCAAGGGCTTTCTTTGTTCCTTTTTGCCATCTGAATTTATTGAGTGTGACCGAGTTAGTAGAATTGATATAAATGTGATTGTGAAGATGCCCCTTATCCATGTGAGTTGCAATGACAAATTGATGATTGCCACCTGTCAACTCAAGAGCTGTCTTCCGTCCTATCTCATGTACTTGCTCAGGTGTCAAATTGTCTTCTGGGGAGAAGGACTGAATGATATGGTGTGCCAAAACATCATTTTTTACCAACTCTTCATTATTGATTGGTCTTCCTTTTTCCAAATTGGCAAGTTGCTTCAACATCATAAATTCTGAATAAGCAGACTCAACATCAATCACCAAATTTCCTGAAACTAGCTGAGAGACTATCTGACCATCTACAACCTTTACAGGAAAGTTCAAATCAGAATCAATCAATTCTGTTCCAATAGTCTTAGCACCATCTTCAATATACTTGATACCATCAGCTAACTTGTTGACCGATTTTATCTGCTTAACTTTTGTAACAACCAAGTCAATTTACTCCCTTCTGTCCCTCATCATTTTTTCAATCATAGCCACTTCTTTATCAAAACTGTCATCCATCAACCGCTTAACTTCTGCAAGTGAAGCCTGCAAATTTTGAAAGTTTTCAAGTGTAATTTCTTCAGTTGTATTGACGTACTTTGCAAGCTGATTGATATTTGTACCAATACGATTTATCTCCGTTCTTAATTTTATCAGCTCCGAATAATCAACCGTGACAACCTCGCCTGTCAAAAGCATATAACGAGCGTAGGTGTTGAAATTTGAAAAATTATGATGCGCCATCCTCTGCTTAATAAGATCGTTTTCTTGAGGTGTCACTCGCATCTTTTTTTGAATTTGTCGGTATAATTTCTTTTCGTCACTCATTTTTTTCCTCTTTCAATTTACTTGACATCTGTTCCGTAGCCCTCTATACTTTTCAAACTGGCAAGCATAGCAAGGTGGTACCACCTTGCGAAATTTAAAAGATTTTTCCAACCCCAAATACTGGCAATTCTGCCAATTTGGGGTCGGTCAATCTTTCAAAGTTTTGGGGAAAATCCCCAATCCCCTAGTCGTCTTTCAGACCTTAGTTGACTTCAACTTGTTGAAGCAACTCCTCTTTTAAGGACTGGTAGTCTTCATCTGAAAGAGAGTCAAGATAGGAAATTGTTTCTTGATATTCTTCAGCTAAGTCAGGGTCAACGCTTTTGAGTTCGTCCGCATCTTCATCTAAAAGGGCGATGGCTTTTCTGCGCTTGGCTTCAATAAAGCTTTCATTTCTTGTGTACGTTCCATTCTCAAAATAGAACAAGTTGAGAAGTAATGTTGTTTCAATAGTGTCATTCATGTTTTAGTCCTCCGTTTGTTTTCTGCGACTCATAAAGCCTGCGGATAATTGAGCGACAAGGTCTTCTACAGGTTCATCTCGTTGTCGCTCTTCTGCTCTTTTTTTGAAGCATCTTTCGCCTGCTCTTTCTCTTTAGGGTCAACCGATTTTTCTTTAGATTGGTTTTTCAAGCGGTCAAGTTTTTCTTGAAAGGGATCCTTGGTCAGTTCTTTAGTTTTATACTTTTCAAGGGTTTTATCAATTCTTGAAATCAAACTATCTGCTTCTTTTTGTACAATTTTAATTTGACCTTCTAAGTCAGATAGTCCGTTAGGGTCATCTGTCCATGTTGCCAAATAGCCAAAACTGTACTCACTTGTATCTAGCCCATAATGACTAGCTACCACAAAAGCAACTGACTCAGCTTGTAATTCTGCGGTACTTCTTTTAAGAGGAGTTTCTTGTAATTTCTCCATGTTGTGTAGATCAGAATGTGCCATTTCATGAAAGATTGTTTTTAGTGTTTGTTGCTCAGACATCCCTTGCTTAATCACAATTTCATTGTTGGTTACGGAATAAAAACCGTTAGAGCCTTTGGTGTCTTTGCTGAAAGAAAGGGGAACACCATTAGCTTCAGATACCTCTTTAGCTGACTTGTAAAGATTGCCATAATCTTCATAAGTCCCCTCAAGTTCATAGATTGGTTTGGGTAATTCTTTTCCATTTGTCTGTGAGACATCAAAGACTGGGACAAGTTTGAAAGACATGAATGTTTGTTCATTTCCATTCTCATCTAAGAGTGGTTCATTAGTTTTAGGGTCTCGTCTTTTTAGAGTTATAGGGGCAAAAATCCGTAGTGACTTTTCTCCCTTATTGACACTTCTCTCAAATTCATCCTTCCACTTTTTGAAGGATGCCACGTGAGAAGCTTCAGGGTTTTGCATTAAAATCAACTGAATATTTCTCGGTGAGTAATTGTGAAATTTACTCATTGTGGTCAAGTATTGTTTGTAAGTGTCAGACTGAAAATAGTCTTTAACGCCATCCTTCAAAAGTTGAGAAAGCCCCTTACTGTCTTTTGCCTGAATCAGTTCAGCAACGCTTTTTTGTGGTTCAGGTGAAGGTTGGTTTTGATTATTTGGATGATTGCTGTCAATCGGATTTGACCCATAACTGACCTCTTCCTGGTCTGACTTTCCGTCACCGTCTGTGTCAGCATTAAAAGGACTTGTCCCTTGAGCTTTTTCAACTTCATCAGGAATACCATCACCATCTGAATCACGTTCAAGCTCTTCTTTTCGTGCTTCAGCTTGTTTTTTCTCTTCATCTTCTCTGAGAATTTGCTCAAAGCGATTTCTCAAATTTGGTTCATTATTGTCTGCCATAGCTAGACCTCCATTTTGTAAATTTGGTTCATCTTTAAAGGGTTCAAAATCTTTATTTTGTCGCAATATATCAAGCATTGCTTGTCCATTATCTTTAACAAATTCAGGATTGATTGACATTGTTTTGATGCTGTCGTCTTTCTCAACAAAGACCCCTAATATCGTTTTTTCTTGATTTAAAGTATCCAGTTCAATGTTGAGCGTTCGGCTAGGCTTCAGCAATGTTGCAGGGAAGGTTGAGTTATCATCCGTCCGAAAAGCTAAAAGAATATCTTTATCGTCTGAACGAATAGCACTTGAAACATCTAACCGCCCCATCTTCTCAACGGAAGATAAATCATCAAAGACAAAAGAATCTGACTCAAAGATTTCAGGGAGCATAGGGAGTAATTTTGCCTTATCTCTAAAGCCAACCCCAACTGTTAAATTTGCAAAATCGCCTTTTCCTGAAGCTACGTCTTCAATGAATTGCTCTGATAAATTTTCAGCCCACTCATGATAAACAGGAGCAATCCCTGTCAAGTGCATCCAATGCCTTTTTTCAAAATCCACCTGAAGCATCTGAACGTCTTCTTTATCCTGGTAAAAATACGTGACCTTACTATCAGCCAACTCATTAAGATACCAGTCAGCCGATTTTTGAAATTCTTCAGCGTAACGATTGAGATACCTCAAATCTTTATCAGTCGCATAATGATAGCCATTTCTAAGCCCAACACTTGACTCTTTTGACCTATCAATGTTAAAATATAATTGAACATTGGCAGGAAAATCAGGTTGAGTCTTTGACTCTTCGGGTTGCGGTGCTATCCCTGAAACTTTGGTTTCTAAAGAACTGGAATTGCGATTGATTAGTTCGCCCCCAGTGTTAGATGGCTCTTGACTTCGGTCAGGAGCTTTTTGATGCTTTCAAAATTGATTTCCTCAGCAAATTATATTAAAATATAGATATTGAGAGGATAACGTAGGGCGACTGGTAACAGAGCGTTCAAAGGTACCAACTTCTGGTATGGGTGTGGGACTGCCTTCAGCCTTGGGCTGTAAAGACCCCTGACTACCATTGGTCCTCTCATTTTTTTGATACTCTGAATTCATATTTTGCTCCTGAGTACTCTCAGGAGCTTTTTCTGTGCTCTGAATTTGTTCCTGCGCTTCATAAGTATCTCCAAGAGGATTGGAAGGTTTTTCAAAGGTTACCGTTTTATCTGAATCAATAACCATCTGTTTTTTAGGCTCTACTGAAAAGCTGATATTATCCCAGTTCTGCTTCAGCCATTCTAAATCTTCTGGAGATAGATTACTAGTATCTGGAGTCAGAGCTGATTTTTGAGTCTCATCCTCACGTCTCTTCTGATTGGACAGCAACTTGTTCACCATCTCTTTTTCTTCATCCGTATTAGGGAGATATTTAGGAGATAGTTCAAATCTACCTTCCTCCGTCAATTCTAAAGCAACTCGACGTAGCCCTTTTACGAAGTAGATATTTGGCTGCTTAGCCCACTGCTTGACCTCTCCAGAATCAATTAAAGCTTGTGTCTCTGGTTGAATAACCAGTCCATCAACTTTATCTTGAATGGCTTCTAGGCGTTCTAATTCCTTTTTGTAACGCTTGATAGTTTCAGGCCTATAACTCGATTCCCCACGTTCTGCCTTCTCAATTTCTTCCCGAATACGGGGAATATTTTGGACACTCATCTCCAGACCATTCCCCTGCCAGTTGAGACCTGCTGCTTTTCGGTCTTCTCTTTCCTGGAGCCTTTCAATTCGCTCTTCTTGTTCCTTGATTTCATCCAATTTAGAGAAGACACGATTTTCAATTTGTTCTTGCTTCTGCATAAAACGGCCCCCTCCTCGTTTATCATTCATAGGCTGGCCATTCGTTAGGGATTGATGAGAATAGGCCGCATTGATTGCCTCATCAGCTTCTCCTTTGAGTCGCTCTAGCTTTCGTCTAGCTTGCGCCAAGCGACTGTTATCTGGCTTTTCTGCTTCATACTCAGTCCCTGCTTCATGTACTTCCGACATAGTATGTTTCCTTTCTTTCTCTTGATTGACAATCCTTGTATATTCCTGATGGACTTCTTCCTTCGTCAGCTGCCTAGCTGAGACAAAGGCTTTTACATCATCTGCAGTTAGCTCTTGCGCTTTTGCAAGAGCTATTTCCTTCTCAAAAAAGCCCTGGTAATGCCAGGACTTTTCATCTACTATGTAAACGTGCGCCAGATCCTTAGAAACTTCATTCCCTTTTTTCAGGAAATCATTCCAATCTTCCTTTTCCTGATTTTCCTGAACAATAGGAGGAATCGCAATCTGTACTGGAATCCCCTTTTCCTGCAATCGGGTGATAAAATTCTGTCCTGCAGCATCATTGTCTACAGCCAACGTAATCACATCTTGATACCGACCATCTTTGAAATAATCCGTTGTGTTGACGACAGTTTCTAGAGCTTTTCCAGTATTCTGATCTATTTGATAGGATTTACCGTTCATCTCTGCATACAATTCCATAAAACGTCGACTAATGATGCCCTCTTTGACACCATCCATAGCCACTAAGCGGACATCCTGAAGCCTATCCTTATGAAGCTCATAGTAGCTCATTAAATCGATTGGAGCTTCCGCAAAGACCAAACGTTTAGGGGTTCCAATATCAATTGAAAATCCCAGTTGTCCATCTGAATTTCTCATAATTTGTTTTAAGCGACCACGTTCTGGATAGTGCACTCGATTCTCTACTATTCCCTGGAGACTAGCACCAGCTAAAAAGCCCGTGTTGTCTTTATATTTAAAGACAATCACAGGCTCAAAATAGTCTCCTTTTTTTCGGGTTGCCTCCGCCATACTCCCCTGGCTAATAAAGAAATTAATCGTGTCATCTGAAAGGCCTCTCTGAGTCTTCAGATAGCTTCTGGAAGCATTGAAATCCTGATGCTCATATCTTCCTAAGCTATAGTGAAAGGGCTCTTTTACGCCCGTCTGATTCGCTAAATCTACTTCCTTAAATTCCCCAGTTTCCAAGAAGTGCATTGCTTCTTTGTAAGAAACTCCTCTAATAGTTTGAACTAGCTGAATGACATCCCCAAATTCTGATCGAGAATTCCAATGAAAGTCATTCTTCCTTGCATCGATGACAAATGAATCGTGTTCTGTCCATGTATAGCTATAGCTCCCCGTGCGCTTTAACTCCATTCCCAGCTGTTCCGCAACAGAAATGATAGATATATTTTTAGCTGCTTCTTTAGTTAATGCCATCTCTTGCCTCCTCTACAATGAAAATTCTGGCACTTCTTTTTCTAATACATCTTGTGTTCGCTCTTTTTCAAGCTCTTCTGCTTCTACAAAACGTTTTAAATCAGGAAAATGGAGTTGGGCTTGTTTTAGCTTATCATGAACTAACAAGTTCTCATCGATATGATAGACTGCTTCCTGATGGCCATTAAATCCTTTCTCTAAATCAATATCATCAAAGCGGATGACAGCCAATTCTGTCAAACTTCCCTTATACCAAGCTCCAATCTCACTTTCAAGATAGAACTGAACTGATTCTCTATCTTCCGTATTTGTATCTCGCAAATAGGCCAGTTCCCAGCTTTCACCCTGAGAATACCCAGTGACTTCTTGAACAATTAGCTCCTGGTTGTTAGTGCTTAAAATCCGATTAATATCGTCTAAACGGGGAACTAAGATTTCCTGAGCTAGAGAAACTGCTTCTGTACGATAGTCGAAAAATTCATATTGTTCCCTATCTTCGACATAGTTCCTAACGAAATCTGAATAATGAGGGAAATGTTCCTGAAAACTAGGCGAAATCATCCCATAGATATAGGCTTGTCTTAATGTTTCAAACTGGGCTATTTGATAATATGATGGATCGAGCTTAGCTTCTTGATTCAACATTTCCTTGATACTTTCTGGAAGTTGTATTGGCTCCGAATCTGGCCAAGTTCTCTTGGAATAGTTGATTACTTCCTCGTAGAGAATAGTATCCATCTCTGAATTCTTCATTTCAAGCAAAGCCTCTACAATTTGAGCTGATTCTGAAAGATTGGAACGATAATCAGTAATCAAGCCATCTTTACGAACCTCCCACTCCTCAACCTGAGCATTTTCTGGAGTTCGTAGTAACAATACCTCCTCAGCTTCCAGATCAACTCCAATGACCTGATCACCATTTGGTAGCTGATCCATCTCCAATTCCTGGATTTTAGCATCTAATTGATTATTAATCTGAAGCAAGTCTTGCTTCAAATGAAATAATTCTTCTGCATTAGCCTTTAATTCCTCAAAATACTCTCTGGAAATCTTCACTGGTCGAACCAATAAATCTTTCTCTCGTTGCTCTCGAGGATATGAAAATAAGTAGGGGGAAACTTCTTTGAAATCTTGATAATTCATCCATTTTATAGATTCTGTAACAATCATATTTTGGACATCGATGACATCTGTATGAGGAGTAATCCAGCCAGATAAAGCCAACTCTTTTACTGCTTCAGATAGGGGGTAAGAAGGGATATGTTCTAAAATCCCCTCAAAATAACCAATCCCTAGAGCAGTTTCTTCCTCCACTTCACGCTTCATTCGTTTAAATTGTTTTTGGGGTAATGTATTCATTCTATTTCGTTTCCTTTCTTTCTATTATCTGGTCCGTAAAAGGTGTCTACGATACCTGCGGAACGTAAAGCCGATTCCAATGCCAATTTAGCTAACTCAGAAGCCGCAATCATTCTCACTTTCACTTCCCATAGTTCTTCTTCCTTATTTTTAATTAAGCCATCCACCCACTCATTATCTTTAATCAGCTCATCTCGTCGTTGCTTAAGTTGATCTAAATTCATTTGATTCCCCTCATCAAAAAAACAGCCATTACGGCTGCCTTTTACTGTTTAGTTATTAGAGATTGTAAGAGTTCCCAATAATGCTCCTACCGCACACACTATTAAAGTGGCTATGATAATCGGACTATAAAGAGATTTCGATATTGAAGCAATTAAAAAGAAATTAACCAGTGTGACTATAAAGATAATGAACCAAATGACATTTTTGATTTCCTCACTCTTATAACTAGACTTATTTATCATTGAAAATAATATAGGTATTATAAAACCAATGATAATTAACAAGATTCCCAAAAACAAAAAGTGCCATGATATATTATTTTCATATGACATGACATTAGACGCAATTGATACATCTTTCTGATTTATCATTTTATCAATATCAAAATAATGTGTTAGTTGCTTATTTAAATTTCCCAGATTAAGATTAAAGCAAATAACAACTATTACATAAATTAACTCTATCACAACATAAGGCGTACATGGACTTTTTAATACTTTAAACATTCGATCTCTATTCAAATTCATCTCCTCTATTTAAGTATAGTGTTCTTCTATATAGCGTTTCAAAATAAGATAGCGTCTCAATAACAATGAGTAGCTAAAATTATAGATCAAAATAGTCAAAAATAACAAAACTATAAATAGTGCTATAATGATACTCAGTAACACACTTTCATTCAATTCCTTAGTAGGTAATCCTGTTAAAGGTGAAAATAAGATTGCTAAAATTCGTTTTAAATCATTTGAAAAAATGATGGTTAATACTAGACCTACCAATAATTTCCAGCTACGGGAACTTCTCTCTTTTTTTATTTCTAACTCTATAAATTCTGCTAAGATTGCCTCTTT
>ERZ772953.269-NODE-269-length-16186-cov-3.384477_pt1 | contig 16186 bp, 10 predicted proteins | sample MGYA00580685_ERZ772953 | MGnify/ENA primary metagenome ERZ772953 (study PRJEB29015, sample SAMEA2738080) | human oral metagenome | biome: human oral; feature: human-associated habitat; material: saliva | place: China | collected 2209 ...
GCTCCAGGCCCTTGGCCAGGGTGATGACCTCCCCGACCTTCTGGTCGGCGAAGGCGAGCCAGGAGCGGATCTGCGGGTCGATGGCGGTCTCCCGCTCGACGTCGTGCGGGACGTGCTGCAGGGAGGTGGACGTGGCCACGGTGATGGGGGTGCCCTCGGTCAGGCGCTCGCGCAGCTGCTCGAGCGTCGTCAGCGCCGCATCCAAGTCAGTGCGCCAGATGTTACGTCCCGAGACGACGCCGGCGACGACGGCCTTGCCCGCCAGGGCGGCCAGGTCACCAGTCTCGGGAAGGCAGCCCGCCACGAGGTCGAGGCCCACGGCCTCGATCGGGGTCTGAGCGAGCACGGGCAGGGCGTCGCCCAGGGAGCCGTAGGTTCCGGCCACCAGGATCTGGGGGCGCTCCACGATGGCGCCCAGCCAGGTGTAGGCGTCACGCACGGCGTCGAGGACGCGCTGGCGCTCCACGTTCCAGGAGTCGGAGACCAGGGCGGGCTCGTCGAGCTGGACCCAGGTGGCGCCGGCCTCGTGCAGGTCCATGAGGAGGTGGCCGTAGGCGTGCAGGACGTCGCTGAGGCGGTCCAGGGGGTGGAAGTCCTCAGCCGCCTCGTCGGAGGGCTTGGCCATGAGCAGGTAGCTCACCGGTCCTACGACGACGGGGCGCACCTCGGTCCCAGCGGCCTTGGCCTCGCGGACCTGGTCGGCGATGGCGGTGTCGACGTAGTCGATGGGGGTGGAGGCGTCGATCTCGGGGACCAGGTAGTGGTAGTTGGAGTCCAGCCACTTGGTCATCTCCATGGCCGGACGGGCGCCCTCACCGCGGGCCAGCGTGAAATAGCCCTCGACGTCGAGAGCACCATCGGCATTGAGCAGGTCACGGAAGCGGGCCGGCGCGGCCCCCAGGGTGGCGGTCACCTGAAGTACCTGGTCGTAAAGAGTGAAGTCCGCTGGAACCGATGCAGGCTGAGTCAGCCCCAGGTCCATCAGACGCGAACGAGTCGCCCCGCGCAGTTCGGCTGCGGCGTGCTTGAGCTCGTCGACGCTCAGGTTCCCCTTCCAGAAGGACTCGACGGCGCGCTTGAGCTCACGGTCCCTTCCGATGCGGGGGTATCCCAGGATGGTGGCCCCCGGCAGGGGGGCGGAGGGGACCTGCGACTCGGTCACGGCGATCTCAGCCGGTGAGGCGGGGGCGACCGACTCAGGGGTGGCGCTCATGCATTCTCCTTGGTGATGGTGGTGAGGGGCTGAACGGGGTGGTGGGAAGACACTGTTGCGCGGGCAGAGCCACGGCGCAGGAAAGAAGGGCCTCGGCCGGGTGTGGCCTGGAGGTATCCGCGATCGACGGCGTCGCGCACCTCCCGATCGGGCGCGGCTCCGGCCAGGATGCCGCCCAGACGCAGGTGGCTGATGACGTCGAGGGCCGGACGGGTGCGGTTGAAGGTGTACAGGTGCAGACCGGGGGCGCCGGCGCGCAGCAGCGCTGTGGCCAGGTCGAGCGTCGCGCCGATGCCGCGTTCCACGAGGGTGGCGCCGCTGGCCGATCCCAGCGAGGATCGCAGGCCGGCGGGTACGCGCACCCCGGTGAGCGCCTCAAGACGGGTGAGCCGACGCAGGTCGGTCAGTGGGATCACGCCGGGAAGGATCGGGATGCTCACCCCCGCGTAGGAGGCCGCGTTGGTCAGCGCCACGTAGTCGGCCGCGTCGTAGAACACCTGGGTGATCGCCATGTCGGCCCCGGCGGCCTGCTTGGCGGCTAGGACCTCAATGGCCTCGATGTGGTCGTTGGTGGCCGGGTAGGCGGCCACGGCGATCGTGACGTGGCGCCTGCCGTCACCGAAGAAGTCGGCCTCGACCTCCCGGATGACCCGGACGAGGTCGTCGGCGTGGCGCAGTTCCCCGGCGACATCCTCGGCCCGGGTGCCGGCTGGCGGGTCGCCGCGCAGGGCGAGGAAGCGCCGTACTCCCATGCGCAGGAAGCGAGTGACGATGTCGACGGCCTCCTGCTTGCGATAGCCGATACAGGTCAGGTGAGCCATGAGGGGGATGGTGCTGGAGTCCAGCACGTGGGCGAGCACGCACTCGGAGGGGTTGGTCTGCTCCTGGACCGCGCGCACGCGGGGGGCGGCCTCGCACCGGCCCGCCTCGGGCTCATGCGCGCTCCCCTGGCGCCCGCCGCCAGTGAGCCCGCCGGCAGGGTCAGTGACGAAGGTCGGCCGGTAGGTCACCGAGACGAAGTCGGGCCCGGTGGCCAGGAGCCTGTCAATGCGACCCCAGGTGGCCGAGGCGGCCTTACCCGGTCGAGGGGGGAACAGCTCCAGGCTGACGGTGGGCAGTCGCCGAGCGGTTCCGGTCTCGGCGCTGCTCAATGCCTCACCGCGACTCCCGGCCGCGGCGGTGGGCCCGGTGGGCTCGTTGTCGTGCACGTCGTCTCCATCGATCCTGGCTGAAGCACCCGCGTACCGGGTTGCTGCGGCGTCATGGAACCAGGTCTCTCGGCCGCTCTGGATGGTCGAGCGTATCAAACCACGACTGCTTCCCAGCCCCGCCACCGTCCCACATAGCGAGAACCGCTTCACTCAGTCGTCGGGCCGGTTCGTACCCCATACCGCCCAGCAGGCGAGTCGCTGCGGCGGAGCCCAGGTCTCGTCCCTGGTGCCGACCTCTCCTGTGGCCGCTGAGACCACCAGGGAGGCCAGACTCGGTTCGCCGCGAGCAGCGCAGTCGTGGCCGATCATGGAGAGCAACGGCCCCATATGACGCGGCAGCACGCTCCGTCCGATCGAGTCGCTGAGCTCGCCGTAGGTGATGACCTCACGGTGCTGCGCGACCTCTATCAGGACGGAGCGTGCTGCGTTGGTGGCCTCAGCCAGCCTCGGGGTGAGTCGGCGCATCCTGTCCCCCACGGGGAAGTAGTCACCGACGGTGATGGCGAGCGACTCAGTCACGGTGTGATGATCCGGGTTGTCCGGGCTCTTCACAAGCTCGTTCTCGCTGCGCCGCACCCCGAGGCCAGCAGCGATCAGCCGGCCATACGACGGCGCACCAGGATGAATCCGCCGCCCAGGGCGATGGCGGCCACCGCGAGGACGATGCCGGTCATGCTGGCACCGGTGAGCGGAAGACGGCTATCACCGGTAGCCGCTGCAGCCGCAGCGGCCTGGCCCTGACCGCCCTGAGCGTTGCCGCCGGGCTTGGCGATTCCGGAGTTCTTCTGACCGGCCCCCGCCTTGGAGTTGGAGGGGTTGGCGCCCTGTGCGTCCTTGCCGTCGGTACCGGCGGCCCCGTCGGTGACGGTCGAGCCGTTGTTGTCGGCCTTGTCACCGTTGTTGGCCTTGTCGCCGTTGTTGTCGGCCTTACCACCGTTGTTGGCCTTGTCGCCGTTGTTGGCGGCCTTGTCACCGTTGTTGGCGTTACCGCCGTTGCCGCCGTTGTTGTTGGCGGCCTTGTCACCGTTGTTGGCGTTGTCAGCGGGGGCGTCCCCGGCACCGGGAACGGCGCCGCCGCCCCAGGCGACGTTGACCAGCGCACCGCGGTCCACGGGGACGTTGGCGTTGACGCCGAGGGTCTTGGCGATGTCCTCGGGCAGGGCGTGACCGTTACCGGAGGCGGGGCTTCCCTCCTTGAGGTGGAAGTCCGAGGTCTTGTCCATCGGGTTGGCGGACTCCTTGACGAAGAACGGGTTGTTCTCCGGGGAGCCGTGCAGGTCCAGACCGTTGGACTCCTTGCCCTCGGCCTTGACGCTCGAGCTGGCCGTGAAGTCGGAGAGCTTCTCGGCGTTGACCGACTGGTTCTTACGGTCGGCGCCCCAGTTCCACAGGACCGTGGTCGACAGGGTCTGGGGGTTCTCGTGGCGGTAGTAGACGTCGTAGTCGATGCTGGAGACCATCTCATTGGCGTAGACCGCGCCGGAGCCGTCCTGGTTGGCCCCACCCAGGACCTGGACCATGGCGGAGTAGCGCCACGGGTCCCCGGGCATGGGGGTGGTCTGCTCGGAGGAGAAGATGTTGTTCATCACCTTGGTGTTGGTGGTGTCCCAGCTCAGTCCGTGCTCGGCGCTCCACTTCTGCACCTGGGTGCACACACCCTGGGCGTTGCGGGCGTTGCAGCCGTCGGAACGGGTGTCCTCCTGGATCCACAGGCTGGTGAGCGCGTGGGAGACGGTGTTGTTCCACACGCGGGTGTCGTTGGACCCGGAGACGTGGATACCGATGCCGGCCCCGGCCACGATGTTGGAGGCGATGAGGTTGTTGGAGGAGACCTCGTTGAAGATCGCCACCGGGACGTTGACGAAGTAGTTGCCAACGATCTCGGAGTCGATCACGCCCTCGTCGAACCAGACTCCCGCGGCCCGGTTCTGGTCATAGGCCGAGGGGTCGGAGATGTCCGTGCCGGTGGCCGAGTAGTCCACGGTGTTGTTGGCGAAGCGGATGTTCTTGGAGTGGGTGATCTTGGTGTCGGCCAGGGTGCAGTAGGCACCGCAGTCCTTCGTGATGAAGCCGGAGGTGTTGTTGTTCCTCCACATGTTGTTCTCCACCTTGGCACCGCTGGAGTCGTTGATGCCGAAGGCGTTGGAGCCGTTGTTCTCGAACAGGTTGTTCGACACGACCGCGTTGGTCGAGTCGATGACCTGCAGCGCACCGGCCGTCGAGGAGTAGCGGAAGGTGGAGTTCTCAATGCGAGGAGCACCGTGAGCGGCCACGACCATTCCGCCACCGGAGATGGTGCCGATCTCGGGGTCCTCGTAGTCCCAGCGCTGCACCGCGGAGTACTTCTCCACCGTCAGCCCCGACAGGGTGATGTTGTCGGTGTTGAAGGACATGGCGCGGGAGTGCTGGACCACCTCGACCTGGTGCTGGTTGGGGTCGACACCGATGACGTAGGAGGTGCCCCGGTGCGGCTTGACGTTGTAGCCGGCCTGGTTGTTGTTCGGGTTCTTCAGAGTGACCGGATCAGGATCGTCAACGTAGAAGGTGGACGCGGTGACCTCATCACGGCTGAGCACCTGGGTCAAGGGCTTGCCGTCGACGAACACCTGCTCGGGGTGGGCGGCGATCCCCTCCTTGGCGGGGTCGGCATTGATGGTGCAGACCGTACAGAACCGGACCATATCCTTGCCCGTGGACCACTTCCCGTCACCGCCGGCACTCCAGCTCTTGGGGACCTCGGCACCGGTGAGGACCGGCTTGGCACCCTCGGCCGCCTTGATGGTCACGCCCTTGTCGACGGCGAGCTCGCCCTCACGGTAGGTGCCGTTGGCCAGCTCGATGGTGTCTCCGTCGCCGGCCTTCTTCAGGGCGGCTCCAATGGTCTGAAGGGGCTTGGCAGCGGTTCCGTCTCCCGCGTCCGAGCCTCCCTCGGCCGAGACATGAATGATGTTGCCGTCGGCGGCGGCGGCTTGTGGTGCATGAGTCACGGCCAGAACAGGCGCCGACAGCGATAGAGCGAGTATCGCCATCTGGGCGACGATTCGACGCTTCATGGTGTCTCCGTCTCCGTAGTGTTATCAGAACGCCGTTACCCTACCGTGATAAATTTTGTTTGGCATCCGTTATATCCGCATACTTCTGAGAGACGCTTCTCTCACTCGCCTCGTCGCCGGCCGCTCTGCCGGGGCGCTACCTGCTCCGACGTGCACATCTCGTGCCCCGTCTGCGAGGATCCACCTATGACGCATGCAACATCTCAGCGCCCATCCCGGTACCCACTCATCTCAGTGTCCGGAAGCATCCGGCTAGGCCAGTTCCTCAAGCTGGCGGGCCTGGTGGAGGACGGCGCACAGGCGCGCATCGCCATCCAGTCCGGAGACGTCACTGTCAACGGCGTCGTGGAGACGCGTCGCGGGCACCACCTGGCCGGTGGTGACGTCGTTGTCGTCGATCACCCCGCAGGTCAGGTGGGCGCCGCCGTCGAGCAGCTGGGGCCCGGGCAATGAGCCCGGACCCCAGCACCAGGAGCAGTCGGCCGACTTAGCCCTCCTGCCTCCGCTCCGATCCCGGCGGCACGTCCTCGGCGCCGTCGACGGCGCGGATGTCGGCACTCACGTCCTGCGCGGCGTCGTCGGTGCCGTCCTGGCAGCCCTCACCGGCTGCGTCGTCGCCGTCAGTGGTCGATGACAGGCTGGTGTGCAGCTCGATGGTCTCGACCTCATGCGGCTCGTTGGCCGTCGTGACCGCGGTGGTGACCGAGTCGACCAGGACCTGGTTGGCCAGCGAGTGCCGCAGCAGCATGGGGTCGTTGTTGAGATCCTTGTAGAGCGAGACGCACAGCAGCAGCATGACGAAGACGAAGGGCAGCGCCGAGACGATCGTGATGTCCCGCAGACCGGTGAGAACCTCGCGCGGATCATCCCCACCGGCGAGCAGCATGGCTGAGGCCACGCCGCCTGTGGCCACGCCCCAGAAGACGACCGTGAAGCGGCTCGGATCGGTTGCACCGTTCTCCGAGAGCCCTCCCATGACGATGGAGGCCGAGTCGGCACCGGTGACGAAGAAGATCGCCACCAGGACGACTGCCAGCACCATGAGGACGATGAGGACCACCTTGTGCACGGGCATGGCGTTGAGCAGGTCGAACAGGATCGTGTCGAAGTTCAGGTCGGGCGTGCCATCGGCCTTGAGATGGACGAGGGCGTGCGCCGCCTGGCCGGCGCGCTCGGCGCGTTCCTGGAGCCCGATGGCGCCCCCACCGAAGATGGCGAACCAGATGAGGGAGACGACCGAGGGGACGAGCATGACCCCGGTGACGAACTGCCGGATGGTGCGGCCGCGCGAGATGCGGGCGATGAACATTCCCACGAAGGGCGTCCAGGAGATCCACCAGGCCCAGTAGAAGATCGTCCAGGAGGACAGCCACTGGGCCATGTCCTGATTGCCCACGGCCGCGGTGCGCGAGGCCATGGCGGGCAGCTCGTCGATGAAGTTGCCGATCGCCGAGGGGATGATGTTGAGGATGAACAGGGTGGGTCCGCCGATGAAGACGATGATCGCCAGCAGCACAGCCAGCACCATGTTGATGTTCGACAGCCACTGGATGCCCTTCTCAATGCCGGAGATCGCGGAGGCCACGAAGCAGGCCGTCAGGATCGCGATGATGCCGACCATCATCGCGGGGGTGGACTTGGTGACGAGGTTGGTCGACACCATGCCCCCGCCGATCTGCAGGGCCCCCAGCCCCAGGGAGCAGGCCGACCCGAACAGGGTGGCAACGATCGCCAGGATGTTGATGATGCGCCCGCCGATCCCGTCGATGGCCTGGCGCCCGAACAGGGAGGTGAACATGGCCGAGAAGAGCTGGGAGCGTCCCAGCCGGTAGGTTCCGTAGGCCATCCCGAGCCCCACCAGGGCGTACATCGCCCACGGGTAGATGGTCCAGTGGAACATGGCCGTGCCCAGGGCGGTACTGGCGGCCTGGGCGGTCTGAGGGTCGACCGTTTCCGGCGGGGGCGACATGTAGAAGTAGAGCGGCTCGCCGACCCCGTAAAAAATCAGTCCGATGCCCATTCCCGTGGCGAACATCATGGAGACCCAGGAGCCGGTGGAGTACTCGGGCTCCTCTCCGTCCCCACCCAGGGGGATCTTGCCGAACCGGGAGGCCGCCACGAAGACGACGAAGACGACGAACAGGGTCGAGGACAGCACGAACAGCCAGCCGAAGTTGCTGATCGTTCCCCCCAGGGCCCACTTGGAGGCCCTCCCCAGACCGTGCGGAGAGATGAAGCCCCACACGACGAAGGCGATGGTCGCGGCCGCGGCGACGCCGAAGACCACCTTGTCCATTCCCTCACCGACGTCGTGGGGCTGGCGGGAGACCGATCTCCTCAGGCGGTCGAGCAGGTGGCGCTGGCGCCGTTTCACGGTTGCCGGGGAGGTCTGGAAGGCCGGCGTCGCAGCCGCCACGCCCTGGAGGACCTCCCCTGTCTGCTCCGTCTGCGGGCCGGCGTCCCGCTCCTCTTGCTGCGTCAACGTTGGAGGGTTGAAATCCTCGTCACTCATCAAATTACCTCATAGACAATACAGTCACCGACTGCTTGTGGACATTACGAGAGTATCAAGATGAAGACGGGGCGCCACGTGAGCACCAACCCTGGTGGAGGTGGCACGACCTGTGGGAATACCGCTTCAAAACCGGTTTCCACCTTCCCGAAGGCGGACCTGCCGCCCTAAGGAAAGCCGGCGTGTGGCGCACTGATGAGGACACGGTGAGATCACGAACGGGTTTGCGAACGGTGCCCGCTCGGGCTGGCATCGGTTGCTCGACGTCCCCATCGGGGCGGGCGATCCACTCCCTGGGAGACGGCTTTCTAGTGGCGCAGGCACCCCGGTCCAAGAAGGGCCTTAATGTCGGAGTAGAAGGCGGGCGAGGCCTCCACCCGTAGCGAGGCGTCCAGCTGGGTGCGCACCTCGCGCCCCGGGCTGGTCAGCGTCAGACGGACCGTGGATCCGCCCGGGTGCTTGGTGAGCACGTCCTTGAACTGCTCCACCAGAGGCCCGGTGCACCGGTTGGTGGGAAGGGTGATGAGGACCGCCTCGTGGGCGGCGCTGGAGATGTCCGGGATCGTCATCTCCTGGGCGTAGAGGGCGACCTGCCCGTCACGCCGGTTGAGACGTCCGCGCACCGTGACCACCGTGTCCGGGGCCAGCATGGTGGAGACGGTCTGATAGGTCTGGGGGAAGAAGAGCACCTCGATGCTTCCGGCCAGGTCCTCGACCTGGGCGATGGCCCACAGGTTGCCCTGCTTGGTGGTCTTGCGGGTCAGGGAGGTGATGAGCCCGGCGATGGTGACCATGGCGCCGTCGGGCAGCTCATCGTTCTCGTGGAGCTCGGAGATCTCCTTGTCCGCGAGCTTGCCCAGCAGCCCCTCCAGGCCCATGAGGGGGTGGTCGGAGACGTAGAGGCCCAGCATGTCGCGCTCGTAGGCGAGCTTGTCCTTCTTGTCCCACTCCGGCAGGTTGGGAACGTCGGAGGAGAAGACCGGGCCGTTGCCGAAGGGTGAGTCGTCGGCGTCGTCGGACCCACCCATGAGGGAGGCGAAGAGGTCGAACTGGCCGGCGGCCTCGTTGCGCTTGACGCCGATGACCTCATCGACGAAGTCCTCGTGGCAGGCCTGCAGGGAGCGCCGGGTGTGCCCCAGGGAGTCGAAGGCTCCGGCCTTGATGAGCGAGTCGATGGTGCGCTTGTTGCACACGACCGCGGGAACCTTGTCGAGGAAGTCCTCGAAGGAGGTGAACTCGCCCTTGTCCTCCCTGGCGGCCACGATCGCGTCGACGACGTTGATGCCGACGTTGCGCACCGCGGACAGCCCGAAGCGCACGTCCTCACCGACCGCGGAGAACTGGGCCCGCGAGGCGTTGACGTCCGGGGGCAGGACGGTGATGCCCATGTGGCGGCACTCCCCCAGGTAGACGGCCAGCTTGTCCTTGTTGTCCTTCTGGCTGGTGAGCAGGGCGGCCATGTACTCGGTGGGATAGTGCGCCTTGAGGTAGGCCGTCCAGTAGGACACGACGCCGTAGGCGGCCGAGTGGGCCTTGTTGAAGGCGTACTTGGCGAAGGGGACGACGACGTCCCACAGGGTCTTGACGCTCTCCTTGGAGAAGCCGGACTGGACCATCCCGGCCTCGAACTCGACGAACATCTTGGCCAGGATGTCCATCTTCTTCTTACCCATGGCCTTGCGCAGCGCGTCGGCCTTGCCCATGGAGAAGCCCGCCAGGTCGGTGGCGATCTTCATGACCTGCTCCTGGTAGACGATGAGACCGTGCGTGGTCCCCAGGATCGGGTCGAGGGCCTCCTTGAGCTCGGGGTGGATCGGGATGACCTCCTGCAGGCCGTTCTTGCGCAGCGCGTAGTTGGTGTGGGACTCCGCCCCCATGGGGCCGGGCCGGTAGAGGGCGCCGACGGCGGAGATGTCCTCGAAGTTGTCCGGCTTCATCAGGCGCAGCAGCGTGCGCATTCCCCCGCCGTCGAGCTGGAAGACGCCCAGGGTCTCACCGCGTGAGAGCAGCTCGTAGGTGGCGCGGTCGTCGAGCTCGACGTGGTCGATGTCCAGGGCCGGCTTGCCGTTGGCGACGATGTTCTCCAGGGCGTCGGAGATGACCGTGAGGTTGCGCAGTCCCAGGAAGTCCATCTTGAGCAGGCCCAGGTGCTCGCAGGTGGGGTAGTCGAACTGGGTGATGACGGCGCCGTCCTGGAGGCGCTGCATCATGGGGATGATGTCGGTCAGCGTGGCTGAGGACATGATGACGGCGCAGGCGTGGACGCCCCACTGACGGGTCATGCCCTCCAGCCCCTTGGCCAGCTCGACGATCTTCTGGGCGTCGGGGTCCTCGGCGTGGAGCTTGCGGAACTCCTCGGCCTCGCCGTAGCGCTCGTCGGCGGGGTTGAAGATGCCCTTGATGGAGATGTCCTTGCCCTGGACGGACGGGGGCATGGCCTTGGTGAGCCGGTCGCCGACGGCGTAGGGGTAGCCCATGACGCGGCTGGAGTCCTTCAGGGACTGCTTGGCCTTGATGACGCCGTAGGTGACGACCTGGCTGATCTTGTCCGAGCCGTACTTGTTCTTGACGTACTCGATGACCTCGTCGCGCCGGCGCTCGTCGAAGTCGACGTCGATATCGGGCATGGAGATGCGCTCGGGGTTGAGGAAGCGCTCGAAGATGAGCCCGTGGCGCAGCGGGTTGAGCTCGGTGATGCCCATGGCGTAGGCGACCATGGAGCCGGCTCCCGATCCACGCCCCGGCCCGACCCGGATGCCGTGGGCCTTGGCCCAGTTGATGTAGTCGGCCACGACGAGGAAGTAGCCGGGGAATCCCATCTGGGTGATGACGCTGATCTCGTACTCGGCCTGCTTGCGGCAGTCCTCGGGGATGTCGCCGTTGAACCGGCGGTCCATGCCGCGCCAGCACTCCTTGATGAACCAGGACTCATCCGTCTCGCCCTCGGGGACGGGGAAGGCCGGCATGAAGGAGGCACCCTCGTCCACGGTGCGGAAGTGCACGTCGCACTGCTCGGCCACGAGCAGGGTGTTGTCGCAGGCCTGGGGCATCTCGGAGAAGAGGCGGCGCATCTCGGCGCCGGGGCGCAGGTAGTAGGTGTCGCCGTCGAACTTGAAGCGGTCCGGATCGGAGAGCACGGAGCCGGAGTTGATGCACAGCATCGCGTCCTGGATGGTGCGGTCCTCGGGGCGCACGTAGTGGGAGTCGTTGGTGGCCAGCAGCGGGGCGTCGAGCTTCTGGGCCAGGCGCAGCAGGTCCTTGGTGACGCGCTGCTCGATCTCCAGGCCGTGGTCCATGAGCTCGACGTAGAAGAACTCCTTGCCGAAGATGTCCTGCAGCTCCCCGGCGACGCGCAGGGCCTCGTCCCACTGGCCCAGGCGCAGGCGGGTCTGGACCTCCGAGGAGGGGCAGCCGGTGGAGGAGATGAGGCCCTTGGCGTAGCGGCTGATGAGCTCGCGGTCCATGCGGGGGGCCTTGCCCATCTGGCCCTCGAGGGAGGCGTAGGAGTCCAGGCGCATGAGGTTGTGCAGGCCCTCGTTGTCCCGGGACAGGAGGGTCATATGCGTGTAGGACCCGCGGGCGGAGACGTCGTCCCGGCGCTGGGACTCGTCACCCCAGAAGACGCGGGTCTTGTCGTGCCGGGAGGTGCCGGGGGTGAGGTAGGCCTCGACGCCGATGATGGGCTTGATGCCGGCCTTGCGGGCGGCGGCGTAGAACTCGTAGGCGCCGAACATGTAGCCGTGGTCCGTGATGGCCAGCGCCTTCTGGCCCAGCCGCTTGGCCTCGGCGACGTAGTCCTTGATCTTCCCCGCGCCGTCCAGCATGGAGTAGTCGGTGTGGACGTGGAGGTGGACGAAGTCGTCCGCTGGTGTGGTCTGATCCTGCTCGCTGCTCGCACCCGCCATGGAGCCATCCTAGGCCCTGGTCGGGGGGCTGCCAGCCCTCGCCCGCGACCGCGCCCGGGGAGGCGCTGCCCACGCCCGCACCCGCACCCACACCCACACCCACACCGATGATGGGGGACGAGCGTTGGACGATGCGAGCGGCGGCGCACTGGCGCGAGGAGGGATGCACCCGATTCACCGCCGCTCACACGGTCTGATGGAGGCCGCTGCTCCCCTACTGAGAACCAGACGAAAAGTGGCCAGGTTTGAGGATTGCTCCGCGATATCGCAGCCCGCGTCCCTGCACTAGCAAGCGCCGAACCTCTCTGACCAGCACTGTTACAGATCGTGACGCGGCGCCAGGAAAAGGAATCCTCAAACCTGGCCACCTGACGGACGAGCCGCACGACGCCAGCAGCGGCGCCGGTACGCCGACAGCACTGCGGGCGCACCACACTGGGCACCCCATCAGCGACTGACAGACGAGCCGCGCGCACGAGGCTGAGAACGGTACCCGACCATCCCGAGAACCACAGGAGCACTGCTCCACGACCAGGCGCGCCCCTCAGTTCCCGCCACGCGCTCCAACATCTCCGGCAGGGGAATGCGCGGAAGGCGATGCGAGCGGCGGTGCACTGGCGCGAGGAGGGATGCACGCGATTCCGTGCCGCTCGCATCGGGGCGCCCGGGCCCCAGCGTCTACTCTCACATCAAGTCCCGCGCCTGCACCGATGGCCCCGCCCCCCAAGAGGCGCCCCTCCGCACCCCGTGATCCCACCGAAGCACCACCCCGCCAAAAATTCGGCGGAATAGCAACGATTTCCCGTTCCACATCCAAGGCGGTATAGTCCAAATCCGTCGCGACCTGGGCGATTCCATGAATTTTCATGCCAGAACGCGAATCAAAGGAGAGCCCATGACTACCCCTACCGATTTCTTGGACGAAGACGTTCGCAAGCAAGTAGCGAAAGAATTAGGTCGTTATGTCTACATGCTCGTTGACCCTCGGGACGGCATCCCCTTCTATGTCAGCAAAGGACAAGACCTCCACCTCGATGCTCACGAACGAGAGATTGACTTCGACGACGAGGGTCAACACAAGAATGATCAAAATACTCAAAACGACAAGACCGAAAAGATCAGGGAGATCAAAGATGCTGGCGACAAGGTGGAGAAATGGATCGTCCGCCACAATATGAGCAAGCCCGAGTACACTGCGGTTGAAGTAGCCCTTATTGACCTCCTCACGTCCATGCCGATCGCTCGCACCACAAAAGACACCCGTCGCCAGCCTCTTCACGTCGCAAAGGGCCAACTCACCAACCAACGGCGGGAGAAGGCCGCCGGCCACGGCATCCAGCGGCTCGACGACCTCATCATCAAGCGCGCCGCTCCTCCACTCACAACTACCGAGCCTCTTCTCATTATCAAACTCGGCGAATGGAAGAATGCCAACGAGCCTGAGGACATGCCAGGAGGCTGGCAGCGCCACGGCTACGGCTACAAGAAGGAATGGCTCGGCGAGGCGCGCCATCAGCATATGGAGGAGATCGCAAAGTCAGCATGCGGCTGGTGGAACATCAGCCCGCAGAGCGTCAAGAGAGAGAAGATCAAGTACGCTGTTGCCGTCTACCTAGGGGTCACGCGCGCACTCCTCAAGATCGATCCAGACTCATGGGTGGAGCATCAAGACTACGGCAACAAGTCTTATCGACGAGCTTTCGAGTACACTCTCATCACCGAGGGCGACGACTACGATGACATCGTTGGTGAATACGGGTATCGCCTCGGAAAAGGCTGGGATAGTCAAAACAGGCACTACTGGCGAGGCCCTGAGAAATGAGACTGCTGAGCCACATGTAGGAGATATGTCCCTCAGCGGCTACTTCTGGGAAAAGAACCGGCGTGCTAGGAACTCGAACTACCGGGCCCGCCGGGTGAGGGTGCGGGCCATGTCCTGGTGGGGGATGCCGGCGTCGAGGTAGGACTCGCCGCTGACCACTTCATAGCCGCAGCGCTCGTAGAAGCCCATCGCCTGCTCCTGGGCGGAGAGCACCACCGTGACGCTCACAGCGCCGTCGGCGCCTGGCACCCCTGCGCGCTCCAGCGCGACCTCCTCCAAAGCTGCCACCATCCGCGCGCCCAGGCCCGTCCCCCGGCACACCCGGCGCACCGCCAGCCTGCCCAGGTGGACCTGCCCCTCATGCTCCGGCTCCAGGAGGATCCGGCCCGCCCCCAGCGGCGTCCCGTCGCTCCCCCGCGCGAGCACGTGGATCGTCGTCGGCTCGAAGTCCCGGGCGTCGATCTCCTCAACGAAGGGCACATCCTGCTCGTCGACGAACACCTCCAGGCGCACATCCGCCACCCCGGAGCGCAGCGCGTCCGCCGCCGGGCCCGACTCGTCGCCCGCCGCGCTCGTGAACCCGATCGGCTCGACAACCGCCGTCGCCGGCGCGATCCGCAGCTCCACCGTCCCCACCAGGCTCATACCGACCTCAGCACATCGAGCGCATGGGCTAGGTCCTCCGGATACTCCGAGCGGAACCGCATCGACTCCCCCGTGATCGGATGATCGATGCCGAGCTCCACCGCGTGCAGCCACTGCCGGACCAGCCCGGTCCTCTCCGCGAGCCCCGCATCGGCGCCATAGGTCTCGTCCCCCACGCAGGGATGGCCCACCGCAGCCATATGCACGCGGATCTGATGCGTCCGCCCCGTCTCCAGATGCACCTCCGCCAGGCACGCGCGCGGCATCACCTCGATGACGTCGTAATGGGTGATCGACTCCCGGCCGCCGTCGATGATCGCCATCTTCCACTCGCGGCTCGGATGCCGCCCGATCGGCGCATCGATCGTCCCCGAGGACGGATCGAGATGCCCCTGGACGAGCGCGTGGTAGACCTTGTCCACCTCATGGTTCCGGAAAGCCCGCTTGAGCACGGAGTACGCGCGCTCCCCCTTCGCCACGATCATGACCCCGGAGGTCCCCACATCCAGGCGGGAGACGATCCCCTGCCGCTCCGCCGCGCCGGAGGTCGCCACGCGCACGCGCATCGCCTTGAGCGCGCCGAGCACATCGGGCCCGTCCCAGCCCATCGACGGGTGGGCGGCCACGCCGGCCGGCTTGTCGACGACGACGATGTCCTCGTCCTCGTACAGGATCCCCATCCCCTCCACCGGAGTCGCGACCGGTTCCGCGGGCCGGGAATCAGGCAGCTCGACCTCCAGCATGGCGCCGCCGACGACGCGGTCCGACTTCCCCAGGGGCGCCCCCTCCATCCGGGCGGCGCCATCGGCGCACATCTCGGCAGCCTTGGAGCGGGACAGCCCGGTCATCCGGGCGATGGCGGCGTCAGCGCGCTCGCCGTCGAGCCCGTCGGGGACGGGCAGGAGGCGCAGGCTCATGACCGCTCCCCCGCGTCGCGGCGGTTCCTCGCCCGTCTGGACATGCGCGTCTCGCCGCGGTTCTCAGCGGGGGCCGCCGCCCGGTTGGCCCCGCCATCGCCATCCGCGGATCCAGCGCTCCCCGCCGCGCCGTCCGGACCGCCCGTGCCGTCCGTCCTGTCCCCATCCTTGCCCGCGCGGGTACCGTCCAGATTGATGCCCAGGATGGACAGGACCATGATGACGCCAGCCGCGCCGACGATCGCGATATCGGCCACGTTGCCGACGAACTGCCCCCCGTAGTCGATGAAGTCGACGACGTGCCCGCGCAGGAATCCCGGAGCGCGGACGAGACGGTCAATGAGATTGCCGACGGCGCCGCCGAGCACGAGGCCCAGGGCGATCGTCCACGCGCGCGAGCCGAGGCGCCGCGAGGCCCGCACGACGACGACCACCACCACGAGCGCGACGATCGAGAAGATCCAGGTCTGGCCCGTGGCGAAGGAGAAGGCGGCGCCGGGGTTGCGCACGAGGATGAGGCCCAGGAGGTCCCCGATGATCGGGATCCGCGCGTGCCCGGACAGGGCCTCCACCGCCCACAGCTTCGTCAACTGGTCCACGAGAATGAGGAGCGCCGCGATGAGGCAGACGAGTGGCAGCGCGCCCATGCGCCCAAGTCGGCCACGCAAGCCGTCGATGATCCCCCCGTGAGGGGCGGGACCGCTCTCACCAGTGCTCGCGCTCGACGACGCGGGATCGTCTGGCCCTGCCTGGGCGGGCGAGGGCGCGAAGAGCCCCGCCCCGCTCGAAGACGTCGCCGGCGAATGGGCGGAGGCGCGCGTGCCTGGGGCCTCGGCTCCCGAAGCAGCGGCGGGTTGGATCTGGGGGATGTCGTCGTCGGTCATGAGTTCTTCCGGGGGTCAGCGCGG
>ERZ772953.272-NODE-272-length-16082-cov-3.984900_pt1 | contig 16082 bp, 19 predicted proteins | sample MGYA00580685_ERZ772953 | MGnify/ENA primary metagenome ERZ772953 (study PRJEB29015, sample SAMEA2738080) | human oral metagenome | biome: human oral; feature: human-associated habitat; material: saliva | place: China | collected 2209 ...
GGTGATGTTCCCGCCGCGCCGGGCCAGCGCCCCCGTGACCGCGTGGACGATGCCGGGGCGGCGGGGGAGGGCGCCGACGGCGTGGCGGGAGCCGTCGCGGTCACGGGGGCAGTCATACCGCGCAGCCTACCCAGCCGCGCGGCGCCCCTCCGAGTCGGGGCGGCCTCCGCCCGCCCCGCCGTCGGGCCTCCCATAGCGCAGCGCTCCCGCCGCACCGAGGGCGCTGAGCCCGACGACGATGAGCCCCACCCCGCCGACGCCACAGACCGCCGTCGTCCCGTAGCCCGGATCGAGCATCTGGATCGCCACCGCCGCCGTGATGACGACCATGAGGGCCACCGCCACCGACTGGATCCGGCGCTCGCGCCGGGAGCGGGCGTGGATCGCGGCGATGAGCGAGCTCGCCGCGAAGTACAGGCCCACGAGCACGCTGAGGGCCTCCACCGTGTCCGTGAAGAGCCCCTCGGAGACGAAGAGCAGGCCCGTCCAGGCGACCGAGGCGGCCGTGACCACCGCCGTCGTCCAGGAGGTGGAGCGCAGGCGGCCCGCCCAGGAGGGGACCTGGCGGGCGTCGGCCATCGCCTCGATCCCGCGCGCCGTCGGCACGAGGGTGGAGCCCAGGCTCATGATCGCCGAGGAGACCACCGCGACGCGCACCACCAGATGCCCCGTCACGGGAGCGGGGTCGACGGCGCTGTACGCCGTCCCGCCCACGGCGAAGAACCCCACGAGCCCCAGCATCGTCAGCGCGGTGACCCGCTGCGGCGCGCCTGCGCCCGTGACATCGGTGAGCGCGAAGATCGCGTCGAAGCCCCAGTAGGCGAAGACCGCCAGCAGCACCGCGTGGAACCAGTCGAGGGGCGAGCCAGTCATGGGCGCCAGGCGCACCCCGCCCCCGGCCACGAGCCCGGCGCAGACGATCGTCGCCCCGAGCCCCGCGATGACGGCGAGGTACTGCAGGGCCGCCATGAGCCGCAACTCGTAGAGGTCGATGAGGGCGGCGAGCGCGGTGAGCACCGCCGCCAGGGCCGCCTTGAGCGCCGCCGGGGCCGCGGGGGCGAGGAGGTCGGCCGCCACGTAGGCCATGCCGGAGGTGGCGATGACGCCGGTGGAGGCCAGGCAGAAGCCCGCGAACCAGCCGGTGCGCGGCAAGGCGCGCCGCACCCATGTGTAGACGCTGCCCTTGTGAGGGTCGCGCCGGTCGTTGGCGCTCATGCCCCGGGCCACGAGGGCCGCGGGCACGGCCGCCAGGACGTAGACGACGGCGGTGCCCGAGCCGACCAGCGCGGCGATCAGCGGCGCGGTGACCATGATCGAGTACCACGGCGCGGTGGCGGACAGGGCCAGGGCGGTGCCCTGGGGGACGCTCAGAGGCGACTGGGGCCTCAGGGGCGGTGCGGGCGACGACGGCGGTGCGGGGTCCAGCGGGGCTCCTCAGGTGCGGATCCGGTTGGGCACGAACCGGCAGTAGTAGTCCGTGACGGGGCCGTCGGACTCGCGGATGCCCAGGCCGTAGCACTCGTCGCCCACCATCCACGTGCCCAGGACAGGGCGGTTGTGCAGGTGGTCGGAGCCGGTGAAGTCGGGGAGCTTGCAGAACTCCTGGATGACGTAGCCCTCCACGCCCCACCCGCCGGGCTGGACGATGTGCTGGCCCTCCCCGTGCAGCTCGATATTCGCGCCCTCGCGGGCGTGCAGGGGCTTGATGACGTACTCGGACATGCCCATCGTGTCGTGGCGGGCGCGGGCCTCGTCGGGGTACATGTAGGTGGGGATGAGGTTGGGGTGGTTCGGGTAGAGGTGCCACAGCGCCGCGCTGAGGGCCTTGGTGGACAGGAACATCGTCCAGGCGGGCTGGAACCAGTAGTCCGGCTTGAGCGCGCAGATCGCGGGGCCGAACTCCTCGAACATCATCTCCTCCCACGGGTAGAGCTTGAAGATCGCCTCGAGGTGGCGGTTCTCGCCGTCGGTGAAGCGGGCGGTCTCCCTGTCCAGCCCGAGCTGCTTCATCTCCACGAGCAGGCCGGTCAGTCCCGCCTGGACGGCGGTGTCCATGAGATACCCCGTGGTCATGAGGTCCTCGCCGGAGTCATCGGCGTCGGTGTAGGCGAAGTGGTACATGTGGGGGCGCAGGCCGTGGAGGCGCCCGAGGTGGTCATCGATGCGGCCCCACTGGGCGATGAGCTCCTCGTGGATGCCGTTCCACTGGTCGATGCCGGTCACGCCCGCCTTCAGGTGGACGTCCTCGTGCCAGTACCACTGGATGAGGGCGGCCTCCACCAGACCCGTGGGGGTATCCGCGTTGTACTCCAGCATCCGGGGCGGCCGCCCGTCATTGCCCGAGTAGATGAGGTCGAAGCGCGAGTAGAGCGAGGGGTCGTCGCGGTCGAGGGAGACCGTGGCGTACTCGATGGCCTCCCGCGGGATGCCCAGGTTGAAGGGTGAGCCCGGCTTGAGCGACTCCTCGGCGAGGAAGCCGGCGGCGTCCTTGGCCATCATGTGGAGGTTCTCGCTGGTGCGCTCCAGGAGGTCGACCTCGTCCATGGTCAGCTCGTAGCAGGCGAACTCGTTCCAGTAGCTCGTGTTGATCCCCGTGGCGGGGTCGGTGGTCTCGGAGAAGACGAGGCCCTGGTGGGCGATGGTGTCGCGCCACCCGGGGCGCGGTGAGGATGGGACGCGCTGCACTCAGGACCCCGATCCGCCCTTGGAGCCCGAGCCGAAGCCCCCGTGGCTCGTGCCCGAGCCCCGCGAGTAGGAGCCCCCCGAGCGGCCCGAGGTGGTGACCTTGCTGCTCGACGATGGCTTGGAGTCGCTGTACCCCGAGGGCACCTTCTTGCCGACCCCGGGCGCGCTCACCGAGGAGCCGCGCGAGATCGGCATGTAGACCCAGTGGGGGTGGGAGTGGGAGTGGGAGTGGGAGGCCGGGCCTGTGTCGTCGTCGCACTTCTTGTCCTCGACGCGCTCCCCCGTGGCGGGATCCTTGCAGACCTTGACGTAGTCGGCGTCGGTGTTGCCGTTGTCGGAGGCGCAGCCGGCGATCCCCCCGATCCACAGCGCCGCTGCGGCGGCGGTGACGGTGGAGACCACGACCCGTTGGCCTTGGATCCTCGTGTGCATCCCTCGTCCTTCCTGCGCCGCGCGGGAACAGGGAGCCCGACGCCATACGGCCCTAGCCTAGGGGCGGGCGCCGCGCTCGACAACGGCGCTGGCACGGCAGCGCTCCCCATGGCCCCCATACGGGGGCCATGGGGCCGCTCAGCCCTGGCGGGCCTTGAGGCGGGGGTTCTTCTTGTTGATGACGTAGGTGTGGCCGCGGCGTCGGACCACCTTGGACCCCGGCTGCTTGGCCAGGGACCGGATCGAGGCACGAACCTTCATGTCGGCTCCTTTCCTTCTTCGTGTCCAGTGAGGGCGGTGAGAGATCGACGGGGAGAGGCTTGGGTGCCCCGCCTGTGCGCCTACCGCTTGCGCTTGCCGTAGCGGCGCTCGAACTTCTCCACCCGGCCGGCCGTGTCCAGGATGCGGCCCTGGCCGGTCCAGAACGGGTGCGAGGCGCTGGAGACCTCGACGTCGTAGACCGGGTAGGTGTTGCCGTCCTCCCACTCGATGGTCTCCGACGACGTCAGGGTCGAACGGGTCAGGAAGGCGAAGCCTGCGGACTTGTCGCGAAAGACAATGGGCTGGTAGCTGGGGTGGATCCCAGGGCGCATACGAGCTCCTTGGATGGGGGTGAATATGAGAACTGACGTGGTGAACGGGCACCGGTGTCGGCGCTGCGAGAGGGCGGTTGCGGCTGCGTGACGCCGCACGCCCCGGCGGGTGCGGGCCCACAGACCCACCCCGCCCGCACCCGCCTACCAGGAGGACTTGACGATGCCCGGCAGCTCGCCGCGCAGCGCCATCTCGCGGAAACGCACCCGGGAGGTCCCGGTGACGCGCAGGTGCCCGCGCGGGCGACCGTCCACCGCGTCGCGCCGACGCAGGCGAGTGGGGGAGGCGTCTCGCGGTAGCGCGTGCAGCGCCGCCATCGCCTCATCGCGCTCGTCCTGGCTCAGGTGAGGGTTGACCGAGGCCCGCTTGAGCTCGGCGCGGCGCTCGGCGTAACGCTCCACCACCTGCTGGCGCCGCAGCTCGGCGGCGATCTTGGACTTCTTGGCCATCAGCGCGACTCCTTGTACTCCACGTGCCGGCGCACCACCGGATCGAACTTGCGCAGCACCAGCCGGTCGGGGGTGTTGCGGCGGTTCTTGCGGGTCACGTAGGTGTGGCCCGTCCCCGCGGTGGAGACCATCTTGATGATCGGCCGCAGGTCCTTGCCCTTGGCGCCGCTCATGACAGCTTCTCCCCTCGGGCGAGCATCTGAGCCACGACGACGTCGATGCCCAGCTTGTCGATCGTGCGGATGCCCTTGGCGGACACCGTCAGGCGCACGGTGCGCCCCAGGGACGGCACCCAGTAGCGCTTGCGCTGCAGGTTGGGGTCCCAGCGCCGGGGCGTGCGCTTGTGGGAGTGGGAGACGGACCGGCCGAAGACAGGCCGGGCCCCCGTGACTTGGCAGTAGGTGGTCATGACGAGCATGATATAAGAATGATTCTCAGTTTCGTCAACTCTGCTGGAGGACCTCGTGACCGATCCCTCGGATGACTTTGCCGGCAACCTCGCTGACATCCCCGGCTCCCCGGCCGACGGCCGGCACACCCTGGCCGTCATCGGCGCCGTCGACCCCGCCCTGCTGGACCTGGTCGACCTCGCCCTGGCCGGCCAGGACGCCGTCGTCATCCGCGCCGGGCTCCACTTCGCCGCCGACGACGAGACCGGGAGCAGCGACGCCGACGACGACCTGGTCCGGCTCGTCAGCCACAGCTCGGCCGAGGGCTTCGACGACGAGCCGGTCAGGCTCGACGTCCCCATGCCCTCCACCTGCCCCACCTGCTCCCTGCGGGAGGTCCTGGCCGCCGTCGCCCAGGACCGCGCCGCCCAGGACCCGGGCGGCACCACCGTCATCCTCCTGCCGGCGGCCATCGAGCTCGCCCACCTCCTGCCCGGCCTGGCCGAGGAGCTCGCCGGCACCGGCGTGAGACTGGCCGGAGCCGCCCACGTCCTGGACGCCACGACCGCCTTGGACGAGCTCCTCGAGCACCGTCTGCTGAGCGCCTTCCCCGGCGACTCCCGCTGCACGGGCGCCGTCCACCTGACCAACCTCGGATACGCCGACCTCGTCCTGGCCCTGGGGCGCGAGGAGGACCCCGCCGGGGCCGACCTCATCGAGCACCTGCGCCCCCACGACGCCCTCCTGCTCCCGGGACTCGACGCACCCCTCCTGGAGACCCTCACTGCCCTCACCCACGACGTCGCCGCCTCCTTGAGCCGCATCCACCCCGCCACCACCAGCGCCTGGGGCGGCCCCGACGAGCACGGCGTGTGGACCCTCGACCTCAGCGCCTCCCTGCCCTTCCACCCCGAGCGCCTGCGCTCCCTCGTCGTCGAGCTCGCCGGTCAGGGCCTGTGCGCTCGCGGCTGCTTCTGGCTGCCCAGCCGTCCCGGCCGGGTCTGCACCTGGGAGGTCGCCGGAGGTGCCGTGAGCGTCGGCGACGCCGGTACCTGGGCGGAGGTCCCGGCCGCCCCCTCCGATGCCGACGACGACACGTCCGCCGAGCCCCGCTGCCATCTCGTGGTCACCGGCGTCGGGGACGAGGAGATGCGCGAGCAGGTGCGCCGCGCCTTCTCCCGGATCCTCCTGCGCCCCGAGGAGATGGCCCAGGCCCTGGCCTGGATCGGCGCCGACGACGGCCTGGGCGACTGGTTCGGGCAGGAGGGCTGAGCGCCCGCTGCCGCCGTGCGAGCCCCGCCCCCAGGCGGCACATGGCGGCACATGGCGACGCTGGGAGGTGCGGCGTGGTCGGCATGAGGTGGCACGGGGAGGCGCTGGCCTGCACTGTGCGTCAGGGGACGGCACGGCTGCGCCCCGGCACGGTAGGGTGTTCCTGTCGCGACTGGCGCCGGGTGGATCACCACCGGGGAGCGGCACGAACACGACTCCGGGGTCGCCCGCCTGGGCCACGGATCGCCCACCAGTGCGCGCACAGCCGCCTGCCATGGCGCAGCGTGCGCCCCACACCTGAGGAGAGACATGACCGCGCAAGCCGTCACCCCGTCCCTGAACCAGCCGCTGGCCGAGCTCGACCCGGACATCGCCGAGGTCCTCACCGGCGAGCTCGCCCGCCAGCGCGAGACCCTGGAGATGATCGCCTCGGAGAACTTCGTTCCCCGGGCCGTCCTGGAGTGCCAGGGCTCGGTCCTGACCAACAAGTACGCGGAGGGCTACCCGGGCCGCCGCTACTACGGCGGCTGCGAGGTCGTCGACGTCGCCGAGTCCCTGGCCATCGAGCGCGCCAAGGCCGTCTTCGACGCCGAGTGGGCCAACGTCCAGCCCCACTCCGGAGCCCAGGCCAACGCCGCCGTCCTCCACGCCCTGGCCACCCCCGGCGACACCCTCCTGGGCCTGTCCCTGGCCCACGGCGGCCACCTCACCCACGGCATGAAGATCAACTTCTCCGGCAAGAACTACAACGCCACCGCCTACGGCGTGGACGAGACCACCATGCGCATCGAGATGGACCAGGTGCGCGAGGCCGCCCTGCGCGAGCGCCCCTCGGTCATCATCGCCGGCTGGTCCGCCTACCCCCGCCACCTCGACTTCGAGGCCTTCCGCTCCATCGCCGACGAGGTCGGCGCCGCCCTGTGGACCGACATGGCCCACTTCGCCGGGCTCGTCGCCGCCGGCCTGCACCCCAACCCCGTCCCGCACGCCGACGTCGTGTCCACCACCGTCCACAAGACCCTGGGCGGCCCCCGCTCCGGCATGCTCCTGTCCAGCCGCGCCGAGCAGTGGGGCAAGAAGCTCAACTCCGCCGTCTTCCCCGGCCAGCAGGGCGGCCCCCTCATGCACGTCATCGCCGCCAAGGCCATCGCCATGAAGATCGCCGGCACCCCCGAGTTCGCCGACCGCCAGGCCCGCACCCTCGCCGGGGCCCGGATCCTCGCCCAGCGCCTCCTCGCCGACGACGTGCGCGGCGCCGGCATCAGCCTGGTCACCGGTGGAACCGACGTCCACCTCGTCCTCGTCGACCTGCGGAACTCCGCCCTCGACGGCCAGCAGGCCGAGGACCTCCTCCACGCCGCCGGCATCACCGTCAACCGCAACGCCGTCCCCTTCGATCCCCGCCCCCCGCGCGTCACCTCCGGCCTGCGCATCGGCACCCCCGCCCTGGCCACCCGCGGCTTCGGCGACGCCGAGTTCACCGAGGTCGCCGACATCATCGCCGCCACCCTCGTCCACGGCGCCGCCGGCACCGCCGACGACGAGACCCTGGCCGCCCTGCGCGGTCGCGTGCGCGCCCTGACCGACGCCTTCCCCCTCTACCCGGGGCTGGCCCAGTGAGGGCTCCCTGGAACGGGGCGGCCCGGGTCCTGGACGGCAAGGCCACGGCCGCCGCCCTCAAGGCCGAGCTCAAGGAACGCGTGACGGCACTGCGCGAGCGCGGCGTCACCCCCGGCCTGGGCACGGTCCTGGTGGGGGAGGACCCCGGCAGCGTCAAGTACGTCGCCGGCAAGCACGCCGACTGCGCCGAGGTCGGCATCCTCTCCATCCGCGAGGACCTGCCGGCCACCGCCACCCAGGCCGAGGTGGCCGCCGCCGTCGACCGCCTCAATGCGGATGACGCCTGCACCGGCTACATCGTCCAGCTCCCGCTGCCGGCGGGCGTGGACACCAACGCGATCCTGGAGCGCGTGGACCCGGCCAAGGACGCCGATGGCCTGCACCCCACCAACCTGGGGCGCCTGGTGCTGCGGGCCTCGGGGCCCATCGACTCGCCCCTGCCCTGCACGCCGCGCGGCTGCATCGAGCTCATGGAGCGTCACGGCATCGACCTGGCCGGCCGCAACGTGTGCGTCGTCGGCCGCGGGGTCACGGTGGGCCGCTCCATCGGCCTGCTCCTGGGCCGCAAGGACGTCAACGCCACCGTGGACATCTGCCACACCGGCACCACGGACCTGGCCGAGCACGTGCGCCGGGCCGACGTCGTCATCTCGGCGGCCGGCAGCCCCGGCATCATCACCCCGGAGATGGTCGCCCCCGGCGCCGTCGTCCTGGACGTGGGTGTCTCGCGCGTCGTCGACCCGGCCACCGGCAAGGGCCGCATCGCCGGTGACGTCGCCGACGGCGTCGACGAGGTGGCCTCCTGGCTCTCACCCAACCCCGGCGGCGTGGGGCCCATGACCCGCGCCCTGCTGCTGGCCAACGTGGTCGAGACCGCGGAGCGCTCGCTCTGAGGGGCGCCGCCGCTCGCCCGACCGGCCGATAACCTTGAGGCCATGACGGACGAGTCCCACGGCGCCCATCCCTCCCATCCTGACCACCCCACCCATCCGGCTGAGTCGGCAGGCTCCCCGAGCTCCACGGAACCTGCGCCGACTCAGCCGGAGGCGTGCCCGCCGGCCCCTGGGGACGCGGCGCCGGTGGCGCCCCCGCCGGGCTCGCCCGACTCCAAGACCCCGCAACCGGGGAAGGCCGGCCTGCGGCGTCGGACCTTGATCCTCGGTGCGGCCGGGGCCGGCGTCCTCATCGTGGGCGGCGCCATCCTGGTGCGCTGCTCCACGGGACGCCGGAGCTCACCGACGCCCACGGCCACCGACTCGCCGGCCTCGGCCGCCTACCGCCCCGCCTACCACTACAGCCCCGCCACGGGGAATCTCGCCGACCCCAACGGCCTGGTCCTCTACGAGGGCGAGTACCACCTCTTCCACCAGCAGGACGGCACCTGGGGCCACGCGATCAGCTCGGACATGGTGCACTGGAAGCGCCAGGGGACGGCCCTGGAGCACGACGCGCAGGGCCTGGCCATGTCCGGCAGCTGCGTCGTCGACGGCGCCGACACCTCCGGCCTGGTCGCCGGCGGCGGCCTGGTCGCCGTCTACACCTCCACCCAGGGCGGTGAGGCCCAGTCCCTGGCCTACTCCACCGACCGGGGCCGTACCTGGCAGCGATTCTCCGACAACCCCGTCATCCCCAACGACGGGCGCAAGGACTTCCGCGACCCCAAGGTCTTCTGGCACGAGGACTCCAAGGCCTGGATCATGATCGTCTCCGCCGGGGACCACGTCTCCCTCTTCCGCTCCACCGACCTCAAGGCCTGGAGACACGCCAGCGACTTCGGCCAGGGCATCGGCTCGCACGCCGCCGTATGGGAGTGCCCCGACCTCTTCCCCCTGACCGACTCCAGTGACGGCCGCACCCGCTGGGTCATGACCCTCTCGGTGGGCGCCAATGAGGAGACGGCCGGCTCCACCGCCCAGTACTTCATCGGCGACTTCGACGGCTCCGTCTTCTTCCCCGAGGACCGCGACACCCGCTTCACCGACGTCGGCCAGGACTTCTACGCCGCCCAGAGCTTCGAGCACGTCGAGGGCCGCCGCGTGTGGATGGCCTGGCTGGGCAACTGGAACTACCCCTACTCGCTTCCCACCGGGGACTGGCGCGGTGAGATGAGCATCCCGCGCGAGCTGTCCCTGACCACCGTCGGTGGCAAGCGCACCCTCGTGCAGAAACCCGTCCCCGAGCTCGACGCCCTGCGCGGGCGGGCCACCGACCTCTCCGGCCTCAAGGCCACCGACACGGTGACGGCTCTAGGCTCGGGCCGCACGGTCGAGATCGACTTGACGTTGGACGTCTCCCAGGCCTCTGAGGCCTGGCTGGGACTGGCCCGCGGCACAGTCGATGGCAAGACCCAGGAGGTGCGCGTCGGCGTCGACATCTCGGCCGGCACCCTCTACCTCGACCGCACCGACGGAGGGCTTACACAGGTCGACGGCAAGGACGAGGGGACCACCACCGACTTCGCCCTGCGCCGCCAGACGCAGTACCGCCCCACCGGCTCCACAGTGCGTCTGCACCTCTACCTGGACCGCTCCAGCCTCGAGGTCTTCGTCGACGACGGCGCCACCGTCGGCAGCCTCCTGGTCTTCACCGACCCCTCCTGCCAGGAGATCGTCCTGGGCGCCAAGGGCACGGCCACCATCACGTCGGGAAGCCTCACCCCTCTGGCCGCAGCCCTGTAAGGGCGCCGCAGGACTTCGACGACGAGGAGGCGGGGCCGCCGGAACTTCTGTTCCAACGGCCCCGCCTCCTGCTCGAGCAGTGATGCCCTGAGTGCGGCGCCTACTTCAGGCGCTGCGGGCGGGTGTCACCGCCGTTGGAGCGGGCCCTGTCGGAGGGGATGTCCGCGAAGCCCCCCAAGCCGTTGGTGCCGTAGGTGCGGTCCACCGAGGTGGTGTCCCCGGAGATGGTGAGCTTCACCGTCGGGGCCAGCGAGCCTCCACGCACCGGGTTGCCGTCCTTGTTGCCGCCGATGGAGTCGATGAAGGACTCCACCAGGCCGCCGGGCATGACGTAGTGCGAGTAGGACTGGAAGGTATACGGGCTCTGGTTGAAGTCCGGCGAGTAGGGCTTGCCCGGGTTGAAGTTGAGGTTGATGGGGTTGCCCAGTGCGATACCCGTGTTCTGGTTGAGCGGCTTGTAGTCGCTTCGCAGCCCGTCGCCCACGAAGCCGTAGACGCCCTCGGGGCCCTGGAGCCCGTCGGCATAGGTCTCCCGGTGCGAGATCGTGAACAGGTAGTACTTGCCGTCCTGGAAGTAGATCTGCGGCCGCTCAGTCTGATCGTTGACGCAGTTGCCGCTCAGCAGCGGAGGCAGGTACTCCCACTGGGTCATCGCCTTGTTCTTGGCCCGGGCCAGACCCACGTTGGCCAGCTGGTAGTAGCCGCCGCGCTGGTTGACCGCCTCGACCGTCTCGGCCTTGGGGTCGCCCTGCTCGTAGCCGAGGTCCTCCGCGGTGCAGGTGGCCACAGCGGTGTTCTGACCGGCCTTGGCCGCGGCGTCGACGTACTGCTGCTCACGGACGAAGGCCGAGTTGCCCTCGAAGACCATGTACTCGGTGGGGTCCGAGGGGTTGTTCTGGTCGCGGAAGGTGAAGGGGTCGCGGAAGTTCACGCCCGGGTTCTGCTCGCGGGTCTGGTAGTACTTGCCGTCCGGGACGAGCAGCTGGTGCTGGGTGCGGAAACCGGTGAGCCACACGCCGTTCTCGTCAGCGTAGATGCGTCCCTCGGACTGCACGATCCGCGGGTCGTAGGGCTTGGAGGCCGCGTTGTTGCCGTCCTGACCATAGCCCGTGTCGCCACTGCCGCCGGTGGTGGTGTTGTAGAAGGCCACCGAGGTGTAGAACATGCGGATCTTGTTGCCCTCCATGAGGCGGGCCGAACCGGACCACTCGGTCTGGGCCGTGAAGCTCTGGTCCTCGAAGATCGAGCCGGAGGCGCCGTCGGGGAAGACGTGCCCACCGTAGATCCAGCCGCCGTTGGAGCTGCCCGCGCCGTCGGCCGAGGAGGTCTGCGTGCCGGCCTTGCGGTAGAAGAAGCCCAGGCGCGCGTGGGTGTGGCGGTCGTCGAAGGTGTAGCCGGCGTGCCGGTCGGCCACCAGGGAGAAGGCGATCTCCCAGCCGTTGTAGGAGATCTGGTGGGCGGCCTCATCGGTCAGCGTCCAGGTGTCCCACACCCACACGTCCTCGCTCGTGGCCGGGAAGCCGTTGGAGATCTCCGGCATCGTGAGCTGCTCGGGCATCGAGTTGGTGCCCGACGGCGCATTGGGGTTGGAGACGCGCTGGATCTGCATGGCGTCGGCGCGGGTCCACTTGGCGGTGTAGTTCTCCTCGACCCCGTGCGCCGCACCGGTGTGCTTGGTGGCGTTGGCCCAGCCGGGGTTGTCGGCCTTGAATCCGTTCTCGTCCTGGACGGCGGCCCCGGCGGCCTGCTGGTCGCTCTGACCCGCCTGGCCCTGCTCCGTGGGGCTCTGGCTCGCCTGCGCCTGGCCGGCAGGGGGCTGGTCGTTCTTCTGGGCCGCTCCCACCTCGGGCGAGGCCTCGGCAGTAGCGGTGGCGGTGGGGGAGGCGCTGGGAGAGGGCGCCTCATCGGCGAGTGCGGTGGTGCCGGATCCGGCCACCAGAAGCCCGAGCGTCAGCGCCACGGCCAGTCGTCTGCGACGGGCGCGGAACGAAGTGTGTGTCACGGTCATTGTCCGTACTGTCCTTACTCATGAGGGATGAGGGTGTCAGTGCGCCGTGAGCCTTTGTTATGTGATCTCCCAGGCCCAACCTTAGGAGAACCTGGGGGTGGAGGGACAGGTCTTTGGACCGCTCTGTCAATATCGGGACACTGCCACCAAAGACGTAGCCCCTGCATTCTCAGGGTTTCTTGAGGTTTTCGGCGTTTTGGTGACATAGACCACAAGCCAAGGGCTTATCGTCCGGTTAGTCTGAGCGCGTTCTCCGTGAGCTGTCTGGTCTCCCAGCCTGTCGGTTCAGGTGGTCGTCCGCTGCCGGGCGGCCCCGTGTCTAACGGAGATCCTGTGAATACTCTTCCCATCCGTCTGCGACGGTTATCCGCTTCAACAATCGCTTTGCTGGCTGCGCTCGCCCTGAGTGCGGCCGGCCCCGCGGTGGCCGCTACAGCGCCGAATACGGCGGGGCAGTCCACCACCTCCCTGCGCAACACCTCCACGGTGAGCGCCCAGTCCCTGGCCCAGATGGTCGCCGGTCCGAAGGCGACAGTCTCCAACGCCTCCGTCTCCGGCAAGGACGTCCAGATCGGCACGGTCAAGGGCCTGCCCGGCGACGGCAACGCCATCACCGAGGGCGTCGCCCTGTCCACCGGCTCCCTCATCGACCCCGATCCCACCGCCGACTCCGATACCGACATCACCCGCTCCGCGGTCCTGGGGCCCAATGACGCCCTGGACACCACCGGTGACTTCGGCGTCGTCGAGGACCCGGCGGGACTGGCCAAGGTGGCCGGCACCGACGTCTACGACGAGGCCGTCCTGGAGTTCGACGTCACCGCCACCAGCTCCACCATCGTCCTCTACTACAGCCTCGGCTCCGAGGAGTACGCCGGCGCCACCGAGGGCACCCCGGCCTCCTGGCAGTCGCGCGGATACAAGGACCCGCTGAGCATCCAGGTCAACGGCACCGAGTGCGCCCACGTCCCCGGCACGCAGACGGCCGTGAGCGCCGCCTCGATCAACGAGTCCTCCAACGCCGCCTACTACACGGCCAATGTCTCGGGACACACACCGGGGCAGATCCCCGTGGAGTTCAACGGCTACACCTCCGCCCTGCCCTGCCAGGCCTCCGTCACCCCGGGGCAGAAGGTGCACGTGCGCGTGGCCATCGCCGATGCCCAGGACGGCCAGCTCGACTCCACGGTCCTCCTGCGCACCCAGGGACTGGGCTTCACCGACAAGCCGATCACCGACCCCTGCAACGCCAAGTCCGGCAGCTGCGACATCCCCGGCAACAGCAACAGCAACGGCTCCAACGGGGCGAAGAACGGCAAGGACTCCGCCACTCCGCCCGGTCAGGGCAAGCCGGGCGTCACCGACTACAGCGCCGCCTCGCCCACCGCGAGCCCCAAGAAGACTGTGGCCGGTCTGCCCCTGACCGGAACCCAGGCGCTCTTCCTGGGAGGCATCGCCCTGCTGCTCCTGGCCGGCGGCGGTGTCGCGCTCATGCTGCGTCGTCGTCGCCTGACCGGCTCTGAGGCCGGCTGACAGCGAGACTGCGGCCAGCAGACGGCTGACGGGGCGGATGAGGCTCTCCTCATCCGCCCCGTCAGTCTGTGTCTGCGGCTCAGTCTGCGGCTCACCGCCGTCGGGCGCTCAGTCCTCCTCCTGCCGGGAGGCGCGACGCGCCGCCAGCTCCTTGGCCAGCATCGCACAGCCCAGGATGCACAGCGGCATGGAGGCCAGCCACAACAGGGTGCTGACGCGGGACAGCAGCGAGGTCTGAGCCAGCACGGGCAGGACGGCGGCGATGACGATAACCGCCATCCACGCGCCGACTCGTCGGGCGCTGCGCGGTGCTCGGGCGTCGTCGGGTTCCATGACCCGATCCTCTCACCCGGTGATCTCGAACCTGCGCTCATCCAGGCAGCCGGCGCGCAGGTCGGTGACGGTGAGCCGGCGCACCGAGGCCCAGCGGGGGCCGTGCCGCAGCCACGCGATCAGCCGGCCCACGGCCTCAGGCTCGCCCTGAGCCGTGACCTCGACGTCGCCGTCGGGCAGGTTGCGGACCTGCCCCACCACCCCCAGCTCCTGGGCGGTGTAGGCGCAGTGGTAGCGGAAGCCCACCCCCTGGACCGTGCCCTGGACCAGGACGTGAACGGTTCTCACGGTGCTGGCACTCATACCGGCGTCGCTCATGGACCTATCGTCTCAGGCTCAGGGCCGAGCGCGTAGGCTTGCCGCCATGCGTATCGCCACCGTCAACGTCAACGGCATCCGGGCCGCCGCCCGCAAGGGCATGGGGGAGTGGCTCGCCGCCTCCGCCCCCGACATCCTCCTGCTTCAGGAGGTCCGGGCCGACGAGCAGATCGCCGTCGACCTCCTGCCCGGCTACGAGGCCGCCATCTGGCCCTGCCGCATCAAGGGGCGTGCGGGCGTGGGTGTCGCCGTGCGCGAGGGCGGCCCCGCCACCCTCGGCGAGCTGCGCTACGGCGTGGCCGCGCCCGGCACCGAGGAGCCCGACGTCGACTCCGGCCGCTGGCTCGAGGCCGACCTGAGCCTCACCGGCTTCGACGGTCTCGAGCGGCTCACCGTCATCTCCGCCTACCTGCACTCGGGCCAGCTGGGCACCGAGAAGATGGACCAGAAGTACGCCCACCTCGAGCTCGTCGACGCCCGCATGGCCGAGCTCCTGGCCGCCGCCCGTGATGGTGGGCCCCAGGTCGTCATGGCCGGGGACCTCAACGTGGTGCGCTCCGAGCGCGACATCAAGAACTGGAAGCCCAACCACAACAAGATCGCCGGCGTCATGGACGAGGAGATCGCCCACCTGGAGGGCTGGTTCGCCTCCGGCTGGGTGGACGCCTCGCGCCACCTCGTGGGGGACGAGGAGCAGGGGCCCTACACGTGGTGGTCCCAGCGCGGCAAGGCCTTCGACAACAACACCGGCTGGCGGATCGACTACCAGGTCCTCACCCCCGCCCTGGCCGAGCGGGCCCACAGCGTCACCGTGGACCGGGCGCCCGACTACGCCTCGCGCTGGTCCGACCACGCCCCGCTCGTCGTCGAGTACCGCTGAAGACGCCGCTGACCTTGTCGGAGAGCACGTCGGGGTCGGGCACCTGAACGGCCCGACCCCGACGGCTTCTCAGTAGCGGATGGCGTCGATCGGCCGGATGCGGGTGGCCACGATCGCCGGGATGATGCCCGCCAGCGCGCCCACGGCGGTGGCCGCGACCAGGCCGATGACGGCCGCCACCATGGGGAAGGGCGGGGTCGTGGTCACCGGGATGCCCAGGAAGGCGCTCAGCGGCATGACGCGCATCCCCACGATGGCGATCCCGATGCCGACGACGCCGGCGACCACGGTGGCCACCACCGACTCCAGCATGATGGAGAAGAAGATGCGTCGGCTCGTCGCCCCGAAGGAGCGCCGCACCCCGATCTCGTGGATGCGCTGGCGCACCGTCACCATGGAGATGCGGGCGCTTGCCCGCCCACACCTCCAGGGTGGGGATCGGCAGCTGCCCCAGCACGGCCTGGCTCAGGCCCCGCTCATAGGGACCGGCCAGCACCATCGCCTCGGGAGGGGAGGCGCAGGGAACCTCATTGCCATTGGCGTCAGTGGCGTAGCAGCCGAAGTTGTCCTCGGCCTTGAGCACACCGACGATCGTGTAGGTGGCGCGCCCGGGCTTGAAGCCCTGAACCGTCAGCGGGGCGTCGAGGCTCGTGACGCCGAGGGCGTCCAGGAAGCTCTGGGAGTCGATGATCGACGGCGAGAGGTCGTCCTCGTCGTCGGCGCTGAACCAGCGGCCCTGCGCCACCTTCGTGTGGTGGATGATCCCGTACTGGCGGCTCACCACCGTGGTCTTGACATTGAGCCCGCCCTCGGGGAAGCCGAAGCGGGTGGTCGTGCTGTAGTTCGTCGCCCACGACGTCACGCCGTAGCGCTCGATGAAGGCACTCTGGG